>Ga0310697_10006148_pt1 | contig 11452 bp, 10 predicted proteins | sample 172DNAGHGlowgp2_FD_203883 | JGI IMG/M metagenome (GOLD analysis project Ga0310697, IMG submission 203883) | Sheep rumen microbial communities from Palmerston North, Manawatu-Wanganui, New Zealand - 1728 DNA GHGlow gp2 (v2) (version 2) | ecosystem: Host-associated > Mammals > Digestive system >... | reverse complement strand
ACCAGATAGAAGATATTACAGCTGAGAACGAAGCATGATAGCTATTTCTCAATCATGCGATATTTGCCGCTTAGGTGCATGAAGGCAAAGAGGCGCAGCAAGCCATCATAGTAGGCATCGAAGTAGCCATCCTCAAAGGGTTCGTGGCGTGCCTTCCACAGGGCATCTACGAACTCTTTTTTCTTCTCGTGCTGACACAGGATAGATGCTGCAGCTACAGTACTGACGAGTCCAATGCTGTGGCGTAGTTTGCGGAAGCCGCCAGCCTGCAGAATTTCATCATCCTCTGGCAATGTGCCATCTACGCGATACTGGTCAACAAACGTGTCAACCCCTTGATTATAGAAGAAGTTCTGAATCTTCTCACCGTATTGGCGTTGCCAGTCGGCATCCTTACCACTCCACTCATAGTCGAGCGTAATGTTCATGGGTACGCGCCAAGAGTCATAGCGGAAGCAGGAACCACCATTACGACGACCACCAAAGCCCTGCATCAGCGTGCCGTCGTAGTTACACATATCTGGATTCAGACCCGTCTTCTCGTTGGTGCACTTATGCAGGAATGCACGACTCTTCTCCGCACAGTCCAGCCAGTAGTCTGCACGTCCGTCATCTGCATACTTTGCCCATACCTCGTAGAAAGCAGGAATGTGATAGCTGGGATCAGTGAAGCGCTGTCCGAAACCATCAGGAGTAAAAGTAATCAGGCGCGTCTCAGGGTCAATGAGGAAAATCTTTCCTGACGATGGCGGCATGCCTGGCATCTGTCGTCTGAATGGACGTTCTTCTTTGAAGTCTCGCGGCTGTATGCAGTTCAGGATATGCTGTGCTTCTGCCTTATAGTTGATGCCAGTCTCGTCACCCCAACGGTTAGAGGCAAACAGCAGGGCTGTAATGTAATACAGCTCGCCATCGCTGGCAGCCCCCTCAGCATTGCGCGTGCCATTGGTCTTACAACTCCAGGCAAAATATCCCTCACGTGGTCCTTCCTGATGCTGCATATATTTCTTGCTCCAACGCCATAGCCTGTCGAAGATGTCTTTCTCGCCAAACTGCACGGCTATCATCATGCCATACGACATACCCTCCGTACGGGCATCGTGGTTTTTGATGTCAGAGACGTAGCCCATCGAATCTCCCACCTCAAAATAGACTTTGTTGGGGCCACGGAACACATCGTTGAACACCTCTTTCACCTTTGCTTCCACCTCAGCAGGCTGATAGCCCATCTCAACGAATACATTCCGATAATTTCCTGCTTCTGCAGAGATGCTTACCGAGCAGGCAGCAAGCGCCAGAAGTAATAACGTTTTCATTTGTTTCATAGTGTTGATAGTTAGTTATGTCTATTTAGCTATTATATATGGACAATTAGCAGACAGGTAGCGTCATCACAAAGCGGGCACCATTCGTATAGCTGGGGTCGAGTACAACGTCGCCACCCAGACGATGACAGATGCTGCGGGCTACGGTCAATCCGATGCCAGTACCCACCTCGTATTCGTTGAGTTGTACGAACTCCTCGAAGATATGCTCTGCCTCGCTGGCAGGAACGCCAATGCCAGTGTCCTCGACGATGTATCTTACCATGTTGTCCTGCTGGTCTATGGTCAGCGTGATGGTGCCTTTCTTGGTGAAGCGTTCAGCATTGTCGAGCAGCATGACGAGGGCGTGTATAGCAGACTGTTCGTTGGTATCAAGTGATAGTTGGCTGATGTCTTCACCCCCTTTCAAGCTGATGGGAATCTTTGTTTCCTCTTTGGCTGTCATGGCGCTGATGGCTTTCGAGGCGATGTTTACAGCAGGGATATGGTCGTTACGCTCAATAATGGTTTTGCTGTTGATGTCGCTCAGCTCCAGCATCTTGTTGACCAGCTCCGTGATGCGGTTGGTATTCTCGATGATTTTATCGTTGATCTCATGCCGTGTCTTCCTGTCAATTTCCAAATCAGTGTTGGTGAGTATTTGGGTAAAGCCACAGAGGACGTTCAGCGGTGTGCGTATCTCGTGAGAAATCTGTTGGATGAACGAAGTCTTCATGCGCGACGACTCTTTGGTGCGTTCGTTGGCTATTTCCAGTTTACTGTAGGCTTTCTCCAAACGCAACGATGCCTGATGGCGGAAATAGATGATGAGCACGAAACAGAAGATGACCAGCACCAATGCCAGGACGGTGGCAAAGTAGCGTTGACGTACGAGATCCGACTTCTGTTTGACGAGTTCCTTTTCTTTCTGCTGGGTATTATAGATAGTTGTAAGCTCAAGGGCTGCATCGCGTTGCATGCGTACAATGGCGCTATCCAGTTCGTCACAAATCTGATAGCTCACCTTATTGGCTTTCTCCATGCGCTGAGCGCCCCTGTTAGCACGGAATTTGGGCAACAGATAGTGCTGGATGATGTCCATAGAGGGTGTTATGCCATATTTTTGCATCTGCTTGTCGAGCACTTCGAAGTTTTCTGCAGCTTCGTCCCAGCGGTGGGCAGACATGAGGTAGTTGATTGCCTCCAGCTTGCCTTCGTTGGTATGAATGTAGTGCGACTGAAGGGCATCGTTGAACACCTTTTCAGCCTCGGCCTGATTGCCGAAACCCTGTAGGACGCTAGCATAGTAGATGTCTAGACGTGCTCGCTGCTTGTCGATGAAGCCAGGATCCGGGTTGGGCAGTTGCTTATAGGTGTCGAGCAGTTCCCTGTATTTCTGTGTCCAGTTGTAAGCCTCTTGGTAACGTTTCAACTGCAGATAGTTGTCAGTGATGGTAATTACTGCCACAATGGCTGTGGTGAAGTTCGGTTTGGTAGGGGCTGCATCTACCACCTTGCGGAACAGGTCCATGGACTTTTCAAAGTTCTCGGCAGCATCGTTAGGACTACCCAACTTTAACTGACAACAACCCACGGCAGCCAACAAGTAGGCGAAGTCGCTGTTGTCACGGTAGTTCTCCTTGCGCATCTTGTCAAGGGCAGGGACAGCCACCTTCATGGTTGCCTCATACTCACCTTTCAGCAGCAAGGCGCCTGATAGGCGGTTGGCAGACTTGGCGTAGTATTTCAGTTCTTCCTGGTTGTGTATCTCTGCATTGACAGCCTGCTTCCAATATTTTTCTGACAGACGCATCAAGCGCTGACCCGAATAGGCATAGCCTCGCCAATAGTCAGCCTGGATATCCGTAATGTCACCAGAGGTTTGGTACTGGTCGGCCAATTCCAACAGTCGTTTGTAGTCGTGGTTCTTGTGTGCAATATTGATCAGGCTGTCGGCCTCGGTCCTCTGTGTTACTGTTTCTTCTTTATCGCCACACGACAGCAACAGGGTAGCAGTCAGTACCGCCACCAGCAGAAAGTTAAGGAGTCGTAGTGTCTTCATCGTGTTATTTTTTTTGTTGCCTCAGTGGTTGTTTCTATTGTCTTGCCATATTTGTTCAGCGAGTAGGCAATGTATGCAAACATGCCCACGCCTGCTATCAACAGCAGGGTGTATGGCCAGAAGTCGGTGGGGAAGATGCCTGTAATGGCTACGCTGCTGATGCCGAAAAGTACAATGAGGTCGCAGCACACTTGCATCCAGCGTACAAAGCTCATGACATTGCCATAGGAGAGTCGTAGCAATCGGAAGCTCACCATGTTGTAAGTCTGGTAGAACACAAAGATTACCCATGCTGCGTAGAAGAAGTAGAGGCAGAACGACAGGAATGTGTAGGTAGATGCCTCTTTCCACTGAAGGGCGACCATCCAGTAGATGACCAGACTGAACAGAAAGTATAGAATGTCTCGCCAGAAAACGAATCGTGTCAGATACTTTGGATTAAGCAGTGACGTGAATCCCCAACTGAAGCAGATGCCCCCCAGGTGGAAATACGAGGCTGTCAGTGCCGATGCTGCCGTAGGCCATGTGAAGCGCCACATAAAAGTAGCATGCAGCAAGTATCCGATTCCGAAAGCTGCTATCCACAACGTGGTAAGCAATCGTGTACGGAGGTAAATGTCATACTGTTTATAGGACTTGTTTCCCCCAAAAATCATGCCAGCCATTATGAGGTTGATAATGCCTGTCAGGAGTAATGCTAATCGATATATAGTCTGTTCCACTTTCCTTCCTATTAAATGCTATTTATGGTTTATGGGTGCAAAGATACACTTTTTTCCCATAAAAACCAATTATTCGGAAGGATTTCTCATTATTTTCTCGAAGAAACTATTATAATGGCTGTGAAGATGCGTCCAGACTGGATACCCAGTCGGCGGGCAGAGAAGAAAGAGTCGGACTGCACAAAGGTGCAGACAGAAGAGACAGCGATATGGTCGGCAGGGACGCCTTGATTCATCAGCTGTTGACGATTGCACTCAGGCAGGTCGATGTGCCACTTCTCATATTTCTTGCTGATGGATTCCATATCGAAACCTGCTTGGGCGAAAGCATCGTAGACCTCGTCACCCACCTCGAAACTCTCTAGATGGATGCCAGGACCTATCTGTGCCACGAGGTCTGAAGGACGAGAGCCATAGACGGTGCTCATCTTACTGACGGCTTTTTCTACAATGCGTTGCACGGTACCACGCCATCCGGCATGAATGGCACAGACAGCGCGCTGCACAGGGTCGTAGAGCAGTACGGGAATACAGTCGGCCGTAGAGACACCAATGCATACACCTGGGACATTGGTCATCAGCGCATCCACGCCCTCCAGATTGGCATCCAGTTGTTCGTTGATGACGGCTATCTCCGTCAGATGTACTTGGTGGGGCATCAGCAGAAGGTTGTCGCTGATTCCTAATAGTGTGCAGAGTGCCTGACGGTTCTTACTGATGGCTTCCTCCTCATCGCCACAATAGCGGTTGATGTTGAACTCGCCATACTTCCCCTTGCTAAATCCTCCTTGACGCATGGTGCTGAATGCGGTCACACCCTCGCCCAAATGGTATTCTGTCAGTATTGGTTTTCTCCTCGTTTGCATCATCATTGGTTGTTTAGCAAGATTTTTCTGTTGCAAAGGTACAAAATAATTGAGAATTAAGACAGTATCATCACACTTTTTCTGTAGAAAAGAATGCAGAATTAAGAAATTATTCGTACTTTTGCACCCGCAAAAGAAAGACGTCGCAAGAAGACAACTACAAATAGCGTCTATTTTCCGATATGGACAGCAAGTCAGTACAACGAAAGATTACCGAGCAGCCGTCACGCTACAATCACCTGGAGCGTATGACCGTAGGTGAACTGTTGCAGCACATCAACGATGAAGACCGTCTGGTGGCTGAGGCAGTCAACAAAGCACTGCCGCAGATAGAGGCATTGGTAGCCGCTATCGAACCCAGGATGAAACGTGGTGGCCGTCTGTTTTATATCGGTGCGGGAACCAGTGGTCGTCTGGGTGTTCTCGATGCTAGCGAACTGCCTCCTACCTTTGGTGTCTCTGAAGAGTGGGTGGTGGGTATCATTGCCGGTGGCGATGAGGCTTTGCGCCATGCTGTGGAACGTGCTGAGGATGTTGCAGCACACGGATGGCGCGACCTACAGGCTTTTCATCCTAAAGCAGACGATACTGTTATCGGCATTGCGGCATCGGGTACGACACCTTATGTCATTGGGGCTGTCGAGGAAGCCAGGAGACAGGGCCTGCTGACGGGCTGTATCACCAGCAATCCTGATACACCGCTGGCTGCTGCCGTGGACCATCCTATTGAGACGATTGTCGGTCCTGAGTTTGTGACGGGTTCCAGTCGCATGAAGAGTGGTACGGCACAGAAGATGGTGCTCAATATGATTTCTACGGCGTTGATGATTCGCATGGGACGCGTACGTGGCAATCGCATGGTAAGAATGCAACTGAAGAATGCCAAGCTCGTAGACCGTGGTACGCGTATGCTTCAGGAGTTCCTGGGCTTGGACTATGAAGAAGCCCAACACCGTTTGCTCGACGCAGGCAGCGTAGACCGTGTTCTGCGTGAAGAGCATGTCCTAGACCTCATGGATTCCGATTGTTAACCTCTCACCCCTTACTTCTCACCTCTAATCACAAAAAGAGGACACCCTCACGGATGTCCTTCTTCATGTATGTTTCATCATTTTCCTCGAAACATAATTTACTACATAACCAAAACTACTAACCTAAAACAAAATATGAATGATCTTACTATTAATCCTTGAAACAATCTTTACTTTACCTTTAAGACTTCCTCTGAAGACGATGCAAAGGTACGAATGTGTGCGCACACAACAAAATATTCTTGTAATTTTTACACTAAAACATTCAACTTATTGATTTATGTCAAGTAGGGGATAGCAAAAACTGCTGATTTTGGGTCAAAAACGGGGTTCTCTGCCTAGTACTCAACATAGGGTTCCAGACGCTGGATAACATCCGCTGTGAAGTCTTTCGAGAAGCGCAGGTCTTGCAGGCTCTTAATATCGCCATGCAGTTGGCGATAGTCCACAATCGCCTTGGCCATGTAGTAGTTGATATAGGGGTGGCGGCGCAACTGCTGCAACGAAAGCTTGTTGATGGCAATCCGCTGTGGGGTAGGGTTGTTGATGACGAAATACTGTTTGGCAGACTGTGGGAAACCCTCTATCTCGTCCAGTTGGTCCACACTGACGTAGCCGCCAATCCGCTTGCCGTGGCGCACAATCTCCTTGGCATAGTAGCTGCCAATGCCAGGTACCTTCATCAGTTGAGTGGTGTCTGCGGTATTCAGTGCAATACGTTCGCCTTCTTTTAGTTTAATAGTGTGACGAACGGTATCGTGCTCTTCCTTGGGAAAGAGCGTGGCTGCCGACTGGTAATCGTCAGAGATACGGATATAGGGTTCCAGACGCAGAAAGTCTTTTTTGGTGAGTCCATAGGTCTGGGCAAAGTCGCGCTTGCTGCGATAGACACCGCCTCGGGCCCTATAGCGGTAAATGTTACGAATCATCCAGGCGGGCAGGCCCAGACGCATCAGTTGGGTGGAGTCTGCCGTATTGGGGTCGAAGTAGAACTCTTCAGTATGACGCACGGGCACTTCGCCGACAGTCATCGATGCAGAAGCGTGTTTTCCATAGTTGCCTTTACCGTAGTAATTGCCTTTACCGTAAATACCGTTGCGTTGCTGTTGCAGGCTGTCTTTGTGCTGCTGTTCAACCACAGGTGTCTGTTCTCCTCCGTTTGTCAGCCACAGGCCAATCAAAGCCAATGTACCGATGATAATGGCAGTGAGGATTGTGCGACGGTCGTTACGGTTCATAGGATACCCAGTTGATGGAGGAATACCAGTATGATGCAGACAGGACAGACGTAGCGTACAGCAAAGAGGAATACGCGATAGAACATCTGATTATGTTGTCCGTTGTTGGTGAATTCGTCGAAGACCAGCTGGCGCGGAATATACCAGCCTACAAACAGACAGGCCAGCATACCACCCAAGGGCAGCATGACGTTGGCTGTCAGCTGGTCGCAGAAGTCCATGAGCGACACTCCCAAGACCTTGATATCGATAGCACCTACCGACCACGAGCAGAGCACACAGAGCACGCTGGCGATGATGGTAAGCACCCAAGCAGCGTATTTGCGTGGCATGTGGAACTCTTCCGTAAAGAAGGCGGTGCCTATCTCGTGCATGGAGATGGTCGATGTCAGGGCGGCGAATACCAGCAGGGCATAGAACATGATGCTGACCACATAGCCCACCACGGGCAGACTGCCAAAGGCCTGTTGGAACACGTTGGGCAGGGTGATGAAGATGAGCGAGGGCCCTGAGTCGGCACTGATGCCTACCGCTGCTGCTGCAGGGAAGATGAGCAGACCGGAGAGGATGGCTATCATGGTGTCGAGCAAGGCTATCTGTCCTGCTGAGTACAGCAGATTGGTCTTCGGGGAGAAGTAGCTGGCATAGGTACACAGACAGGCTGTTCCCAGCGACAGCGAGAAGAAGGCTTGACCGAGGGCTTCCAGCGCGACGTTGCCGTTAATCTTCGAGAAGTCGGGATACAACAGGAACTTCACACCCTCCATGGCACCTGGCAGCATGCAGGAGGCAATGACCAGTATGACGAGCAGAATCAGCAGGATGGGCATCAGCAATTTGGATGCTTTCTCAATGCCACCACGCACACCACGCACAACGATGAGGTGGGTCATCAGTATGAAGAGCAGTCCGAAGAGGACGGGTTTCCACACATTGCTGGAGAAGTCGACGAAGTACTGCTGCACATATTGGCTGTCTCCCTGTATCTGCCCGCTGATGGAGGCAAAGAGATACTGCAGGCACCAGCCGGCCACAACGACATAGAAGCCCAGAATGATGGTTGAGGTGAGGATGCCCAGATGACCTACCAGCTTCCAGGGACGTCCTTCCGACAGCTTGTCATAGGCCCTGGCGGCATTGGTCTGTGCATGGCGACCCACAATGAATTCGCTGATCATGCCAGGAACACCCAACAGCAGGATACAGCCCACATACATCAATAGGAAGGCTGCACCACCGTTCTGTCCCGTCATGTAGGGGAAACGCCAGATGTTGCCCAGTCCCACTGCCGAGCCTGCCGTTGCAAGCACCATGCCCAGCTTACTGCCAAAATTACCGCGTTCAGTCATGCAATAGTCCTAATTGATGAAGGAAAATAATTAATATGGCTAGCGGACAGACGTACTTCACCAGGAAGATGAAGCAGTGGAAGAAGCGTCCGCGCAGCTCGCCCCAGTTGGTGAACTCGTCGTGGACCACCTTGTGGGGTACTGCCCAGCCAATGAAGATGCAGGTCAGGAAACCGACTATCGGCAGGAATAGCTGACCGGTGATGAAGTCGAACCAGTCGAACAGCGACCGTCCGAAGATAACTAGTCCGTCGACGGCTCCTAGTGAAAGTGAACAGAATGCGCCGATGATGCTGGTCAGGATGGTCACCCATAGGGCTGCACGCTTGCGGGTGGTGTGCAACTCCTCCTGAATGAAGGCCGTGGATACCTCGTGCAGCGACATCAGCGACGTCAAGGCTGCCAGCGACAACAGCACGAAGAACAGCAGTGCGACGATATAGCCCACGATGGGGACAGCTGCAAAGGCCTGCTGGAATACGTTGGGCAGGGTGATGAAGATGAGCGAGGGTCCAGAGTCTGGGTTCACACCTACGGAGAAGGCGGCAGGGAATATCATGAGTCCTGCCAGGATGGCCACCACGCAGTCGATGACGGCAATCTGCGTAGCCGACTTCGTCAGATTGGTGGATTTCGAGAAGTAGCTGGCATAGGTACACAGACACCCCATCGCGATGCTCAGCGAGTAGAACGCCTGTCCCAAGGCTCCCAGGAACACATCGCCAGTAATCTTTGAGGTGTCGGGCTTGAACAGGAACTCGATGCCTTTTCCTGCTCCAGGCAACAGGCATGCTGCCACCACGATGATGAGCAACAGGATGAATAGGGTGGGCATCAGCAGTTTCGACGCACGCTCAATGCCTGCCCTCACACCGTGTTCGATAATCAGGTAGGTCATCACGAGGATAATCACCGTCCACAAGACGGGTTTCACAGGGTCGGTGCTCAGCTCGGCAAAGTAGGTGCGGAAATACTCTGGGTCGCCCTGCAGATGGCCTATCAGCGAGGCCCACACATACTGCAGACACCAACCGCTGACCACCGCATAGTAGCTCGTGATGAGGAATCCCGTAAGCACACCCATATAGCCTATTGCAGCCCATGGCGTCTTACCTGCCAACAGTCGGTAGGCGCGTGCCGTATTGGCCTGTGCATGGCGACCCACAATGAATTCGCTGATCATGCAGGGAATGCCTAACAGCAGCACACACGCTATGTAGATGATGATAAACACGGCGCCACCGTTCTCGCCAGTCATATAGGGAAAGCGCCACACGTTGCCCAGTCCCACTGCCGAGCCAGCCGTAGCCAGTATCACGCCCAGCTTACTGCTGAAATTATCTCTTTCGTTCACATTATTACTCATATCGTTTGCAAAAATACTAAATAATTCGTACTTTTGCAGCAAAAATCAAAGAAAAGATGCACTTTTTTATCCAATTTGTAAGAAAATACCCATTTTCCGTGTTCTGCATCGTGCTTATCTGGGTGCTTTCACTGACACCATTTTTCCCTGAGACGCCCCTCGACAATGTCCTGTTCATCGACAAGTGGACGCATCTGGTCATGTATGGTGGCACCTGCAGCGTCATCTGGCTGGAATACCTGCGCCATCACTCCACCATTGCCTGGCGCAAAGTTCTGCTGCTAGCCGTCGTTGGCATGATCTTTCTGGGTGGTCTCATGGAACTCCTCCAGGCCTACTGCACCACCACGCGCTCTGGCGAGTGGCTCGACTTCTGGGCCGACAGCCTAGGCGTCCTGCTTGGCAACACCCTCGGTATCCTCCTCCACTTGCTAAAGTAAGTGCACAGTGAGAGTGCACAGCGGAACCGACCCTACTGTGCACTGCCTGTGCCAGCATCCGACAGATCAGTCGCCTGACAGGCGTCAGCTTCGGCATTATCCGCAACATCCAGTAAAGTGCACAATAGGGTCTCCGCTGTGCACATAACGAATACGAAAAACATTTGATATGAATACAATTCTTAAAGAACAAATTAAGAAATTCTATGAATCTGGTGAGACGCTTGAAACGCGAATGAAGGATTTATCAAAATATTTACTCTATGGTGGCTACATTAATGTAAGGGACCAATATCATATATACATCAGGACAGTAGAATTCTATTATCATGAAGAAGAAGGAGATATAAAAGACCCTATCATGTATCACCGTAACAATTATTTTGTTCAGGGAGCCATTCCATACTTTACTCCTCTAAGTTTTAATTCACATGATACTGGTGTTGATATAACATTTGAGAATGCGGAAAAGAAGATTCGTGCTTCAGTATTAATAAGGGCATATGAAGTATTCAAAGTATTAGATAGTGACAAAAGAATACGACTGATTTGGAATCCAACAGCTGAGCAATTCCAGGAATATGCCGAAGATAAGACAAAATATAGATATAATACCCAATGCCTATATCTAAAGAGAATTCTTAATGGGTTTGCATCAGAAGGAACATCCAATATCACATGGGTGGATGACTCGTTCAATCCTGAAGATATTCAGGATAAAGACATTACACCCGTTCGTCGTCAAGGCGTTTATGAGTCTCGTAATAATGAAAGATACAAGGCTAATAGAGAGAAGAAGGATGAGAGGAAATGGGGATTCCGCAGAGAGAAAGATATTGTATTGCAATAGTTTCGTCTGCATATAACGCTTCTGTTTTAGAACGGACACTCAGTCTCTGCAGGTAAGTCCACTATGACTAGAAAGTCGTTGACACATACTTTTTTTTGGTTCATCAGACAAATGACGTGATGTTAACTTGAATGGAAAAGAAATAGCTGGAAAATTCATATCTTTGTAGCGACCAAACTATAAATGACATGATAAATTCCAGCTTCCTGTTTTTCGCATTCGGC
>Ga0310697_10006147_pt1 | contig 11453 bp, 10 predicted proteins | sample 172DNAGHGlowgp2_FD_203883 | JGI IMG/M metagenome (GOLD analysis project Ga0310697, IMG submission 203883) | Sheep rumen microbial communities from Palmerston North, Manawatu-Wanganui, New Zealand - 1728 DNA GHGlow gp2 (v2) (version 2) | ecosystem: Host-associated > Mammals > Digestive system >... | reverse complement strand
GCGGCGAAAAACGAAGTTTTTCGCCGCCGCTTCTTTCTCTTACGATTTCTTCTTTCCCAGCTTTCGCAGCGCCTCATTGCCCGCATGGGCATAGGTCAGCATCAGCCGCTGCATCTCGTACCAGGTCCCGTCCCGCTCCCAGTGCAGTGCCCGGTTGACCGCGAAAGCGCCCATGACCGAAAACAGGAACATCAGCTCTGCCTGCCGTTCACAGATACGGAACTCCCGCACCATTTCCGGCACCACATGCGCCTTTTCCTGCCGATAGACCCGCATGATGATATATTCGGCGATGGCGTCATCCCGGAACAGGGGCTTATAGCGCGGATCCTCCGCCACCCGCTGACACAGGGGCAGCAGATCCGTCAGGGCCTTCAGCTCGACGGCGTCTTTCATTTCCGCCGTCTGCCGCGCCAGGTATTCCAGCTGTGCAAAGTCGGAAGTGGATTTCGCAGCGGCGTTTCCGATCGCGTCGTCCGCCATCTCGTCGATCACGTCCATCAGGCCGGTATAGTGGGTATAAAAGGTTGCCCGGCCCACGTCCGCTTCCCGGCAGAGCTCGGCCACGCTGATCGCGTCGAAAGCTTTTCTCCGCAGGAGCTCCAGCATGGCGTCCTTGATCACGCTCCGGGTCACCGCAATGCGGCGATCCGGCTTTCTCTTTTCAATGCCCATATGAGACGCCTCCCATTCGGCTTGTTCTAACTTGAATTATAGACGCTTTCTTGAGAAGTGTCCAGAAAAAGAACAGGTCTGCCGAAACTGTCATGGTGCTTGGGCGGCATTTCCGCTATAAAGGAAGCAGCCCCGCCGAAAGGCGGCACGCAAAACGTATGAGAGAGGAGCAAACCCATGATTTCTTTTGAAATGGAAGACCTGATCGGCGTACTGCAGGGCCTGGTCCCCTACTTTATCGCCATCGGCCTCGTGCTCGCCGCGGCCATCGCCGTGAGCATCGCGGTCAAAAAACTGCCCCAGGCAAAGAAAAAGTTCATCCGCGGCGAGAGCTGGCTGGCTGCCCTGCTTGCCATTCTGATCGTAGCGAACCTGATCTGTCTCGGCCCCATGTCCGCGCTGCTGAGCCTTGTGGGCGGCGCGCAGACCCCCACCAAGATCTCCGACGATCTGGCCAAAGAGGCGGAAGCCGTCGCCACCCGGATCGCGGAGGAGGGCTTCGTCCTGCTGGAGAACGAGGGCGTGCTGCCTCTGCAGAACACAAAGAAGCTCAACCTCTTCGGCTGGGCCTCCACCAACCCGGTCTACGGCGGCGCCGGCTCCGGCGGCCTGAACGACCTCTACCACAAGGTCAGCCTGATCGAGGGCATCCGGAACGCGGGCTTTGAAGTGAACCAGGAGCTGATCGACTTCTACCTGGGTTATGCCGAGAACCGCGCCGCGGTCTCCATCACTGCCCAGAACTGGAACCTGCCCGAGCCCCCCGCCGCAAACTACGGCGACGCGCTGCTCAAGAACGCAAAGGATTTCTCCGACACCGCGGTGATCGTGATCTCCCGCATGGCCGGTGAGGGCCACAACGACATCCCCCAGGACATGGCCAACTGCGAGATCTACACCGACAACAGCGAGGCCTACCGCGACTGGAATGCGGGCTCCCACTATCTGGAGCTCAATAACACCGAGCGCGACATGGTCGAGCTGGTGTGCGCGAACTTCGACAAGGTCATCGTCGTTTACAACGGCGCCTATGCCTTTGAGCTGGGCTTCTGCGAAGAGTTCCCTCAGATCCAGGGCGTCATCTGGGCAGGCGGCCCCGGCAACGTGGGCTTCACCGCGCTGGGCGAGATCCTGGCCGGCACCGTAAACCCCTCCGGCCGCACCAACGACACCTTCGTCTATGACATGACCCAAACCCCCTACTGGAACAACGCCGAGAAGCGCGACTACGCCAACATGCTGGACATGACCGTGGAAGGCATGAACGCCGGCGTCCCCACCAACTACGCCCCGGCCTTCATCCACTATGTGGAGAACATCTACGTCGGCTACAAGTTCTATGAGACCGCCGACGAAGAGGGCCTGATCGACTACGAGAAGATCGTGCAGTACCCCTTCGGCTATGGCCTGAGCTACACCGACTTTACGCAGAAGATGTCCGAGCTGAGCGCGGACGGTGAAAACCTGAGCTTCGACGTGACCGTCACCAACACCGGCGCCGTCGCCGGCAAGGATGTGGTGGAGGTCTACTTCAATCCCCCCTACATCAACGGCGGCATCGAGAAGGCCAGCGCCAACCTGGTCTGCTATGAAAAGACCCAGCTGCTCCAGCCCGGCGAGAGCGAGACCGTGCACATCTCCTTCGCCCTGGAGGACATGGCCTCCTATGACGAGTATAACGGCGGCGCCTACACGCTGGAAAAAGGCGATTACGTCATCGCCGTCAAGGCAAACTCCCATCAGACCCTGGACAGCCGGGTCTACAACCAGAAGGACACCGTCCGCTACGGTGCGGACAACGCCCGCCCCTCTGACGACACCGCGGCAGTGAATCAGCTGCAGGACGCCCGCGGCGAGGTGGAGTACCTCTCCCGCAAGGACGGCTTCGCCAATTACGAGACTGCGACCGCAGCCCCGACGGATCTGAACCTGCCCGAAAAGTACATCGCGGGCTACCACCTCAACGCAAACTACGATCCCACGGCCTACATTAACCCCGACGACGTCATGCCCACCACCGGCGCGAAGAACGGCCTGATGCTGGCCGATCTTCGCGGCAGAAGCTACGACGATCCCGACTGGGACAAGCTGCTGGATCAGCTGACTGTGGACGAGATGGCCAACATGATCGCACTCTCCGGCTACCAGACCCCGGCCATCGCCTCCATCGGCAAGGTCCAGTGCGTGGACTCCGACGGCCCCGCGGCCATCAACAACAACTTCACCAGCGGCGGCTCCATCGGCTTCCCCGTTGAGGTGGTCATCACCTGCACCTGGAGCCATGAGCTGGCCTCCCAGTGGGGCGAGCTGATGGGCAGGATGGCCAAGGAGCTGGGCTCCACCGGCTGGTACGCCCCCGGCATGAACACTCACCGCTCCGCCTTCACCGCCCGCAACTACGAGTACTTCTCCGAGGACGGCGTGCTGGCCGGTTGGATGGCCGCTGACGCGGTCAAAGCCGCCATGCAGGAGGGCGTATACTCCACCATCAAGCACTACGCCATGTACGACTGCAACGGCAAGATGGTCTGCGCCTGGGCCACTGAGCAGTCCATGCGCGAAATCTACCTCAAACCCTTTGAGATCGCGGTCAAGAAGGGCGGCGCTACCGGCGTCATGGCCTCCTGGGCCTACATCGGCAACAAGTGGGTCGGTGAATCCAGCGAGCTGATGAAGACCATCCTGCGCGACGAGTGGGGCTTCCGGGGCTTCGTGGTGTCCGACTTCTTCCGCAACAACGGCCACGGCTTCATGAACGCGGACGAGGCGCTTGCAAACGGCGTGGATGCCATGCTCTCCACCTTCGCGGGCGGCCCCAACCAGGTCACGGACAAGTCCGCCGCCTCCAACGTCAAGTACATGCGGGAGGCCAGCCACAACATTCTCTACACCACGGTCAACTCCTGGGCCTATGACGAGGAGCACAGCCATCCCGGCATGGAGACCTGGAAGGTCATCCTGATCGCGGCCGACGTGTTGCTCGGCGCCGCTATCTGCTTCGGCATGGTTCGCAAGTACAAGAAATACAAAGCCGCAAAGTAAAGAGAACTGAATCAGCACGGCTCCCCGCGCGCCAGCCCGGGGAGCCTGTTGTATCGGCAGCAGCCGCCGGCGCAAACAGCCGCGGCTCTTGCGTTTTGTTCCCGCTCATGCCGTTTTCCCTGTGCGCCGCGTTTTCCTAATGCGGGAATATCACAGCTTTGCCCCGATTGCCGCCGCTTTGCTCCGCCATGCGCCGCGTATGATTGCCAATATGATGCGATTGTGATAATATGAAGAAAAAACAGGAGGCGCTCATCATGGATGAACTCAACAAGAAAGATCTGCAGCAGGCCGCCGGCGGTCTGAATGCCGACGATCCCCACTGCCCCAAGTGCCACAGCAAAGAGCTCACGCTGGTCGGCCCCGTGGACATCGGCACGCCGCCCACCTACCGCTGCAAGGCCTGCGGCTACGAGTGGATGCTCGCGCTGTAAGGCCTGAAAAGCGTTTACTGTAAAAAAGGCTGTGCATTCCGGTTGAATGCACAGCCTTTTTTTGATACAATTGACTTGCAGAAGCTTTTTTGAGACAGCGGATCCGGAAGGCGGCAGCCACGGTCCGCAGCTGTCACAGAAAGGAAACCGGATGGACAACAGAGATGCTTCCCGTTTGGGCGGGCTGCCCGAAACCGAAATATGCTTTCGCTTCCTGAAAAACGGGGAGGCCTTGTCGGATGAGAACGCCCTTGCGCTCTCCCGGCTGGTGTACGATACCGACCCCTATATCTATCCCGCCATGTTCGGAAGCCGCGAAAACGCGGAGGCGCTGCTCCCGCTGCTGTTTGGCAGCAACGACAGCATGTTTTGTCTCTCCAACTGCTATGTCGCGGAGCGGGAGGGAGCGATCATCGGCCTGCTCTTGTGGAAGCAGGGGGCGCTGACCTGGTCGCCGGCGCTGCTGAAACGGCTTGCCGCGGAACGCGGGATCCCGCTCAGCCCGTATCTGGACATGGTTTCGGAGGAGTACGTCTCGGTTTATGAGCAGCTCCCGGAAGAGGACGTCCTCTCCCTGATCAACCTGTGCGTCGTGAAGGAGCTGTGCGGCCGCGGCATCGGGCGAAAGATCCTGGAGAACTTTTTTGCACAGAAGCCGGCCGCCGTCTACGAGCTCTGTGCGCTGAAGGACAACAGCGGCGCCGTACATCTGTACACATCGCTGGGCTTTGAAATCTGTGAGGAATACAACGGCTTTTCGGTCGACCACCGCCGACTGCCTGCGCTGAGAATGAGAAGGAGCGGATCCCATGAACAATAACAGCCGCCAAAAGCGGAAAGCCCCGTCCAATCGGCCGGCACGGCGGATTGGACTGATCATGGTGCTGTTTCTGGTTTTTACCGTCCTTTTTGACGTCGCTGCTTATCTCTCTGCCAATTGGCTGGAAATTGCGCCGACCCAGTCGGATTTTCTCCGCTACGGCGAAACCATTGCCGCCCTGATCGCCGCTTTCCTCGTCGTCGATCAGCTGAATAAGGAGGCGGAGGCGGAGGAGCAGGAGAGCCTAATCAGCCAGTCCAGCTTCATCAAGGATTATAACGAGGCATTTATTCGTGATCCAAATATGGCCGATGTCGAAGCCTGGCTGGAAAAATATTACGTCGATTACCTTGGGAAGGGAGTCCCGCCGAAGGCCAACACGGAGGAGACGCCGAAAACCACGGCGGAAGAGACGGTGGAGAAACGCGCGGCGGAGATGGATCCGCTGGGTGCTCCGGGGACCAAAGGCCGCCAGCATCTGATCAATTACCTGGTGTATCTGGAGGGGCTGGCCGCCGTGATCTACAACGGGAGCATGGACCTCTCCACGATCGACAGCCTGTTCGGCTACCGTTTCTTCATCGCCGTGAACAATGACCTCGTTCAGGAGCAGGAACTGGTTCCCTATGCGATCCACTACCAGGGGATCTACTGGCTGTATGATACCTGGGTAAAATACCGTGTCTTTCTGGAGTATGTCCTTATGATCCAGCAAAGATCCGACGAGACGGCCGGCGATTTTGAACTGCGGAAGAAAGAGCTGATTCAAGTATTTAAAGACGAATCCGGCAAAGAGCACTTCTGGCCGGATCTCCTGGACGGCAATTGGCCTGCAGTGAGCGGCAACGCGAAAAACGCCCGGGGCTCCGGCGCAGCAGAGTATCCCCCCGCTTGTCGCAATATCATAAATTCATTGAAAAACAGCGCCGTCAAGGACCGCTTCGGGATCCCCATGCAATCAGCGGAGACTTCGCTTCTGACAGCAATAGATAGAAAACGGCGGGATAATCCGGAGGTTCCGGACTACGCGGCGCTGGTCGAACGTTATATCTCGCAAATCACTTTATAATGACAGCCGCATCACGAGGAGGCACTGCATGCTCGCCTATCCAAAACACTATCTGCTTTCATCCGGCTGCGGCGCGGATGAGTACCCGCTCGTCGCCTTCGACAGCGCATTGCTCTCGGCCGGCATTTCCAATTACAATCTTCTGAAGGTCAGCAGCATTCTGCCCCGGAACTGTGAACTTTCCCAGCGGCTTGATCTTCGGGAAGGATCCGCTCTGCTGGTCGCCTACAGCTCTGTCTCCACCGATAAGGAGGGGGAGTTGATCGCGTCGGCGGTCGCTGTCGGGATCCCCGAGGATCCGGGTCAGGTGGGCGTCATTATGGAATGCTCCGGTCATTATGACGCGCAGACTGCGGACCGGCTCGCCCGCGACATGGCTGAAAAAGCCATGCGCAATCACGGCATCCGCCTGAAGGAGATCCGGAGCAGCTCGATCGAGGCTGTGGGTGCGGGCGGAAAAACCGTTACCGTCCTCTCGGCCCTCTCCATGTGGTGAGGCAGCGCGCCGTCCGCCGTTTCCGGCCGGAACCAGGCCTGTGACAGGAGGGAACACATGACATACCTGCACCATACAGGCAGCCCCCTCGGCGGCATCACGCTCAGCTGCGACGGCGAGGTTCTGACCGGCCTGTGGTTTGGCGGGCAGAAGCACTTCGGCGCAGGCCTGCCAGCAAACTGTGAGGAAAAAATGCTCCCCGTCTTTGCGGAGGCGGAGCGCTGGCTGCAAGTCTACTTTGCCGGGAAAAAACCGGACTTTATGCCCCCGCTCGCACCATCGGGCACGGCGTTTCAAAAAGCGGTGTGGGACATCCTGCTGACGATCCCCTATGGCGAGACCATAAGCTACGGCGAGATCGCCGCCCGGCTTGCGGAAACGCGGGGGCTTCCCCACTTCTCTGCCCAGGCCGTGGGCGGCGCGGTCGGGCGCAACCCGATCTCGCTCCTGATCCCCTGCCACCGGGTTATCGCTGCGGACGGCAGTCTGCGGGGCTACGCCGGCGGGCTGGAGAAAAAGCGCTTTCTGCTTGCGCTGGAGGCCGGTGCACGATGAGGGCGTCCGCTTTCTGCCGAACGGCTGCGTCGACAGGAAGCGGCACCGCTGGGATATCTGAACAGGACAGCAAAAGCCTGCCGCAAAGTCGCGGCAGGCTTTCTGTTTTTTCTGATTACGCGTTCACGTACTTGTGCAGCGTTGCGCGGACAGCGCCGGGCCCGGCGGTCAGCTCCTCAAAGTAGGCGCAGACTTTATCGGCAAGCCCCGCCTCGACGAGGTCGACGCCGAAGATGGTCTTGTTCCGGAGGAGGCCCTCCAGCTTCGCGCAGTCCGGCTTCTCGCCCAGCTGCATCCCGGCCACGTACTCCTGCGCGGTGGCGAGCAGGGGATCGGGAGAGGGCTCAAAGGCCTCGCCCCGGTCGTTCACGGCCATCAGGTAGCGCAGCCAGCCCGCGTGCACCAGCGGGATCAGCTTCAGATCCTCGACCTTGAGGCTGTCAGAGGCCAGATAGGCCTTGATGGTCTCGCCGAAGCGGATGGGCAGCTTCTGGGAGGTGTCGGTGGCGATGCGCTGGGGGGTATCCGGCATGAAGGGGTTGGGGATGCGCACCTTCACCACGGTGTCGATGAAGTCCTGGGGCTTGATGATACCGGGGTCGGTGACAACGGGCAGGCCCTCCTTGTAGCCGATGGTCTCCACCAGCTTTTTGAGGTCCTCGTCCTGCATCTCCTGCCAGATGTGCTCATAGCCCAGCAGGCAGCCGTAGACGGCCAGGGCGGTGTGCAGCGGATTGAGGCAGGTGCAGACCTTCATGCGCTCCACCTTGTCCACGGTCTCGCGCGCGGTGAAGTAGATGCCCGCCTTCTCCAGGCAGGGGCGGCCGTTGGGGAAATCGTCCTCAATGACCAGGTACTCGCTCTCCTCGGCGTTGACGAAGGGGGTGCCGGCTTCCAGCCCGTCGGCGGCCAGCAGGGCGGAGACGGAGGCGTCGGGTCCCGGGGTGATCTTGTCGATCATGGACCAGGGGAAGGAGACCTTCTCAGCAATCCACTGATTGAAGCCCTCGCCGCCCCAGGCTTTGGCAAAGCAGGTGATGGCGGCCTTCAGCTTATCGCCGTTGTGGGAGCAGTTGTCCATGCTGACCATGGCGAGAGGCGCCTTGTTCTTCTTATAGCGGGCGCAGAGCAGGGCGGTCAGCTTGCCCATGTAGGTCTTGGCGGTGTCGGGCGTGCCGGCGAGATCGGCCGCGATGTCGGGCAGCAGCTCGCCCTTGGCATCATAGAGGGCGTAGCCCTTCTCGGTGATGGTGAAGGACACCATCTGCAGGCTGGGGTTCTCGAAGATCTCCTGCAGGCGGGCCTCATTGCCGTAGAGATAGACCTTCTCGGCAATGGAGCCGACCACGGCCTTCTCCACCTTGCCGTCAGCCTTGAGGGTGACCTTGACGGTCAGGTTGTCGTTGACTTCGGGCTTCTTCTCGCGGCGCTCGGCGGCGATGATGCCGGTTTCGGTCAGGCCCGCGTCCAGCAGGCGCTGGCAGGCGTCAGCCTGGAAGGCCTTGAAGATGTTGCCCGCGCCGAAGTGCAGCCAGGTGGGATTGGCGACGGTCTTTTCGATCATGGCGGCCCGGTCATAGTTCGGCAGACGATAGCCGTGCGCTTCCCAGAAGGCCTTGTTGTTGAGAGATTCGTTATTTAAAAACATATCCATTCCTCCATTTTTCATTCATACGAATGATTTCAAACATTTTTGGCGCGGCTTTGCCGCGGCAAAAATACCCTGAGGCGAGCTTAGCGAGCCCTCGCGCCGACCAAGCGCAGCGCGATAAGCGCGAGTACCTCGATTGTGAAACTCTGTTTCACAATCGATTATTCTTTGTCCATCATGTCCCAGGCGCCCAGCATGTACATGATGCCGAGGGCGCGGTCGTAGAGACCGTAGCCGGGGCGGACATTGCCGGGCTTCTCGTCCCAGAGGTGACGGCCGTGGTCGGGGCGGATGTAGCCCTCATAGCCGCAGTCGTGATAGGCGCGCAGGATGTCCAGGATGCCGGTGTCGCCGTCGCAGTCGCGGTGGCTGGCCTCGGAGAAGTCGCCGTTCGGGAAGTGCTTGACGTTGCGGATGTGGGCAAAGGCGATGCGGTCGCAGTGCTTGCGCACGATGGCGGCCACGTTGTTCTCGGGATTGGCGTTGAGAGAGCCGGAGCAGAGCGTCAGGCAGTTGTAGGGATCGTCCACCATCTTGAGGAAGCGGTCGATGCTCTCACTGTCCACCAGCAGGCGGGGCAGACCGAAGATGTCCCAGGGGGGATCGTCCATATGGACGGCCATCTTGATGTCGCACTCGTGGCAGACGGGCATCAGGCGCTCCAGGAAGTACTTGAAGTTCTCCCAGAGCTTCTCCTTGGTGACGGGCTTGTAGGCCTCAAAGAGCTCGTCCAGCTTCGCCATGCGCTCGGGCTCCCAGCCGGGGAAAGTCATGTGGTACTTCTCAGTGAAGCTCATGACGTAGTCCGCCATCTCCTTGGGGTCGTCCTGGATCATGTCCTTCTGGTAGTAGAGAGCGGTGGAGCCGTCCCCCACGGGGTGGAACAGGTCGGAGCGGGTCCAGTCGAAGATGGGCATGAAGTTGTAGCAGATCACCTTCACGCCGAAGGGGGCCAGGTTGCGGATGGTCTGGATGTAGTTGTCGATGTACTTGTCGCGGGTGGGCAGACCGATCTTGATGTCGTCATGGACGTTGACGGACTCCACCACGTCGGCGTTGAAGCCGGCGGCGCGGATCTGGGAGACCACCTTTTCGATCTCCTCCGGCTGCCAGATTTCGCCGGGCATCTTGTCATGCAGCGCCCAGACTATGGTGCTGACGCCGGGGATCTGGCGGATGTCACTCAGGCTGATTTTGTCGTTTCCTTCGCCGTACCAGCGAAAACCCATTTGCATTGCCATGTGCTACCTCCATGTTGTTTGTTTTATATGGATAGATGCCGTGACTATCTTTTTTGCTCTACTGACATTCTAATATATCAGTTGGTAAAAAGCAAGACCGCAATCTGTACAGAATTGCGGTCGCTTCTTTGTGCATTGTGGTGAAGACCGACGCTTTTCCCCGCCGCCTTTTTATGGTATACTCTTTTTACTCATTGTTTGAATGCGGAGGATTGCGGAAATGATGCCTGCTGTACTGACAGGAATGTTTTCTCTGCTCTGCTGGGCGGCCTTTCTTTTCGCGTTTCACAGGGACAGGAGTCGATATCGCAACTGCTATCTGCTGTTTCTTGCCCTGCTGTCCCTTTTCCCCTTCCTGATCAATGTGCTGGGGGAGCACGGAAGACTGGCCGCGATCGTGATTGCCGATACGTTTTTGCTCTGCCTACTGATCGTACCGTTCTTTCTGATGGTCAACGGCGTCATCATGCTGCGGAAAGAGGGCCTGCATGTCGCCCACCTGCTCTCCCTTGTCCTCGGGATCGTCGTTTTCCTCGGCGAGGTGCTCGCCGGCGCGCTGGTTTTCGCGCAGACTTTTTCCTATGGTCCCGAACGAACGGCGGCGCTCTATCATTCCGGCTGGTTTCTCGCCGGAACGCTTCTGTGCGTAACCGTGATCTACGTCTCCATGGCCTTCGTGATCTTCATGATTTATACCCTGTTTCTCCAGATCATTCCCAAGAAAAAAGACTTCGACTATGTCATCATACACGGGGCCGGGCTGCTGCAGGGCGACAAGCTCTCCCGTCTTCTCCGGGATCGGCTGGATAAGGCGGTTGCCGTCTATCGCAAGGATCCCACACCGCCCAAGCTGATCCCCTCCGGTGGAAAGGGGGAGGATGAGAAGCTCTCCGAAGCCGAGGCCATGGCACGCTATCTGCGCGAAAGCAGCATTCCTGCGGAGGATATCCTAACGGAGGGCGAATCGAAGACGACCTTTGAGAACATCCTGTACTCGAAACGGATCCTGGATGCCCGGACGGGGCCAAAATATACCGCGCTGGTGACCAGCAACTACCATGTGTATCGCGCGCTCCGTTACTGCAAAAAGGTCGGCTTTTCCTGTACCGGCATCGGGAGCCGCGTGGCCTTTTATTATTGGCCGAGCGCGCTGATCCGCGAGTTCATCGCCATTCACGCGGAGAGAAAGCACGCCGCTATTTTTCTCGCGGGCTGGCTCCTGTGCATGCTGGGCGTTCTGCGGGTCTTTTTGCTGCAATGAGTATCGGAAGAATGATCGTTAGGGCAGCGGTATCGTAAACCTTACGGGCCGTCGGGGACGCCCGCCCCTACATTGAGGGACGGAGGGGATTCCGTGGACCTGCCCAAGCGAAAACAGATCCGCCTGCCGGAGTTTGATTATTCCACTCCCGGCGCGTATTTCGTCACGATCTGCACCCAAAATAGAAGATGTATCCTCTCGGACATCGC
>Ga0310697_10006145_pt1 | contig 11454 bp, 9 predicted proteins | sample 172DNAGHGlowgp2_FD_203883 | JGI IMG/M metagenome (GOLD analysis project Ga0310697, IMG submission 203883) | Sheep rumen microbial communities from Palmerston North, Manawatu-Wanganui, New Zealand - 1728 DNA GHGlow gp2 (v2) (version 2) | ecosystem: Host-associated > Mammals > Digestive system >... | reverse complement strand
TCCACCCCGTCCCGGAGATAGGTGTCCATTCCCAGGTTGTCCAGGCGGGCGCCGATGACGATGTACCGGTCGTTCAGGGTCTTGTCCCAACCCGGAAGGAAACCGACGACGTTGCGGGAAGTCAGCGTATCCGCCCCTTCCCGGGCGATGCTGAATTCCTGCCCGCCCTTGGGGGAAATCAGGTCGATCCCATACTGTTCCAGGATACGGGCCATATAGTCGGCCGCCTCTTTCTCGCCCTCCGATCCGGCCTTGCGGCCTTCCAGGGCGGCGGAAGAAAGGAAGGATACATGCTCCTTCAGGGCATGGACCGTTTCCGAATCATACAGGTCGTCGTAACCGGTCGCACCCGTCCGGAACTGGGCCGGGAGGGTGGTCGTAAGCAGCAGCAGGGCGGCTGCGAGCAGGAAGCGTCTGGTCATGTCGTCACTCGTTTACAAGGATCCAGCCGTCCTTCGGGCAAATTCCGTTCCCGCGCAGTTCCCGAAGTTTGTCCACGGTTACGCTGAGACTGTCGGAAGGACAGACGGAGATGGCCAGAAGGCCGTTTCGGAAACTCACGATGGTGGCCGTATAGCCGGCCTCCGTGCACTGCTTGAGTTTGCGCTCGGCGTAGGAGCGCGTCCGGAAAGCACCGACGATGATGCTGTAATGGGTTTCCAGTTTGGTCGTATACAGTCCTCCGAGTTTGGAGGGATTGAGGATCGTCCCCTTGATCTGGGACAGGGAATCCAGCAAGTGCGTCTCCAGGGCGGCGAGGGAATCGGCCATCCGTTGACGGACCTCTTCCAAGGAATCCAGTTCCGCCTGCAGGCGGATTTCCTCCTGGATGCGTTCCATCTCCAAGCGCTTGACTTCCAGGTCCTTGGAAGTAGGACGACCGGCCAGGGAACGGAAGAAGTCACAACTGCTGGCAAGCAGCGCTGCGACACAGAGGGAAAGAAGGACGGTCCGTTTCATAGACGCAAGGTTTATTAACTTACAAAGTTAATGGTTTTTCATTCGCCTTCAAAATCGCCGGGCTTGTTTTCGTGCGCATCGAAGGCTTTCACGATCTTGGTCACCAGCGGATGCCGAACGATGTCCTCGTTGCGGAAGGTGATGGTAGCCACGCCCTTAAGGCCCTTGAGGAGTTGGATGCCCGTCAGAAGGCCCGAATCGGACCGGCGCGGAAGGTCGATCTGCGTGGCGTCGCCCGTCACGATGAATTTGGCGCTCGTGCCCATCCGGGTCAGGAACATCTTGAGTTGCCCGAGGTTGGTGTTCTGGGCCTCGTCCAGGATGACGCAGGCCCGGTCCAGGGTGCGGCCGCGCATGTAGGCCAGCGGAGCGATCTGGATGGTCCCGTCGGCCATGAATTCATTCAGTTTGCGCGAAGGGATCATGTCCTCCAGCGCGTCGTACAGGGGCTGGAGATACGGATCCAGTTTGTCCTTGAGGTCGCCGGGCAGGAAACCCAGGCGCTCCCCCGCTTCCACAGCGGGACGCGTGAGGATGATCCGTTTGATCTCCCGGTTCTTCAAAGCCCTGACTGCCAAGGCGATGGCGATATAGGTCTTGCCCGTTCCGGCAGGGCCCACGGCAAAGACCAGATCATTGTCGAAGTAGGCCTTGACCAGTTCTTCCTGCGTCTTGTTCCGGGCGCGGATGGGCTTCCCGTCCGTGCCGTGGACGATGATGGCATCCCCGGTCAGACGGAACTTCTCAGCGGAAGAGGTCCCGTCGAAGATATCCTCCACGTCGTACACGGTGAGGTTCATCTTCCGGTGCCGGCGCTCGATGAGTTCCCCGAAACGGACCTGGAATTCCTCGATGTCGCTCTCGCGGCCTTCCAGGATGAGTTCGTGTCCCCGCGCCACAACTTTCATGTGCGGGAAATAGGAGCAGAACTCGGTAAGGATCTTGTTGCCGGCCCCGTACAGTTCCACGGGGTCAATGGTTTCCAACTGGATGGTTTTCTTCATAGACTTTCTTGTATGTGGCTAGCATGTCGGCATGGTCGGACTTTACCCGCCAAAGGGTGTCCGGCAAAGTGACGGGCACGGCGGAATAGGAATCTTCCACCATTCCCGGTTTGGTACACCAGAGGTATTCGTAGGACGGCTCCAGCAGTTGCGGTTCCTTGTCCCGTTGCAGGACGATGCGGAGCGTCACGGCCATCTCCAGGCGGGAATTCAAGTCATTCTGGTTCGACAGGGCATTCCCAAGGGAGTAGATGACCGGTTTCCCTTCGATCCACTGCACGTCCTGGATGACGTGCGGATGGTGCCCCACGATGACATCGGCCCCGTTTTCCAGGAGCCAGCGGGCCAGCTCTTCCTGCTCCTTGTCATGGTGGAGCCGGTACTCGATGCCCCAATGCGGGAACACCATCACGAGATCGGCCTCCGAGGCCTTCGCCCGCTCCAGCATGGGGAGGATTTCCGACTTCCGCATGTAATTGACCTTCGGCCACTTGTCCCAAGGTCCCACGTTCGTGCCGTAGGTAAAGTTGACGAGGGCGATCCTCAGTCCCCGGACATGGAGCATGAGGGGGTTCAGGAGCGTGTCGGCCGCGGCCGTTCCGGCGACGCCGGTGTACATGAGTCCTTTCCGTTCCAGGACCTCGATCGTGCGCCTGAGGCCCGCCGTCCCTTTGTCCAGGATGTGGTTGTTCGCCGTCAGGAACACGTCGAAGCCGACGTCGGACAGGTACTGCGGATACTCGTCCGGTCCCGAGAAGGCCGGATACCCGGTATAGGGTTTCCCGGCCAGCGGGAACTCCATGTTGCCGATGGCGAGGTCCGCTTTCCCGATCCGGTCTTCGATATGCTTGAAAAACGAGCCGAACCCGTATTCCTCCGCACTTTTGGACACTGCCCGGTGACTCATGATATCCCCGACGATGAAAATCGAGACGGTATCGGGCTTGGGCGGCAGCAGGTCAAATTCCAGCGGCCAGAGGGTTTCAAGGGCCGGTCCGGATGTGACATTCCTGTCCGGCAGCCGCTGCGCAAAGGCAGCCGTGCCGGACAGGAACATGTAAATCAGCGTGATGCAGGCCGGAAGCTTACTCAGCACCGACGATGGCATTGTACTTCTCGTAGGCAGCCTGGTATTCAGGGTTGTCGTTGCGGAGAGCGAAGTAGATGCGCTTGAGGTTGTCGGCGGCAGCCATCTTGACGGCCTCGTCAGCGGTCTTGGCATAGCAGGCCTCGAAAGCAGGGATGGCGTTCTTCAGGCTCGTGGAAAGTTCTTCCATCTTCTGGTCGTACTCCTTGTAGGCGTTGTACGGAAGTTCGTTGGCGGCGTTCTGCGCATCAACGGCCTTCTGATACCAGAGGACGCCTTCGCCGTAGTAACCCCACTCGTAGTTCGGATCGATCTCGGAAGCCTTCTTGTAGGCCTTGAGAGCATCGTCATACTCCTTGACACCCATCAGGATGTTGCCTTCCACATAGTAGAGGGAAGGGTTGTCGGGCATCTGGGCCTTGGCCTCGTCCAGGAGTTCCACGATCTTCTTCGGGTCCTCCTTCTGCTGGATGTACAGGTTGATGAGGCCGGTGAGGATGGAGGAGTTGTCCGGATAGAGCTTCATGCCGTCGGCCAGGTACGTCTTCGCGGCGACGGTGTCCTTCTCGGCGAGGGCGCAATTCGCCAGGGCGGAATAGACATTGCCCTCGGCGGTGTAGTTGAGGTCCAGGCACTTGTTGTAGTACTTCTTCGCACGCTCGAAGTTGCCGGAGTTGGCGGCGGTGAAGGCCGTGTTATAGACGGCGTTCGTGTCGATCTTGGAGCAAGGGGCGGTCATCGAGGTCTCGGCGGCCTTGCCGAACAGGTCGGAAGCCTTGGACAGGTTACCCAGGGAGTAGGCCGTGATGGCATCGTTGTAGTAGAAACCGGTGATGTTCTGGAGAGCCTCGTCGACTTCCTTCACCTTGGCACCGCGCTCGGAAGCGGTGACATAGGCCTTGACGGCCTTCTCAAGCGGATCACCGGCGACGGAGGGCTTGGTGACCTCCACGAGGGCGAGCTGGCCGGCCTGGTTGAAATAGACGTTGGCGCGGCTGAGGACCTGCTTCTCGTAGGTCTGGCCGTCGAGGGTGACCGTCTCCGTGGCGGACGGCTTTTCGCCGGCCATCAGGGCGAAGGTCTGCTTGTCGATACCCGTGGAGATATTCGCGGTCGGGTTGGAATAAGCCGTGACATAGGCCTGACCGAGCTTCATCCAAGGAGCGGGCTTGGCACCCTTCTTGGCATCATTGGCGGTGGCTTCGGCCTTGTCGATCGCCTTCTGGATGTCGGCGTCGGACTTGATCTGGGCGTTTGCTACCTGCACCGAGGCAACGAGCGCGAGGGCAAGAAATAATTTCTTCATTTTATCGAAAATTAGTTAGTTGTTATTCTCATTCTCAGTTTTCACTTCCTGGTTCTCAGCCGGCTGGGACTCTTCCTCGTCGGAATGGGCCACGACCGACACGGCGGCGATGGAATCCCCTTCGCGGATGCTCACCAGTTTCACCCCCTGGGTGGCGCGTCCCGCCACGCGGATGGTGGAGACCGGCATCCGGATCGTCATTCCCGACCGGTTGATGATCATCAGGTCGTCATCGTCACAGACGTTCTTGATGGCCACCAGGGCTCCGGTCTTTTCCGTGATGTTGAGGGTGCGGACACCCTTCGCGCCACGGGCGGTCTGACGGTACTCCATCGGGTCGGAGCGCTTGCCGTATCCGTTCTCGGAAACCACGAGGACCTGACGGCCCGCCGCGCCTTCGGCCTCCGGATCCTGGCAAAGGACACCGATCACATAATCCCCTTCATCAAGATTGATGCCACGCACGCCGGTGGAGGTTCTGCCGAGCGGCCGGGCCTCCGTCTCGTCGAAGCGGACGCAGCGTCCGCCGTGGGCCGCGATCATGATGTTGCAGCGGCCGTTGGTGAGGATGGCTTCGAGGAGTTCGTCGTCCTCGCGGACGTTGATGGCGTTCACACCATTGGTCCGCGGACGGGAGTAGGCCTCCAGGGACGTCTTCTTGACGATGCCCTGGCGGGTGACCATCATGATGTAGTTGTTGTTGATGAACTCCTCATCCTTGAGGGTCTTCACGTTGACATAGGCCTTGACCTTGTCGTCCGGCTCGATCATGATGATGTTCTGGATGGCGCGGCCCTTGGAGGTGCGGTTGCCTTCCGGAATCTCATAGACCTTGAGCCAGTAGCAGCGGCCCTTCTGGGTGAAGAGCAGGAGCGTGGAGTGGTTGTTGGCGATGTAGATGTGCTCGATGAAGTCCGCGTCGCGGGTGGCGCTGGCCTTCATGCCCACGCCGCCGCGGTTCTGGGTACGGAACTCGGTGAGGGCGGTGCGCTTGATGTAGCCGAGGTGGGAGATCGTGATGACCTGGTCCTCGTCGGCATAGAAGTCCTCGGGGTTGAACTCGTCCTCGGAGAGGGTGATCTCGGTGCGGCGCGGGTCGCCGTACTTCTCCTTGAGTTCGCGGGTCTCGTCCTTGACGATGCCCAGTTGGAGTTCGACGCTCGCGAGGACGGCCTCGCAGTGGGCGATGAACTTCTCCAGTTCCTCGTATTCGTTGCGCAGGCGCTCCCGTTCCAAGCCGGCGAGCTGGCCGAGGGTGAGGGCGACGATGGCGGCGGCCTGCGGCTCGGTGAACTCGTAGCGTTCCATCAGGATGACCTTCGCGTCGTCGCGGCTCTTGGCCTCGTAGCGGATGACATGCACGATCTCGTCGATGATGTCCATCGCCTTGAGGAGGCCTTCCAGGATGTGGGCGCGTTTCTGCGCCTTATCCAGTTCGAAACGGGTGCGGCGCACGACGACCTCGTGGCGGAAATCCACGAAGTTCTGGAGGATTTCCTTCAGGGACAGGGTGCGCGGACGGCCCTTCACGAGGGCTACGTTGTTGAACGAGAAACTGCTCTGGAGCGGGGTATACTTGAACAGGGTGTTCAGGACCACGCCGGAATTCACCCCCTGCTTGAGGCGGATGATGACGCGGATGCCCTCGCGGGAACTTTCGTCATTGATATAGGAGATGCCTTCGATCTTCTTTTCCTCGGCCATCTGCGCGATCTTCTCGATCATCTCGCGCTTGTTCACCATATAAGGGATCTCGGTGACGACGATGGTCTCGTGACCGCGGTCGTCCACCTCGATTTCCGTCTTGGAACGCACCACGACGCGGCCGCGGCCGGTCTCGTAGGCCTCCTTGATGCCGCTGCGGCCCATGACGATGCCGCCGGTCGGGAAGTCCGGACCCTTGATGTACTGCATCAGCTCGTCCGTGGTGATCTCGGGATTGTCGATGTAGGCGCAGATCGCGTCGCAGCACTCGCCCAGGTTGTGCGGGGCCATGTTCGTGGCCATGCCCACGGCGATGCCGGAAGCACCGTTCAGCAGGAGCAGCGGGGCCTTGGTCGGGACCACCGTCGGTTCCTGGAGGGTGTCGTCAAAGTTGGAGGTCATGTCCACGGTGTCCTTCTCCATGTCGGCCAGGACGTCCTCGGACATCTTCTCGAGCTTGGCCTCGGTGTAACGCATGGCGGCCGGGGAGTCGCCGTCCATGGAGCCGAAGTTGCCCTGGCCCCACACCAGCGGGTAGCGCTGGTTCCACCATTGGCCCAGACGGACCATCGCGTCATACACGCTGGAGTCGCCGTGCGGGTGGTACTTACCCATCACGTCACCCACGATACGGGCGGATTTCTTGGTCTGTCCGTTATATTTGACGCCCATTTCGTTCATGCCGTACAGGACGCGGCGCTGAACCGGCTTGAGGCCGTCCCGGGCATCGGGAAGGGCACGGGAAACGATGACGGACATCGAATAGTCGATGTACGCCGTACGCATTTCGTGATCGATCTCCACAGGCTGGATCAGTCCCGTGGAGAGGGGCTCTTCCAGCTGATTCTTCTCTTCGTTGTTATCCATTTTTTCCGTAGTAACTATTAACTTGCAAATATAGTCAATATTCCTGACTTTTCAAAGACTGACAAATTGTCCGGAGCAGGTTCCGCGCACGATTGTTGATTAGTGCGAAAATGCCTATATTTACCCCGAATTATGCAGATACAGATATCAGACCAGCTGAACGGCATCATCAAATATGCCCGCGAGGAAGCGATGCGGACCGGTAGTTACGGCATCGGCCCGGACCACCTCTTCCTCGGAATCATCCGTCATGAGGAGAACAGCGCCTTCGAGACGCTCCGGGGGCTCGGCGTCGAGCCCGCGGAACTGAAGTCCTTCATCGACGGAAGGATCTTTACGAACGAGACGATCCCCTACTCCGAGATCGACCATATCAATTTCTCCCGCCAGGCGCAGAACGTCCTGAGCATCACCGTGATGGAGGCAACCCGGCTCAAGAGCCAGGAGGCGGCCCCGCACCACCTGCTGCTCGCCCTGTGCCGCACGACCGACAGTTACGGACAGGCCTACCTCCGCGCCCGTGGCGTGGACTACGGCAAGATGCTCGCCTACATGGAGAGCGAAGGGATGCTCCGGGTGCCCGGACAGGACCAGCAGCCCGCCCAGGCCGACGCCGACAGCGAAGACGAGGAGGCCGGTACCGGCAAGAAGGGCGGCGTGGACATGGAAGAGTTCGGCTACGACCTCACCAAGGCCGCCCGGGAAGGGAAACTGGACCCGGTCGTCGGACGTGACACCGAGATCGCCCGCGTCATCGAAATCCTCGGACGCCGCAAGAAGAACAACCCGATGCTCATCGGAGAGCCGGGCGTGGGCAAGTCCGCCATCGTGGAAGGGATCGCCCTGCGGATCGCCTCCGGGGACATCTCCCCCGTCCTCGCCAAGAAGCGGATCATTTCGCTGGACATCGCCTCGGTGGTGGCCGGCACCAAGTACCGGGGTGATTTCGAGAAACGCCTGAAAGCCATCATCAAGGAGGCCCAGACGGATCCGGACCTCATCCTGTTCATCGACGAGTTCCACACGATCGTGGGTGCCGGCGGCGCCTCCGGCAGCCTGGACGCTGCCAACATGCTCAAGCCGGCCCTCGCCCGCGGCGAACTCCAGTGCGTAGGCGCGACCACGATGGACGAGTTCACGAAGATCGTGGAGAAGGACGGCGCCCTGGACCGCCGGTTCCAGAAGATCATCGTGGAACCCACCGATCCGGACGAGACCCTGGAGATCCTCCGGCACCTGAAGTCCCATTACGAGGATTTCCATCACATCACCTATACGGACGACGCCCTGGAAGCCGCCGTGCGCCTCACCGACCGATACATCACCGACAAGTCCCTGCCCGACAAGGCCATCGACGCCCTGGACGAGGCCGGGTCCATGGTGCGGCTGAACCTGGCCCGGAAGAAGGGCAGCCCTTCCGTCGTCACCGCGGAGGACATCGCCTCGGTCGTGTCCAAGATGACCGGCATCCCGGCCGGCCGCGTGGCCGAATCCGAAGGGAACCGCATCCTCAAGATGAGCCAGCGGCTCAAGTCCCGCATCATCGGCCAGGACAGCGCCATCGACACCGTCGTGCGGGCCATCCAGCGCGGTCGCGCCGGCCTGAAGGATCCGCACCGTCCCATCGGCACCTTCCTGTTCTTCGGTCCCACGGGCGTGGGAAAGACGCAGTTGGCGCGTTCACTGGCAGAGTATCTCTTTGATTCCGAGGAGAATATGGTCCGGATCGACATGAGCGAGTACATGGAGAAGTTCTCCGTCTCGCGCCTCATCGGTGCGCCTCCGGGATATGTGGGGTACGAAGAGGGCGGGCAGTTGTCCGAACGGGTGCGCCGCAAGCCCTACTGCGTGGTCCTGCTGGACGAGATCGAAAAAGCCCATCCCGACATCTTCAACCTGCTCCTGCAGGTGATGGACGAAGGCCGCCTGACCGACAGCAACGGCCGGACGGTGGACTTCAAGAACACCATCGTCATCATGACTTCCAACGTGGGCAGCCGCGAAGTGGAGGAATACGGCAACGGAATCGGGTTTGCGACCGCCGGCAGGAAACTGGAAGACGACCGGAAGAACGTGGTCGCCAAGGCGGTCAAGAAGGCATTCCCTCCGGAATTCATCAACCGGGTGGACGAGCAGGTGTACTTCAACTCCCTGACCCGGGAGGACATCGAGCGCATCATCGACATCGAACTGAAGGACCTGAAGGCGCGGGCGCTGGAGGCCGGATACCGGATCACGGTCACCCCTTCCGCGAAGCGTTTCGTGGCCGAAGCGGGCTACGACCCCGCCTACGGGGCCCGGCCGCTCAAGCGGGCCATCACGCGCTACATCGAGGATCCGGTGTCCGAGTTCATCATTTCCGACCGCGTCCTGACTTCCCGCCAGAAAGGGACGGAGGAAGTCCGGGAACTGAAGGTGGGACTCGCTGCGGACAAGGAATCCGTCACGGTCTCGCTCAAAGCGAAGTGACCGCCTCCACTTCGAGGCCGAATTCGTCGATGAGGTCCTTCAGGGCCTGGAAGGAGGTGTCGGAGGAAAGGAAGGAACCGAGGTTGCTGACGTTGCTGCTGTAATCTGTGTTTTTCATGGCCGTACCTTTTGTTTTCTGATGCAAAGGTACGGCCTTGTTGTACCAAACTACAGCACAAGTAAGATTTTTTTCGGAAATTTACAGTGTGGAGATCCGGTCCACGGCCACTTCCGCCAACCGGCGGATGAACGGCTTGTAGTCCGGGTTGGAACTCTGCAGATAGCGGTTCGCGATGGCGCAGCACACCGTGCAGGCATGGTGGCCCAGATGCGCGGCGAGGCCGGCGAGCGGGGCACTCTCCATTTCGAAATTGGTGATCCGGTAAGGGACGCCGCCTTCCTCGAAGCGGAACGATTCGATCCTTTCCAGCATGTCAGGCATGGCCAGCGGGATGCGGACTACGCGGCCCTGCGGCCCGTAAAAGCCGGGTGCTGAAATCGTTACTCCCTGAAGGGTGACGTCGCGCATCAGGTTGACGATCTTGTCCGACGCCTTCACGAAATACGGGGACGGAAGCGTCTTTTCCCAGTTCATATGGGCCTTGAAGGCCTCCTCCACCGCAGGGATCGTGACCTTGTCACGGTTGGCGTACCAGTTCATGACGCCGTCGAAGCCCACGGAGATGTGCGAGAGGATGAAGGATCCCAGCGGGATGTCCGCATGCAGGGCGCCCGAGGTGCCGATGCGGAGGATGTTCAGGGCCCGGTGCACGGGCTTGACCTCCCGGGTGGTGAAATCGATGTTGGCCAGGGCGTCCAGTTCGGTCATGACGATATCGATGTTGTCGGGGCCGATGCCGTGGGACAATACGGTGATACGCTTGCCGTTGCGTTTGCCCGTCACGGATACGAATTCACGGGAGGCGTGGCGGAATTCCAGCTCGTCCAGCAGGTCCGCGATCATGTCCACGCGGCCCGGGTCGCCTACAAGGATCACATTGTCAGCCAGTTCTTCCGGCTTGATGTGGATATGGAATGCGGAACCGTCCGAGTTGATGATAAGTTCAGATGCAGGAATGCTCATGATGATTCAATTATGCGGTAAAGCACAAATATAGTTTTTTCCCCCGACAATTCCTATCTTTGCAAAAACAAACGAAACCATGTGGCAGCGAATCCAAACCCTATATCTGGCGGTTTCCACCGTCCTCCTTTTCATTCTTTGCTTCAGCGACCTGTATACCGTCCTTGATGCGGACGGGATGCAGTATGTCACGTACTGGCAGTTCCGGAAGCCCTATTTCGGCATCCTCCTGGGCATCCTCATCGCGATGACGGTCCTCGCCCTCGTGACCTTCAAGGTCCGCATCCTCCAGATGCGCCTCGCCACCCTGTCCGGGCTGGTCGCCCTGGGCATGACCGGCTGGCTGGCCTACTACTATTTCACGATGCCCAAGGACGTGGTCACCTTCAAATGGACCATCATCTTCCCGCTCATCGTCGCCATTTGCAATTTCTTAGCGGCCCGCGGCTGTTTCCAGGACCAGCTCATGGTCGAGAGCGCCTACCGCGTGCGGGAGTCCCGCAAGCGCGACCGGAAGAAGAAGAAATAGGTCGGCACTTAAGCGTGCTTCATCGGATCCGGAATCACCGCGAAAGTAAGCTTGCCGCGGCAGCAGAGTTTGCCGCCCACCTCCAGTTTGGCCGAGCAGTTGAAAACGCCGGCCTTGCGGTCGTCGATCCGGCAGGTGATCTCGCAGAGGTCGCCGGGACGGACCGAGTTCTTGAACTTCACCTGGTCGATGCCCCGGTACACGGCGATGTTGCCGTCCAGGGCGTCCAGCATCAGCCGCGTACAGCTCTGGGCCATGATCTCGCAGAGGATCACGCCCGGAACGATCGGGTTTCCAGGGAAATGGCCCCGGCAGAAGAATTCGTCCTCGCGGATGCGGTATTTCCCGTGACCGGTTCCGTCCGGATCCAGGGAGGTCTCGTCCACCAGGAGCATGGGTTCGCGGTGGGGAATATACTTTTTGATTTCTTCTCTGTCCATGATG
>Ga0310697_10006144_pt1 | contig 11455 bp, 14 predicted proteins | sample 172DNAGHGlowgp2_FD_203883 | JGI IMG/M metagenome (GOLD analysis project Ga0310697, IMG submission 203883) | Sheep rumen microbial communities from Palmerston North, Manawatu-Wanganui, New Zealand - 1728 DNA GHGlow gp2 (v2) (version 2) | ecosystem: Host-associated > Mammals > Digestive system >... | reverse complement strand
CTGAGAGAAGTTATACATCGCCATCGACGCCTGCTGGGTGCCCTGACCGGCAGAAGCAGCCAGGTTGGCTATACCCTTCATCGCAGGTACCGCTTTCTCAAGACTTACACCAGCATTTGTAAACTTACCGATGTTCGAAGTCATGTCCTTAAAGCTGTAAATCGTCTTATCCGCGTAAACATTCAGCTCTTCCAGATATCCTTTAACGGTTTCAAGATGCGCTTCCTCTGAAAAACCCTCAAATGCCTTTGCAGTACTCGACATAATGGTCTTTACGGAGTCCATCTTCATCTCGTACTCGTTCCAGCCAGTAGAAAGCGGGTCGATCGTCAGGGACTTGACAAACGACTTTCCGGCCTGCTCGATTGTATGCGCCAAATCGATTCCGATCCAGCGCTGTACGTCATTCGTTAACGACCGGATACTCTGGCCAAGAGACCGGAGGGGGAAGGTCGCAGCGCTGAATGTCTTTTTAGCAGTTGACTGAATCCCAGATAATGCCTTGCTGAAGGCACTTGCTTTCTTCGATGTATCTGCAAAGCCAAGATCCTTTGTCTGTTTGGTTAATTCTTCGAGGCCTTTCGATGCGCCGTCAAAATTCAGATGCTCTTTCAGTTCATCCAGGGTATCCATCGTTTTCTTTGCATTCTTCTCAAACTTATCGTTATCGAAGTGCATTGCAACGATTCTCTGATCCACTTCGGTCATGCCGTGACCACCTCCTTCCAAATCTCATCTGCCATTTCATCGAAAATAGGGCGGATGGCAGGGTTGATGTAGTCTCTCCCCTGCACAAATCCGCCATTTCTGGTTGCGTGGCCGTATTGGATCAGGATGGCCACATTCGCCCAGTCATCTACAATATTACTATTACGCCAGTAGATCGAGGTACGCCCTTTTGTCTCGACAATCTCATAAGACCAGGAGTCAGCTGTTTTTCCGGTATCTTTCGGAGTTGCTGCCCGTAAGGCTTCGACCCCTCTTTGGCCGTATTTATCCAGTTTATGGCGATTCAAGCGCTCGGTCACGCCATGCAGAAACTTTTCAGTCTTCTTGAAATCACCTTTCTGCTTAAAGCTGACTATTGGTTTCATGAGTGTCATCCTCTCGATCCTGTTTTTGCACGCCGCGCCAGATTCTGGGCAGCGCTCCATTGTGCATAGTCTTTAGGACTCATCTTTCGACTGCCGCCACCATTCTGCTGAATGCTGCACACTCGAATCAGCATAATCAGACGATTCAGATGCCATTTTTCACACTCAAACGGTATGCCGAGCATTACCATATTACCGTAGAGTTCCTCCGAGGTGGTCACTTTACCGCGCCTCGGAGGTTTGCCCTTGTCGTTAATGGTTGTTGCAGTCATCGGGTTGTTTATGTAATCACGGATAATACCTTCATGCACCATCGTCAAACGCTGGTACACTGAGTCGTCAACGTTTTTATTCAAAGTCATGCATCGGACATAATCCCGGAACTCATCGGCCGTGATCTGAGGGGTTGACAAAAAGGACTTGTGGTAAATTGCCTCCCATTTTGACACGGAAATGAGTGAATGCTCAAGCTGAAGCGTTACGGCCGGAAACGTTTCGAACGTCTCGGTCACGGGATCGTAATAGTCGCATGCATCAATCGTCAGCCGGAGCATCGGTCAGTCCTCAGGTAGCCGGAAGAAACGTCTGCTGTTCAGCCATGGGTGTAGAAGCCGCAGTAGGCATCGGAGTCCCCTCAGGGATACCGACCACGCCACGGATAAATACGCCAAGCGCATCGTCCTGGTTCGCGATCAGCTCGCAGAACAGCTGGCTGTACGCTTCCGTCTGGTAAAAATCATTGCGGATCTCTTCGTTCTTGATGAAACGACGGCCGTCCATGCTCTTCTGACCGACAGAGCTCAGAATGATCCGCTTAAAGATCTTAACAATCTCCTCGGTATTCTTTTCGTCAAGCAGACGGTTCATCATCGCCTGCAGGCCACCGTACGCGCTCATATCAAGTTCATTCACTTCAGCGCGGGTCAGGTTGAAATAGAAATCCTCCGTACGGGACTGACCATTGTAATCAGTGTAGGTAAAAGTACGCTTCAACATATGCTTTGTCTCCTTTCAAAGTAAAAAAAAGAAATGGGGACGGCCCCGCAAGATGACGGAGCCGTCCTTAGAGGTTATCAGGTCGCCGCGTTGATCGCCGCGATCAGGGCATCGGGGGTCGGGAGCGTCGGTTCTTTAGTCGCAGTACCGTACAGCAGATCTTCGGCCGCCGTCATCTTCGCCTTGCCAAGCTTCAGGCTGGGAAGCTCGATCGAGGACACATGAGTCACGCCTTCAACAGCGGTCATGGTCACAGGAACGCACTCGTAATCCCAATCGAACTCGATCGCATCGGGGTTATCGTTGATCGTCTCGAAAGATTTATCAGACGGATTGACCATCGCGTTCCAGACAATATGCAGGATATAGCCATCATCGCTGCCGGTGCCGGTATCATTGCCAACTTCAGTACGATAGCAGAAGCCGAAAGAAGTACGCTTCTGCTGGCCGATCACAATGCCAGACTCCGTCACAAACTTGCCGTCGCAGGCATTGAATTCATCGGGATACTGATACGCGGAAATGCTGCCCTTGTGATTCTCAACGGAACGCAGAGAGCCATACTTAATATTATCGGCCCACAGGTCGTTCGCATCGCCGCCGTCAGGAGACTCGTCAACGCCGGTCAGGCCGTTCCAGGCCACGCCATTTTCATAGGTACCGTCAGACTTCTGGACATAAAGCACGCCCTTGCTGACGCCAAGGTGATAATAACGCTCGCCAGTTCCATCCCAAGTCAAAACTGCCATTTGGGGTTCCTCCTTAATAATAAATCGTAAAAGGATAATGATAGAGATTATCTGCCACGTACGGACGCCCCGACATGCTGCAATACGGAAGATCATCAATTTCATCTACCAGACTATTATCCGGATCGTCAGTGATCAACAGCATTGCATATGCATGACGTCGGTTCCATACGCGGTTATCGCTGTATCGATCCTGCAGATTATCCAGACTGTAAACGAGTGCCGGATACTGCAGCATCATGCCGGTCGGAGGCTGGAAATAATAATGCACGCGTTTTCCGAATGTTTCACGCAGCATTTCGTCAAGACTCAGGCGTCCTTCCATTCCAGATTCCTCCAATATCCATAATTAATCGGGGGCGCTGGATCGTCACTTTACTGACTTTCCAGCGTTGCCCCATCCAGGTCAAATATCTTATGGCGAAGAAGTTTTCGTATGCGTAAGCATCGGCAAGGATGCTAATCTGATTGCCGATCTCAACATCGTCGTTCACACCCTCGCCTTTCTCCAGTCGGTGATATACCGTAACTTCGTCTCCCTTATATGGACGCTCAATTGCATCTTCAACGAAGACGCTCGGTGCTTTCTCCGTACTGAATACAAAGCCTACATTTCCGAAATATCTTGCCATCGCTACTCCTTAAGCCGCCAACACAAGCCGAGTCAAGCTATAAGTCTTCGAATCGGTTGTCGTGCCATCAGTGGCAATAACCTTGATCTTTTGAGTCTCCGGATTAGTAATCCTGAGGACCATATTCATATCACTGTCAAGCTCGACAGGATGTCCGACTGTTCCGCCAACGAGTTCAACGCTAACAGTCACGCCATCCACAGCATCAAACTTGAGAGCGAGATAATGACCGGACTGTTCGGAAGTATTACCACTAAATCCGGTATAACCGGTCACTTTCTTCAAAAGACCACTGATGGTATTAGCGCCTACGGAAACACCGCTCTGGAGAGAACTTACAGTTTTCCCGAGAAGTTCTGCCTCATCGTCTTCGGGTTCAACGGTGAGGCCCGTTAAGGGTTTCCCGCTGTCGGAACCTCCACGACCATCGCGGAATAGGGTTTGATCAGCATGCCGCTGAGACGAGTTTCGTACAGATACTTGTACTGGTTGTAGTCAATGTCGAAATCATCGAAGAAGGTGGTCTCGCCAAGCTTGTTGCTGCCCCAGGTGTAGTCCTTCAGGTCGACCATAATGCAGATGCATTCCTTACCGGCATTCGTAAGGCCCTCCAGCAGCGGCACAGTCACAATCTTGTTGACGCGCATCTTGCGGGCCAGCTCCTGATTGTCCTTGTACAGCGGATGACCGAAACCATCTTCCAGGAGCAGGAACTCGCTGAGCCAATCCTCGCTCATAAACGCAGTCAGATTACCGGAGCCCTTGTACAGCTTACGCTTACGGATGATTTCCTTCAGGGCATTCTTGGCGGTATCTTCGGTCGTATTACCAGGGGTCACGCTAATACGGATGGTGTAGGTATCGGCATCGGTGTAAATGGGCTTGATGTGCTCTTCCTTGATCTTGTAGGGATCATCCGGAACACGGCCGTCACCGATCAGAGAAGCCCGGGCGATCTCTTCCTTGAGCATCTCCTGCATTTCCTTCTTCACATAGGAAACAACATCGAAGTTGGCCAGATCGATAATATCGTCACGATCAAACTTCTGCATCTTGTACACGGTCTGCGGATCCACGGACCGACGAAGCAGGGCGAAGACTTCTTCGACCTTCTTGTTGCCCTTGAAGTAACCACGGGCACGCGCTTCTTCCATCGTGATGTTCGCGTGGGTGGTCTTAATGCGGGCAAATGGGGTCTTCTTGACACCGGCATTAAACACCGCAACCCAATCGTCGTCCCGCTTGATGAAATCGGGCTCATCGTTCAGTTCGCGGTAATCCGGGAACAGATAGTCCAGGTTCGCAATGCCGTAAGTAACGGTATTGCCATCATCATCGGTGACTGCATGGGACAGCACGCCGCCATCTTCCATGGCTTCTTCGCAGGCCTGCTTCAGGCTGCCAAGTGCCTTCGCGCGATTGAACAGCTGCTCGGTATCTTCCTTGGTGACCACGAACTCGGGTTCATCATACATTTCGAAAGCGTTGTGTTTCATTTCATTTCCTCCATCGCTATCGCCAGACTCGAGCGCCTGGCCAATCATGTAATAGACAACAGTCTTCTGCTCTTCGGAAAGGCTGTTGAATACGTCAGCTACTGTACGGTTATCGTCCGCCATTTGAGCTCCTCCATTATCGGCATGTTCGAGGCCCTCTCCTTCATCTTCTCCATCTTCCTCAGATTCATCGGAGCCATCTTCCTCTTCTTCATCCTCATCCGTTTCCTCTTCGTCCACTTCAGAGTCGTCAGAGTCTTCGTCGGCCTCGTCGTCATCTTCATCGTCAGCATGCTCGAGATAAAGAGTGCCTTCCTCATTGTAAATAATCGCCTCGTCATCTCCGGCTTTTTCGCCGTGTGCGAGGATCGGGCGGTCAATATGCGCGCCCATACTTGCCCCGGCAAGGACAAGACTGACCTCACGGATCACACCGTGGATCACGTCATTGCCATGCTGTTTCAGCTGATTGGCATAGATCGACAAAGAATCGATGTCACCATGGACCACCGCTTCACGAGCATCTCTGGCCATATCGCTGTTGTTAAACGCACCGTAGGCATACACGCCTTCCTTGCGATTCTCCAACAGGGCAAAGCCAATCACATTGCTCGGGTCTTTGTGGTTGTGCATCCAAACAAGCGGAACTTTCTTTCCGTCGCATTCTTTAAACGCATTCTGCCGGATGGTACGCCCATCGGTGCACAGAATATCATTCTTTGTCGCCCAACCGCTAAAATCGAATTTCACGTCAGGCATTGTATTGCTCCCCTTCTGCAGGATAATTCTGATCCGGAGGTATCTCTTCCTGTCCGGCATCATACGGATTCATGTTTTTGTTCATCAGACGGTCGGCGTCCGGTTCATCGCTCGGACGGTATCCAAGCACTGCACGAAGCTCATTGCTGCTCAGAATCGCATTACGCGTCATCACATCAGCGATGTTCGCAAGATCAACCACCGGCGTCAGCTTGAACGGGCTGCGGAAATAACGAATCGCTTCTCCGCGAGACCTGGCCGTCTTGGTCAGGAACTTTCGCTCAAACTCGTCTTTGATTGCATCAAGAATGGGCTCGATCATCCGATTATAGTAATTTAGCAACGACCGTTCGTCAGCGGTTCCATCAAGAATTGCTTCGCTAATGCCCAGCTGAGAATACAACATCTTTGTCAGATACTCGATCTGCGCCATCAGATTGTTTTCAATTGGGCGATTAAGCTGGATAATGCGCTCAGTGCCATCAGTATACGCAATACCAAGTTTAGATCCGGCAAGCTGCTTTTCAATCTCAGTACGACGCTTTTCAGCTTCTTCGCGCCTGATCTGGGTTTTGATTACATAAGGAAGCTGAATGATCATATCCAATTTACCGGATCCACTCTGCTCATCGATCGCGTCAAGAAGATTTAACTTCCTAATTAACCTCTGCAAAGTTGAATTCGGTTCATTCATGATCGCATAGAACGGATTCTCGATAATAGCGACCATCTTTTTTGGAAATATCAATTCTTCCCTTCGTCCGGCATTGTCGTTATAGACTTCCACTTTCACATGCCGCGGACGCCACTCAACGATACGACCACGCCGAATGCTTTCAATGTCATAACTTCCTGTGGCCCTTGGATCCAGGGTTGTGTCAATCGGAACGGCAGCAATAAAGCCGTCGTCCAGCATTGACAGCACAAGATCGCGCATGAATGCCCGGGCCGGCTGATCGATATTCGCTTCGACGGTCATGACATTGTTCAGGCCATCATGAATATCTTCAAGAAACGTCCCATTATTATCCAAACGCACATGGCGCATCGGGATAGCTGCGACATCAACTGCAATACGGTTCAGAATCGCCGTAATAATGGATCGCTCATTTCCGCGCTTGATCCTCGGCGTGTCGATCCGGGCATAAGTGGGCGGACCGAGCTCTTTCAGATTCTGCGGCCGGTCACGCCCATTAAATGCATTCCAGGCATGCACCAGCCTATCTTTCATCGACGGCATGGTTCACCTCTCGTCAGTGCGTTCTTGTATACGGACCGCTATTTCTCTTTCTCTTAGCAGCTCTTTCCTGAGACGTCGGCACAACAGTAATACCAGGAAGCTTGCTGTTCGGATTCTGTTGTTTCAATGTAATGCCAGGAAGTTTCGGATTAACCTGAGTCACCGGAAGGTTATGGTTGGGCTCTTTACGCTTAAACATATCTTTAACCGAGCCAATAATCCCTTCGATAAAGCTCTTACCAGCATTGAAAGCCTTAGCGATCGCAGAACCAGCAGTGCTAATAGCAGACTTAAAAGCATTATAGCCATCCGCCATCACGTCGCCAATTTTATCAGCAACGAGTTTAGCATAGCCTCCGGCAATATCAACAGCAGCACCAGCAGCATTCCTAAGACCTTCACGCCCATAATCAATCACGCGCTCGCGAGCATCTGGAATGTTCGAATTGTACCTTCCACCGCCAACGGTCGTACGATAAAGCGACTGAGCGGATCTGCCAGCACGACTGATACCAGTGCTAAACCTGCTCTTTGCATTCGCAATGTTAGCCCGAGTGATACTATCTCTGCTTTGACGAGTACCGCCCTTTGAAGATGTAGTCCTCGCATATGTAGGATCTTCCGCAGCATCGCGGGAACTTACATACCCATTAACATTTACAATTTTTCCATTCTTCAGACGACGAGTATATCCCTCAATCTGAATTTTATGACAGATGACACGCGGAGAATATCCGCCAACTGCCGCGCCATAATATGCACTCATTTAAATTCTCCTCATTCGAAATTTTCAGCAAACGCCTTATATGCAACATACGCATCCATCATCGCACTGACTGGATCGATCTTCTCTTCATGACGCTTCTTGCTAAGCTTCCGGTTACCATTGCTGTCTTCCCATACAACGGCATTACCCATAGCATAAGACATCAAAGATTCATCAAACAGCAGCAAACGGTCTTCTGCAAGCTGCTTCAGCTCACCAAGTGGTACTGTCTCTGTCTTGGCTCCCTGAATTACCTTGCACACACCGAACGGGCCATTCTCATTCTTCCATCTTTCTGCAAATTCCGCAGCATTATATGGGTCATAACCGAAAGCACGCACATCATACTTGCAATCTATGATATGTTGGTCAAGATCGTCGTATATGCTCATCATGTCAAGCACAGTACCAGGCATAACGATCAAAGTGCCTTCTTTGACAAATTCATCGTATTTTTCACGCCCGGCCGGATGCAGCCGCATCATCGTGCGCTCAGAGATATAAGCCCGACATTTAATGCCAAACCGATCTCTGACAGGAAACAGAAAAGTAAAAGCGCAGAAGTCGTCGCCCTGTGAAAGGTCGGCTCCCAAAGCGCAGGGAAGCTCCCAGTAATCACGATGCCGATGCGGAAGTGTCTCCTCATAACGGAAGAAATAAGTGAAACCTTCCATTGGCAATCCAAAACGCTTTGCAAGTATCTCATTGCGCTTTGACGGTACTGCGATAGCTTCCCGTAATTCATCTTCATACTGCTCGTAACTAACAGTATACCCGAGATTTGGATTCGCTTTGATCCAGGTCTCAGGATTATTCAGCTCTTTCTCACTGTCAAGCTTATACCACCAGATTGACACATGGTCATTCCGGTACTTGCCGTTGAGAATATCAGAAAGCTCTTTCTTGATGCTGTCGCCAACGCCATTACGGACGGTTCCCTCAGAACTCATAGCAATGATCAGCCAGTCATCACATTTGGCAGCGCCCTGAGCAAGAGCGGTAATCGGATTCTCACGAGTATCGGTAGACAGCCATTCGTCTACAGTGTTCATCGCACTGCTGAATCCCTGAAGTGCATCGATCCGCATCGGACGGACTTCCAGCAATGAACCGGTAATGAAGTTTTCTACACCCTTCTTGGTCGAGGCCAATTTCTGACGCTTCGATTTATTGCCGGTAGTATTCTGAAGAGATCCTTCAGTCATAAACTTGAACAATGGACCTCTGGCACGTGTAATGGCCGTCTTAATAGGATTGATTGCCTCTTCGGCCTGCTTCATTGTATAAGCAGTTGCGACCTGATGTGTGGCCTTAGGATTACATGCGAGAAAATATGCATGATGCGTAGCAGCATAAAGCGTTTTAGCAGCAGCACGCCCAACAATCAGATACTGACGGTTAATAAGGCGTTTCTTGACACGCATTGTCCGATATTGGCCATGCCGTCCATTTTTTCCAGGAACGTACACCGATTTGACAATGAAATAGTACCAGCCGTAGATTTCTTCGGCCCACAGCTTATATGACTCAAGCAAATGCAAATCGGACCCATCGGTTAAGGTCAGCTCGCTCTCACAAAACCGGACATAACAATCTACTGGCTCCGGATCATAGTAATACCGAGGATTATCGATCAACTCGTCAATCCGGTGCATTTCAAGCGCCACTTCGTGATTTACAAGAATTTCACCGGCTAGAACTTTGTCACGAAATTTCTCATAATACTTTGGCGTTGCCGTATTTGAAATCATGGTTAACCATCAACCCACTCTGGCATATATGGCATCGGTTGATTCATCATTGCCTGCGCTGCTTGCATACCCGCTTGATAACGACTGTATTCGGCGTATGCTCTTTCAGCAACCGCGTCAGGGCTCCATACCCCTTTTTGGAAAGCCGGAGTTTCTGGTGCAGTCAAGCGCTCCCAATACTCTCGAGACTGACGACGTTCTTCCCTACGCTCGGCTTTCTGATTCGCCCTTGCCTGAGCACGTTCGGCTTTCTTATCGGCACGCTGTTGCTCTTTGATCGCCGCACGTTGAGCTTTCTCAGCTTCTCGAGCAGCCCTTTCTGCGTTAATCGTAAGTTGCCGTTCAGTTTCACGAGCAATCCTTGCCTTATAATCGTCGGTATTCTGCATGTACTGTTCGTACTTGTCTTTAGACGTCTGAGCTGCAAGTTTAGCATCATACCGTGCTTTACGCCCCTGAGCGCTTGCAAGTGCACTGATACCTTTAAACGGAAGCTTTGCACCCTCTGTGATAAGGAACCGGAGGTCTTTGTATGTCTGCTCACCGACATGACCTGTACGCTTGCCAAGTTCCGTTAAAAACGACGAGCTGAACGCCCGTCCACGTTGTAAACGAGCTTCTGTAATTTGCGCCCTCGTTTTAGCACCGATCAGCTTCCGATACTCTTCTTCCTGCTTTAAACGCTGAATACGCTGAGCAAGATCAGCATCACTCAGACGACGAGGGCTCTTGCTCCATCTCGTACGGCCTTCCCCACGTGTAACCGCTTTTGCAGTTGCCTTTACAACCCGACCTACAGCTTTTGCCGCACGCCGGGCTATTGACGGATTTGCACGCTGCTCTGCTGCACTGTGTGCTCCGTCTTCAAGTGGATACGGGGGGCCATTACGCTTCCCCCATTTCATTCCAAGAATACCCCAATGCTGTAGGTACTCAGGATGACTAATTACATATGCGATCGTAATCACCCCTCATGATAAGAGTTACTGGACAGGCGACTCCACACATAAGCCACCTGCCCAGCAAATCACTTAGGTTGTTGCGGCCGCCTGAGAACCACTGGTTGCCCATCCTACCCAGCGGCCAGTCTGGCCAAGGATATACTGGCTCTGCTGGAAGTTACTGATGTCATTCTTGAGAGCAGCATTCTGAATCTGCTGATCAGACAGACGATCCTGAAGCATTTGGGTCTTAATCTCACAGCAGCAAGAATCCATCTTGGCCTGAAGCGCCTGAAGCTGCTGAGCCAGAACATTTGTCTGATTCTGGATCGTAAGATTGACCTGATTGAACCCCTGAATCGCATTGATCAGGTTCGTGTTGTTCTGCTGCATCAGTGTATTGGTCTGTCCATTGATCAGCTGAGCAGTCTCGTAGTTGTTGTTCGCAGAGCTCAAAGCGATCTGCTGAAGCTGATTCTGCGTAGCCTGATTATTAAACCCGGCAGTCATCTGTTCAGTCGTCGCATAATTCCCGGGCATCATCGGGCCACGGTTTCCACCGAAGCCAAAGCCATTACCGCCGAACATAAGAATCAGCAACGCAAAGATCCACATAAAGGATCCTCCACCGAATTCATTGTCTTTCATTAAAGCAAGTTCACCGGCGTCCATAGTAACACCTCCATGAGTTTATGTGTAAGCGGCACCTGTGTGCAATGCCGTTTACTTCAATTGATTAAGGATCATGTTCGGATCGACGCCCTTCTGCTGAGCCATCTCATAAAAAGCAGCTCTCGCATCACCGCCATGATTCTGAATCTCCTGCATGACAGCTCTCATTTGAGGATTCTGAGCTGCCAGATTAGCAATCATCTGCTGAGGATTTCTTGAGTTGCGGATGGAACCAATCATGCTCATAATTCCTCCGGAACCGGATTGGTTAAGCTGGTCCATGATAGGATTTATCATTTCAATGCCTCCTCGAGTACTTTTAGACGTTGCTCAAGCATGCTGAACTTTTCATCCAGATC
>Ga0310697_10006141_pt1 | contig 11455 bp, 5 predicted proteins | sample 172DNAGHGlowgp2_FD_203883 | JGI IMG/M metagenome (GOLD analysis project Ga0310697, IMG submission 203883) | Sheep rumen microbial communities from Palmerston North, Manawatu-Wanganui, New Zealand - 1728 DNA GHGlow gp2 (v2) (version 2) | ecosystem: Host-associated > Mammals > Digestive system >... | reverse complement strand
TGTTGAGCAAAAAACAAAAGAAAAACATGTTTTTCTTTGTTTCTTGCAGTTTGAAAATCTGTAATTCGAAAGGAGAGAGCCTGAAAAAATCTTTACAAGATTTTGTGACTCGGCACTTTGTGTTTGGCAATGCAGCACGGGATGTTTTTCAACGTCGCGTGCGGCGTTTACAATTTCCGCGTGCGAAGTTTGTAATTTCTGCGTGTGAAGTTGACCGTCTCGCAACGTCGAAAATTGTGTCAAATTGTGCTTCGTTTGATGATACTCCGTTCTTGGGTGATACTTTCTTGACGTGGTGCTTCAGGTTGGCTCTTTCTAACTGTTTGATTATCATTGCAGAAGAAAAACAGGCCATTTTTCAGCGTTTGGGTATCCAAAGCATCGTCCGTGCGATTTTTCGCTTTTTAAACGAGTCTTTTTGAGAAATATCTTTACAATCTCGAAGTTTTGTCCTTTGCAACGCCACACGCCTAAACTTAAATTATGTTAAATGTTAGTACCTTGCGATACAAGGTATTCAAATTATGCCTACCTTTGCAGTGTCGAAAAACGATATTTGATAAGAAATGAACACGGACAACACGAAATCGCAGATGCGCAAGGGAATGCTCGAGTACTGCATTATGCTCCTGCTCAAACAGCAGCCCTGCTATGCCAACGACATCATCCAAAGGCTCCACGAAGCAGAGATGATCGTGATGGAAGGCACGCTCTATCCGCTGCTTTCAAGGTTGAAGAGAGATGGACTGCTTGGCTACGAATGGCGTGAAAGCACACAGGGACCGCCTCGCAAGTATTATGTCCTGACCGACGACGGACATGAGGCGCTCGCCCAACTCGATGCAAGTTGGGAGGAAATCCAGCGAACAGTTTGTTTCCTGAAAAACGAAAATTAACCATTTAACCACATAAGACAATGAAAAAGAACATTAGCATCAACCTCTTCGGCACATTATATAATATAGACGAGGACGCCTACAACCTCCTCGAGAACTACTTGAACAGTATGCAGCGCTATTTCAGCCGTCAGGAAGGCGGTGAGGAGATCGCCGACGACATTGAGCATCGCGTGGCTGAGCTCCTTTGGAAGAAACGCGAGGCAGGCATGACGGCGGTCGATATAAATGTGGTCAAAGGGATTATCGACACGATTGGTAACGCAGAAGACATTGCCGGAGACAACAACAAGGCGGAGAATGCCTTTGCTTCCTACAATAAGCGAGAGTCGGGCAAGCAGGATGGAACCTTCAAGGAGGACTTCAAACAGTTCGCCAAGGAGGCGGAGCGTTTCACTCGCGACACTTACGACAGAGGTCGCGAACACGTCCGCTCACACCGCTACTATCGCTGTGCCGACGACAAGGTCTTGGGCGGCGTTTGCTCTGGTTTGGCAACTTACTTCGAAGCGGGCAGCCCGCTCATCTGGCGACTTGGAGCAATTGCCCTCACGCTACTCGGCTTCGGTCTGCCTCCCATTATTTACATCGTCATGTGGCTCATCACACCTGCCGCCCTTACACCCGAAGACCGTCTGCGTCAACAAGGTAGGGACGTTACGCCCAACAACCTGGCAGAGCAAGTGAAGTGCGACTCGGAGCCCGTTGTCGTTCAGAACGAGAACAAAGGCTGCCTGAAGGCAATCCTCATCACGATTGCCATCTGTTGCGTTCTGCCGCTCATCTTCATCTTCGTCATTTGGGGTAGGATCATCTTTAATTTGTTCAGCATCTAACCGAAAGGAAACACAAAGAAGGCAGCTCTGCGAATGGGGCTGCCTTCTTCTGTATCCGGTTAGTCTTAGTAGAGGACTTTCCTCCCGTTAACGATGTAGATGCCCTTTCCTGGCTTGCTGACACGCTGACCGCTGAGGTTAAAGATGGTTCCGTCGCCTTTGGAGAAAGCAGCTACGCCGTTTATTCCCGTCGCATTCTGCAGTGCCAGTTCGGCTGTTTCGATGGCTTCACGCAAAGCCTCGCGATCGGCGGCGGTGGTGGTGCCTGCTCCGATGAGGAGACGCATTGCCTGCATCTGTGCCTGAAGGGCGTCGAAGGCATCCTTAACTTGCTGGCTGAGGTAATAAGGCGAAGACTCTTCGTCGAAGATGACCTTGTGCACTTGGAACTCGCTCATGGCGAAGATATGACTGTCGGCGCGCTTGCCAATGGTTTCCATCACCTGGAAACGCAGGTAGCGCGTGTTGCCGTCGGTGAAGATGACAGGCGATACGTAGCTTTCGCTGATAGACGTTGGCATCCCCTCCGTGAGCTGAGCCACTGGCACGAAGTTGCGAGTGTTTGAAGAGGCATAGACGACGATATCCTGAGGCGTGTCGGGCAGACCATACTCAGGGTTCTGCGAGGGCGTGAAGCTGAAGGCAAAAGCAGAGAGGGCAGGGGTGATGTGCGCCTGAATGTACGACATCTCGTCGGGCCACGTGATACCGCTGTACCACGTCTCGTAGTATGTGCTCGTCTTCTTGTCGATAAGTTTCGCAAGGTTATGCTCCGTTTGTTGCGTCGAGTTGGCGTTCGACGAGAGCGACGTGCTGCTGCGTACGAGCGTCGAGGTCAGGTCGGTCTGGCACACGAAGGCTTTTGCGTAGGTCTCCAGAGCTTGTTGGAAGAGCAGGGTCGAGACGTCGTCGTGAAGCGCCCGCTCGGCTTCCGTGTTGAGTTCTTGTATTGTACTCTCGTCGGGCCTCATGTATTGGTTCGTGCGCAGCTGAAAGATGCCGTTTGTGCCTGCGGAATTGGCGAGTACGACAGGTGTCTCAGAGGTTGCGCTGATGCTGACATACTTGTTGCTGATATTGATTGCGAAACCGTCGCCTGCCTTCTTGACGGTGATGGGCATGGGCGTGTCGGAGAGCGTAACTGCAGAACCTTCGACGCGAAGATACTTCTTTGCTCCGAGGTTATAGAGGTAGTTCTCGTTGTACTTGTCGGAGTGCAGCACCATCCAGTTGCAGTAAGGATTCGTTACACCGCATGGCTGCTGATATGCTTCGGGAGCATCGGCAACGTTGGAGGCGGCGATGGACAGCACGTCGTCCGTCGTCGAAATGATATCGCCGCGTCCTGCAATGTTATGCAACTGATAGACGGCTTTCGGTGTGAAGGATTCAGCTTTGTTTACGATGCCGTAGGTAAGCGGTTGTGCTGTCTCGCCAAGTGCCTCGATTGCCTCGCGCAAGGCGTCGGCGTCGGTGCAGGTGCCGTCGGCATAAACCGCAAGCAACGCTTCGAGGTCGGCAGGAGCATATCCACCCCAAGAGTCCGACTCGTTGATGATTTGCTGAGTGAGGTCGAGCAGGTCGGCCAGGCGGTATTCATGCTTGAAATAAATCTCGTTGATGACGAGGTTCGTGCCGTAGCCAGTCATGAAGCGCAAGCGGAAGTACTTGCCAGAGACGGGCTCCGGCAGCTGAATGCGCGGCGACTCTGCGTCGTCGATATTGAAGCGTCCGACGGTTGTCCATTGGCTGTTGTTGTCGGAGACGGACAGCACGACGGCTTTCGCACGATACTTGCTTGTACGGCCTTGATAGAGTTCAATCATGCTAATCGTGGCGGTGTCGGGTGCCTTGATGACGAAGTTGTGCGGATAGTTGGCTGTGCCGTTCTTCCATTTGTTGTGATAGTAGGTTGTCGTGTCGCCGTCGAGAATCATGACAGCGCGTCCCATGTCGTCCTCGCCGACAGTCTCTTCGTCGCTCCAGCTGATGACTTGCCACGTGGCAGGGTCGGAGACGGTGCGCGTCTTTTCGATGCGTGAATTCGTGACTTTCGTCTGGTAGTGCAGGACGCCTTCGTCAACGCGGCGCTCCAAGCGGGCAACATCGATGGTGTCGACCCAGGGCATCTCGCCCATAGTCGGTGCTTCGCAGGTGTCGAGGCTGTCGCGTGTTCCCATGTAGCCGCCGGTCTCGAGGTAGAAAGTCTTGTCGAAGAGATCTGTGACGCCGTGACCATAGTCGTAGCGTGAATTGCGTTGGTTCTTGCCTTGCGTATGACCATAGCCAGCATGGTTCAGTGCGTACCATTTGCCTGTTGCGGCAGAGCGCATGGCTCCGTTGCGGAAGTAGCAGCGGCGCATCAGATTGCCGCCCTTGTCGCCGAAGTTCTCGAGGAAGCTGTAGATGCCGCTTGTGAGCCGGTTGGCGCCTGCCATACGCAGGGTGCCCATGTAGTGCCAGTCGGCTTCCTCTGCCATCTTGAACCAAACGGATTGCAAGGTGCTCTCGAATTCTGAGACTGTGCCGTCCTCGTTGGTGACGCTTATGATGTCGGGGCGAACGTTGTAGAGGAACTGTACCCAGTGGTCGAACTCCCAGAGGTCGTCGCGATTGTAGCGTATGCTGGAGCCGGTGCCTTCGCCTCCGAAACGTGTGCCGTAGGCTTCTGGCCCGAGGTCGACGGCTCCGGCACGCATGATGGCAGGCAGGTTCTTGTCGGCATCGACGTCGCCGTTGTCCCAGACGGAGAAGAGGACGGTATGTCCGTAGCTGCCGTCGGAACGGTTAGGCATCTGTATGCCCGAGTACATGCCGTCGGTGCCGATTGCCATCTGGTAGGTGGCGGGCTGCTTGTAGCTGCTCGGGTACATCACTTCGAGGTAGGTCCAATTATAGGCTTGCCCAGTGGGTGCTCCGGGAACCTGAGTGCTCCACCAAAGGTGAACACTCGGCGCCATGAATATCTCGGAGTCGGTGATGTTGAGCGTCGAGGTGCGTTGGAAGAGGAGGAGGTTGAGGCGGTCGAGCATGGTCGAGCCGTTCGGGCAAGTGAGCTCGAAGCGATACCAGCCGTCGTAGGGCATTTCGGTGTCGGGCATGATTTCCATCGTCTGCTGTGCTGTTGAGGTTTTGTCGCTTGTCGCAGAGGTCTCGAGAACGACGGTGCCTGTGGCTGGATGCACGATGCGGACGCCGAAGGTTACGTTCCTGCCATATTTTGCATTGAACACGGCGTCGGCACGGACGTGTCCCGTCGGGAAGTGAATGCCATAGACGAGGACGGTTCCCTCGGTGTAGTTCCAGTTGATGTACGAGTTCGAGCGTTGGCTGCCCGATGCTTCTCCATTGAGTTCTCGGTAGTGGCGTGCCGGCCAGATAGTGTCTGTTTTTGCTTGCCAGTCTGTGGCAAAGGTCGGCATAGCCATCAGGAATGCCAGCCACAACAGTAATGTCAGTTTCTGTTTCATTGTTAGTTTTGTTTGAGTGTTCGTGCAAAGTTACAATTTTTTTCATTACGTTGTACGCTTTTGTCAATGTTTTTTGAAAATTCAGCCTGTCTCCAGATCTTATTTTATACAAAGTATCACCTTATTATATATATGGTATTACCTTATTATATATATAGTGTAACCTTGTTTTATACGTAGTGTTACCTTGTTCCATATGTGGCGTTTCCTTGATCTTCATTCGGGGTTACTCGACGCCGTGTGCGGGGTTCATTATACATACATGTACATTTAATTATAGATACATGTATATTTAATTATACATACATGAATGTATAATGAACGCGACGTGCTGCGTTTGGTAACGAGACGTTTGAGGCCTTGCGACTCGGCGTTAGACGCTTTGCGACTCGACATGAAAAAAGGCAGCTCCCTTTTGTGAGAGAGCTGCCTTTTGTTATAGATTCAAAGGAATGTTTATTCTTAGTCCCAGATGTCCCAAGCGTTAATTTCCTTTGTCAGAGCATCTTCGCCATCGACAGTCTTATCGCTGTCTTTGTTGACTTTCAGACTTTCAGCAATCATATTGACTGCCTGAGCCTCTTCTGCTTTCAGTGCTGGAATTAAATATGCTTTCTTCATATTACTTCAGCACCTTCTTGCCGTTCACGATGTTGATGCCCTTCTGCATCTTGCTCAGACGCTGACCTGCTAAGTTGTAGATAGCGCCGTCAGTTGTCTGTGCGTTTTCGATTGCCATGATGCCAGTAGCACTGCCGTCGAAGTCGAAGAGGAAGCCCTTGACACCGCTGCCAGCCTCAAGCTTCAGATAAGCCTTGCATGCGGGAATCGTTGTGCCAGGAGTTACAGGCCAGAAGCCGTAGTCGTCGCCTTCTTCTGCGTTCTTGGGCAGACCGAGAACGTATTCGTCAGTTCCTTCGATGGGCTTGAATGTACCAATCAGGTCGTTATCGTCAACAGGAGCAAGTGCCTTAACGAGGGCTTCGCTGCCGTCCACTTCGATTTCGAGGATTCTCAGACCATTCTCAGGCACGGGCTCTTCGCCAATCCAGAATGTGTAGGTGCTGGGAGCGGCCTTGATGATAACAGGAGTAGCTTCGGGAACAGTTCCTTCCAGTTTGTTCAGAGTCAGGTACTCATATTCGCCAGGAGTGATGCCTTCAGCACCGTCTGTAATCGTGGCAGTGTAAATAGCGAGCTCACCTTCGCCAGGAGTATAGCCAGCATTCTTGAGTTCTGCAACCTGAGCAGAAGTCAGGGCAACATCCCAGAAGCGGATTTCGTCGCATACAACCTCGTTCTCTTCACCATCGTTGTCGGCAAAGAAGAGAACAGCGTCGCGCAATGTCCAGTGGTCTTGACTTTGTGTGGTGCTTGCAGCGGTAGCTTGACCAACCTGTGCGCCATTGACATAAACGGTAGCAACGTTGTCCACGCATACGAATACTACGCGGTATGTTGTGCCTAAGTCAAAGTTGCCATTATAGCCTAAGTCGCAATAGTTGAGACCAATTCCTCTGCCGCTTGTTGTCCACTTGAAGAAGAGGCTTCCGTCGCCATCGTTGGCGGGCTTGTTCGAGAAGAGAGATGTGTAGCTATTCAGATTGCTATCGCTTCCCTTGTCTGCAGGAACATTGACATCCATCAGTAATGTGTATGTGCTGAGGTCACCACCAGCGTTGGTTGTCATTGTGAGCTTGTCACCAACGGGAACGGTAACGGCGCCGCCATCGAATGTTACACCAGAAGAAGCAGCCAAAGTAGCAGTGCCTGTGCCAGTTGTTGTGCCGTCGTCGAATGTCCAAACACCCTTAGCTTCAGGAATTTCAATGCTGGGGCTTGTGGTGGCAACTGGAGTTGCGTCGAAGGGCAGGTAAGCTGTTGCATAACCAGCTTCGGTAACAGTGAGGTCATAGGTTGTAGCAACCTCTACTGTCCACTGAGAAGCGTCAGCACTTGATTCCCAACCTACGATAGAGCCACCGCCTGCGCAGTGCAGAGCAGAGAATTGTGATTCGGGATCGCCCATGAATGCAGCGTAACCGAGAGCGGGAACAACGAGCGTGAGCTTGCAGTTGTCCTCAACGGCAGTAACCTGTGTGCTCTGTGCTATAGCATCGGGAACATATACGCCCATCAAGCCGATGGAGTATTGAACGTTACCGGCTTCATTCAGTCCTTCATAGGTCAGTTTGACAACGTGCTTGGGCTGAGGAACAACGCTGGCATTGTAGTTGCCATAGAAGTTGCCGTCGCTCGGGTCGATGCCCATGTAAGTGCCATAGTTCTTGTTCTTCAGGAGGTAGTAGCCGCTTGCGGGAAGGATATAGCTTGTGGTTTTGCTCAGGAGTTCCGTCAAAGCCTTGTAGGTCTCGAAGGAGCACTCTTTCTGGTAAGCGGGATCGAACTGAGCCTTTGCTTCCTCGGTAAGTGTGAAGTAACCTGTAGCAGTTGATGTGAATACATCAGCAATTCCATCTGCAATGAGGTACTCAGCGAAGTTTGTGGGAACGTCGAATACTGTGAATGCAGAACCTGCGTCGGTGTAGTTGCCAGTGCTGTTCCAGAACTTCACGCTGCCGCCTGCACCGCCATACTGGTTGATGAAAACGTTTGTGCCAGGAACGCCGATGCAGAATGAGCCCTCGGGAACAGATGTGTTGGTGCTTGGAACGATACTCCATGCGTGGTTGCCCTCGGTGTCAGACATGATGGTGGGAATGCCACCGCTTACTGCGTCTGCGTCCTTCCAACCAAAGCTGTAACCTCCGTCCCATGCTTTGTTGATAATCTTGAATCCAGCGTAGCCGTTGCCAATGAATGCCCACTGATAGGAGTCTTCCACGAGGCCCATAGTGTTAGCGTTCTGCGTCTTGTATGCACCGTCGGCATCCTTCACGGCACTTGTCACGTACCATGTGCTGCGCATAGCCATGTCGTACCAATGAGCGTTTGCGAAGTCGGTAGAAATCTCGAACGGGCCGGCCCATGTAGCTGCGACATTGATAGTGGTTGTTTCAACGTCAGCGACTGTTACGTCGATATCAGCATATGTATAGAATGGACGCTTGAAGTCTTCGGGCAGAGCGGTGTAATGTGCTCCGACATAAGTAGGCTGAGGTTCAGAAGTGTAGAGAACATTCTCGCCTTCCTTGATGACATACTTCACGAAGTGAGTGGGATGGAAGAACTCCTGCAGGGTTGCCAGTGCGTTTGTGGGATCGAAGTTAGCCTCAGCGACCATGAAGAACTTGTTGCCCGGGTCGGGAGTGTTATAGGCATTGATGACGTATCCCAGAGGCTGGTTGCTGTTCACGTTGATGGTGTGGTCAGCAACGTTGAATGCCATCATGAAGAGTCCGCCGCCCTGATCTGTGAGAACGACTGCGTCTTCTGCGCTGAAGCCATCAGTGTAGATGTTGTTAGCCAATGAGCCGTCCTTCTTCACGAACATGCCTTCATCAACACTGTAGAGGAAATACTTGCCTTCGAAGCTGAGGACAGCGAACTTGCCTCTTGGAGAAGCAGCGGCAGCTGCATCCAGACATTGTGCAATCATCTTGCCGTCGGCTGAGAGGAGTGCGCCGCGTTCGCAACCGATGCCATAGGCTTTTTCGTTGCTCAGGTTAGCAAGAGCCTGAACGGTGCCTTGCTTCAGGGTGCGGGTTACGTTGATTGTGCAGTCTGTGGTGCCGATTGTGCCGTCTGATACATAATCATAGCGGAAGTCTTCGAATTGGTAACCGTAGTTGGTCCAGCAAGTGACGTTTCTGATGTCAACAGCGCTGTTAGCTTCCTGCTTGACGGTAACGCTCTTAACCTGTGTTGTTCCGTCGGACTCGAAGAGTTTGTAGGTAACATTGATTGTTGTCAGAGGGCCGTCGAAGTCCCAGATGTAGCTCTTCTCGTAGTTGTAGCGAGGAGTTACGACGTCGCCTACCAGGTAAACATTCCAGTGTGTTCTGCCTGCGTCGTTCCAGCTGCTTGTGCCGTCAGCGACGTTGCAGGAACGGATTGCATACTTGCCGTTATTGTTCAGGTAGAGGACCTGTCTTTCCCAGTCGCCACGGTCACCGGTAGAATGAGCGAAGCTACCAGGAGTCAGGTTTGCCATGTTGTTAGACAGTGGAGGATTGGTGAATCGGTCTGTTCCGCTGCTGATGCGGAAGCCTGTGCCGAAGTGGCCACCTGAGGTCTTAGTGATTTCAAACATTCCGGCGTTGGCTATGTTCTGTGTCAACGCGCCGGCAGTGGTCACATAGTAATCTGTGCCACTCACTGTGGTCTTGATGCGATAGGTCGCACCATCTGTAATGGCTTCTTTTGCAGCGACGTATTCAGCGTCGTTTGTGTCCTGTGCCATCACGCCTGTCCATGCTGTCATTGCCAACATGGCAGTCAAGAGAAGTTTGATTTTTCTCATGATAGTTTTTGTTTTGGTTAATAAATAGGTTAAATATAAAATTAGTTTTTCTGCATGCTTTTTCTCGGCAAATATATACATTATTTATAATATTACAAGCGAAATTATGAAAAAAAACATGTTTGCTGAAAAAAAAAGCCAAATTTCTTCTTCGAAGGAGTAAAATTGTGTTAGCTGCTTTCGGACGAGATGGTTTGTTACCCCTTCATCTTTTGTGTCGGAATGTCACCTTCTGTTCTTTTAAGTTTTGTGGCTTGCGAAGTGGGGATAAAAAACGCCGCGTGCGGCGTTGGCCATTTCCGCGTGCGGCGATTGCAATCCCCGCGTGCGGCGTTTGGTTTTCCCTTGAGGGGCGTTCGTTTTTGCTCCGATAAGCAAAGATTATTTCCCTTTTTATGATGTTGTATCGAAAAAAATATTATCTTTGCTGCGCAAAAACTTAAACTAGCATGAAGAACAATTACCTGACTTCTTTATTTATAGGCATCTTTGCATGTCTTGGATGCTTTCCTATACAAGCCTTTGCCGACGCTCTTGTTCCCGATGGCGTTTATTATATTTCTTGTACCAAGCAGGACGGCTATGTGGGCTTGGGTGCTTATCATAGTGTCGACCCTTACATCTACTACGTTACAGGCGAAGAGGAGCGGACAGCTGATGCCTATTGGATTGTTACGAAAACACAGTCGGGCTACACTTTCCGCAGCGAAGCTACGGGCGACCTGCTTGTCTATACGACTGGGCGCTATGACAAATACTACAAGTACATGACGCTTGCCACCGAGCCTCTTGGTGACAATTCTGAGTTCTGGAACATCATATTGGGCGACGATGGCGCTTTTTCCATCCAGAGCGCCATTGCTACCGGTTACTATTGGAATCTTCGTGGCGGCACGAACATGGTGGGAACCTATAGCGGCAGCAACGGCACGGCAGCCAACGAACGATTCCTCTTCCACCGTAAGGATGGTGCTCCCGACCCAGGACCACAGCCAGAGGTTCCTGTCGGAGAGTATGCACCAATTGTTTTCCCCGATGCTTTGCACGTCTATCTGAGCGATGGTCGTATCGAAGCTTATCCTTTAGAGATAGTAACGGGCCAATCTCAGCAGAACGGACAGCTTGTCATCCAAACGAACATCGGACAGAACTATACCTACAATCTCTCTGATGTCGTTTCCGTAAGCGAAGAGAAGCCTGACTTCCCAACGTTCGTCTCGTTCAAGTTCGCCAAGAAGAACAACGACCAACTCTTCTCGGCCGTTAATGGCGAGATTGCCGATGATGTCGTTTCTGCCACGATTGGTGCCATTGGCAAACGTCTGACGCCTACCTTTGGTCTCTCCGACGATAATGCGACAGTCTATGTGGATGGCAAATCTCAAGAAGAGATTGGCGACCGCTTGCGCTTCGATAAGGACATCTATTATCTTGTTGCACCCAATGGCTGCACCATACTTATGCCTTGGGAAAGCGGCAACTATATCATGAAGCCTTACGGCAGAGCTTATCGTGTTCATGTCGATTGGCTGACGGATAGGGCAGAAGTGCCAACCATCTACATCAACACTTCCGACGGTCAGCCCATAACCAGTAAGGATTACTACAAGGACGCCACCATCCGTATCGACGGTCACGACATCTTCCCGTCGATGGAAGAGACTGCTGTGCAGATAAAGGGCAGAGGCAACAGCAGCTGGAGCTGGCCAAAGAAACCTTATCGCCTGAAGTTCGCTGAGAAGCAGAAGCCGCTCGGCATGACGAAAGGCAAGTCGTGGGTATTGCTCTCTAACTATCAGACAGGTTCGATGATGTCGAACGCCATCGGTA
>Ga0310697_10006137_pt1 | contig 11461 bp, 7 predicted proteins | sample 172DNAGHGlowgp2_FD_203883 | JGI IMG/M metagenome (GOLD analysis project Ga0310697, IMG submission 203883) | Sheep rumen microbial communities from Palmerston North, Manawatu-Wanganui, New Zealand - 1728 DNA GHGlow gp2 (v2) (version 2) | ecosystem: Host-associated > Mammals > Digestive system >... | reverse complement strand
TGCCGGGGTTTATTTGGTCGCGCCCCGCGTTACCACTCCCTCAGTCACGCGAAGCGTGACTGAGGGAGTCCGCGTCTCCCCGACAAATCAGTATTTTTCTGGCTGAACAGATATTTTATGTGTTTCAAAACGGGACCGTTTCCTGGCACACCGGATGCTATACGCCGATGAACAGCTCGCCGTCGTGGACGATCGCGCGGATCGCCGTGTCGAAAACCGGGTTCAGGATTTCCGGGCGCAGCACCTCACGGGGATGCCCGGAGGCCGCGATCCTGCCGTCCTTCATAACGCAGACGCAGTCGCAGTATCGCGCCGCGAGGTTCAGCTCGTGCAGTGTCACGATCACCATGCCGTCGAAGGCGCGCAGCGCCTCCATCAGCTCCAGGCGATAGCGAATGTCCAGGTGGTTGGTGGGCTCGTCCAGCAGGATGACCTCCGGCTGCTGGGCGAGGCACCGGGCGATCATCACCCGCTGCCGCTCGCCGCCGCTGAGGGTGTGGATGCGCCGATCCCGCATATCCCACAGGCGGGTCTTGCGCAGCACCTGTTCCGTGATCGCCGCGTCCGCCTGTCCGTAGGGCATCATCACCCGCTTGTAGGGGTAGCGGCCGGACTGCACCACCTCGGCGACCCGCAGGTCAGCCTCTGGATAGGACTGCATCATCACTGCCACCCGGCGAGCGTATTCCCTGCCGGCATAGGCTTCGATGGGCCGGCCGTCCACCCGGATGTGTCCATGGGCCGGGTAATGCCGGTAGATATGCCGCAGCAGCGTGGTCTTGCCGCAGCCGTTGGGGCCGACGATGCCGTAGATCCGATGGCCCTCGAATACCGTATTGACGCCGTCCAGTATGCGCTTTTTGCCCACGGAAAAGCGGAGTCCGTTCACCTCAATGCGCATGGTAGATCCTCCGGATCATCAGTATGAACAGGGGCGCGCCGATGAAGGCCGTCATCACGCCGATGGGCATCTCCTGGGGGGAGAAGGCCGTGCGGGCCAAGGCGTCCGCCAAGGTCAGGAAGCAGCCGCCCGCCAGCGCGGAAGACAATACCAGGTAGCGGTGGGAGGTGTCCACGGCCCGGCGCATGATGTGGGGGACGATGAGCCCCACGAAGCCCACCAGCCCGGAAACCGCCACCACCACCGACACGGCGAAGGCCGAGAACAGTATCAACACCAGCTGTATCACCCGGACGTTCATGCCCGACTGGGCCGCCACGTCCTGTCCCAGCAGCAGAAGGTCCAGCTCCTTCTCCAGGCACCGGCACAGGACCAGCAGCACGACCAGGGCAATCAGGGCGATTTTCACGTCGCCCCAGTTGCTGCCGGAGAAGGAGCCGGTCAGCCAGTATTGCGCCGAACGCGCCTGGGCCTCGTTACGGGAGCAGTAGATGATGAACGTGGTCGCTGCCTGGAAGAACGCCGAAACGCCCATGCCCGTCAGCACCAGGCGGATGGGGCTGGTGCTTTTCCCCTGCAGTGCCACCACCAGGGCGATGGCGACGAAGCTGCCCACGAAGGCGGAAAAAACCACATGCCCAACGGGCAGGAAGGCGAACCATTGGAACACGATCGCCCCCGCCGCACCGGCGCTGGCCCCGGAGGATACGCCCAGCACATAGGGCTCCGCCAGGGGATTGCCCGTGAGCGTCTGCATCAGTATGCCCGTGACACTCAGCACCGCCCCGGCAAGCACCGTCAGGCAGATCCGCGGCAAGCGCACCTGTACGACGAGGTTGTACAGGTTTTTATTTGCCGCTTCTCCACCGGCGACGAAGGCCTTCAGGCTATCCAACACCGCACCGGCCTCCAGGGAAACCGGGCCCAGGAACAGCGTAGCGAAGGCGGTTCCGGCCAGCAGCAGGAGCAGCCCGACGCAAATCCATTGCTTTAATGATCTGTTCATGGAAATTGAAAGAGGCCCGCGGGATTGCCGCGGGCCGTGTCAGTGATGATCAAGCCGCCTTATCCAGGTTGGCACCGTGGATCTCCTCGGCCAGGCGCACCAGCGCGTCCACGCTGCGCACGCCGGGAGTGATCTCACTCAGGCGCACCCGGACGAAGTTCCCGTTCTTCACGGCGTCCAGGTCGGCCAGCGCGGGGTTGGACTTCAGGTTCTCAACCTTGGCGTCGAAGTCGTCGGTATTGCGGATGGAGGTGGAGTAGTCGCAGATGATGATGTACTGGGGGTTCTCGGCCAGCACGGTCTCCCAGCCGGCGTAATCCCAGGTCTTGTCCACGCCCTTGCCGGACAGGATATTGTTTGCGCCGATCAGCTTCAGCAGGTTGGTGGTGTAGCCTTCGAAGGCGGTGTAGATCTGGTCGTCCTCGTCGGTGGAGTCGTAGATGAAGCAGGTCACCTCGTCCAGGCCCTTCAGCTTCTCCTGTACCTCGGCTAGCTTCGCCTTCTCGGCAGCCACGTAGGCCTCGGCGTTCTCCTGGACGTCGAAGATCCTGCCGTACATCAGCAGATCGTCGAACAGGGTGTCCAGCGTGGCGTCGGTGCGCAGCATGGATTCCGGCACGAAGATGGGCACGTTCTGGGCCACGATGTCCTCGGCGGGGATGGCGCGCTGGGTAAAGGGTACGGCCCAGCCGGTGGTGAAGTCGGGCTCGGCAGCCATGAACACCTCATAGGAGGGCCACTTTTCGGCCAGCACGGGCACCTTGGCGTATTCGTCGGCCAGGGATTCGTAGATTTCCTCCTCCAGGAAGGCGGTGCCGGCCATCTTGTCGGCCAGGCCCAGGGCCAGCATCATCTCAGTGGTGGCCTGGGACATGGAAACGGCCTTCGCGGGGGCGGCTTCGACGGAGAAATCGTAGTCGTTGCCGTTCAGGTTCTGGCTCCAGGCGACGGGGTACTGGCCCTCCGCCATCGCGAAGGCGGACAGCGCAAGCAGGCATACCAGCAGCAGGGAAACGAGTTTCTTCATGGGTTCCACTCCTTCTTCACCGGAAAGCGCGGTGATTGTGATGGAAAACTGCGCCCATACACAGGCGTGGCGTTCGCGGATGTGTTCTGGCTCATGCGTCGTCGCTCGGCTTCGCCTTCCCGGCCCATTGCGGACCAGTGACCGGCAGTGTGCCTGCCATGAAACCTCGCTCGGCAATTACAGCAACGCCCTTGCGCGGGAATCCAACCCGACTTCCTGGCGCGGTCAAGCGCCAAAATCCGCGGCGACCCTTCAGCTTTCAAGTTGAGTATACAAAATATGGTAAGTTTCGTCTATCAAACCCATGTAAACCTTTGCCGCTCCGGCCAGTAAAAGCCGCAGATGGCGCGGCGACCGGCTTTTTCAGCCGATGGTCGCAAGGTACAGGCGGTGGTTGTCCAGGGTGTACAGCAGGAATATGCGCATGCCCAGGTCCACCGCGCTTCCGTCGGGCCGGGTATAGCGGACGGTGCCCTCGCTGCCGCCCAGCGCGTGGGCGTTCGCGTGCGCGAGCATCCCGTTAAAGGTCTGCCGGGAGGCATCGTCCAGGCGGGCCATGAAGCGTATGGCCGCTTCGCCGCCGGCGGACAGCCCCAACAGCGCGGCAAACCGGTCGTTGATCTGGAGGATGGAGATCTCCTCGCCCTCCTCCCGGAGGATCGCCGCGGCGCGGATGATGTTGTCCAGCAGCGTATCCGAGACGAGTCCCTTCTGGATCATCTCCCGGAAGCGCAGCTGGCCGGCGGTGCTGTCGGACTTCTTGCTGTAGCCCTGGGTCACGTTGTCGGGGTTGCTGATCAGCGCCTCGAAGCGCTCCACGGGCATGGGCCTGTAGAAGTAATAGCCCTGGGCGTAGTTTTCGCCCATGGAAACCAGGTTGTCCCGCTGCACCTCGGTCTCGACGCCCTCGGTGACCACGCTCATGCCGATCATGTGGGCCATGGAGATAATGGATTCCACAATGCTGATGGCCCGCTTGTTGTCGGTGCCCTTGGACATGAACTGCACGTCGGTCTTGAGCACATCCAGGTTCATGGTGTGCAGCATGCTCAGCGAGCTGGAGCCGCTGCCGAAGTCGTCCATCAGGATGTGGAAGCCGGCCCCGTGGAGCTTCTCGATGGCCTCGAGGATGGTGGCGTTGTTGTCGGTGAAGGCGCTCTCCGTGATTTCCACCCCGATCAGCTCGGGCTTCAGGTCGTACTTTTTTACCAGGCCGATGAAGCACTCGGCGATGTCGGTGAAGTAGAAATCCACCCGGGAGACGTTGACCGAGATCGGCACGGGCTGTATGCCCCGGTCGATCAGGCTCCGCTGCCACCGGGCGACGCTTTCCCAGATGTGCCGGTCCACCGTGTAGACGTAGCCGGTCTTTTCCAGGATCGGTATGAAGCGTCCGGGGGAGATGAGGCTGCCCTCGTGCTGCCAGCGCACCAGCGCTTCGCCGCCGATGATCTTGCCGGTCTTTTCGTACACCTGAGGCTGTATGTAGAATATGAATTCCCCGTTGGCGAGCCCGTTCTTGACCTCCATCAGCAGCAGCTTGTCCTCCCGCTGGTGCCGGTACCGCTCGGAGCTGTAGAAGTGGATGTGCCGGATGTAATCGCCCTTGATCTCCGACAGCGCGGCCATCGCCCTGTCGTAAAGCGTGATGGCGCTCTCCCGGCGGTCGTCCGACAGGTAGGCGCCCAGGGCGGGGGAGAAGCCCTCGGGGTAATCCAGCGAGGTGTAGAACTGCTCTATGAACGGCTGGACCTCCCGGGGGCTTCGGCTGCGGGTCGGCACGATCAGGCAGAAGTTGTCGCCGCCCATGTAGCCGCCGATGCCCCTGTACTGCCGCGCAGCCGTGCGCACGATGTCCTCGATGGTCTCCAGGAAGCGGTTGCCGGATTTGCGGCCGAAGATGTCGTTGTACAGCTTGAAGTAGTTGATGTCCAGCACGATGCAGAGCATGGATTCCTCAAAGAACTCCGCCAGGAAATGGTCGGCGATCCTGAAGAAGGTGTCCCCGTGGGGCAGGTCGATGACGGCCTTGCTCTCGCTTTCGATCCTGACGGCATCGCCGGGCGCGGCCTTGCCCCGGTGGGACAATATGGCGCGCTTCTCCTCCTCTGCCCGCCGGTGGACATCCTTGATCAGCTCGTCCAGGGATGCCGGCGCCTGTCGGCGCCATTCGCCCACCACGCAGGCCAACAGGTTGTGCTCGCGAAACAGGCTCCGTATGCTGCGCATGTCGCCGTCAAAGGCGGCCTGCGTCTGCCCGCTTTCGATGATGATGAATTCCCCGGTGGCCACGCGGAACACGTGCTCGCTGTCAAACAGGTTGGTCAGCACCTCGCCGGCGCGCATCAGGGTCTGCTCCTTCTCGAGATAGGGCAGCTTGCCGGAAGGATCGTCCCAGCCGATCACGTCCACCGTCATGATGTTGAAGGATCTGGCCCGGTCGATCTGCTCCAGGTGCTCGTACAGCGAGACCCGGTTGCCCACGCCGGTCAGCGTGTCGATATACCCCAGCCGCTTCAGCTTGCCCACCAGGTTCCGGCTGTAGATCATCGACGAGAGTATGTAGCGTATGCCGGGCATGATCAGTTGGGCGTCCGCCATGACGGTTTCGTCCGGGTCCTCGAGGATGCAGAAGCCGAAGTTTTTGCCGTGGTAGGCCAACAGCGTGACCAGCGCGGACTGTATATTTTGCTCGATAAACATCCTGTGGACGTCCGGGTCATTGGCGCGAAGCTCCTCCGGGTCGCGCACCACGATGGTCTCGTTGCTGACCAGCCGGTCGTGCCAGGAATCGAATTTCGCGATGGCGACGTGTTGGAGCAGTATGCGCTCGTGGATCACGTCATCCCTGCACCATTCGTAGGTGTTGTCGCAAAAGCCCTCCTCGTTTTCCTCGAAAATGCTGATGCGACTACAGCCCAGCTCTTCGCCCATGCAGGCGAGGAGCCCGTCGATATTGTTATCGCCCTCGGTATGGGCGAAGGCTTTTTCGATCGCTCTGTTCAGGGCTTGCATATGGTCCGACATCCCTTTCACTTCTCTCGCGTGTCTTTTGAATTTGGTATTATGATTCAATCGGTTGGCCTGCGACCGATGAGCCTGACGACGTCCTGTTCCCCGGCCCCTGGGAACAGCGCCTGCACATGCGCGTAGATCTGCCGCCACGATTCCGTCGGGCTTTCGCCGTAGGCGGCCGTCACGGCATCGTAGCCCCAGATGCTTTCCGGCGTCATGATGACGGACACGGGCATGCCGAATTCGCCGCCGCGCCTGTTTGTCCGGCGTTTGAAGCCGCCGATGACCAGGTAAAGCTGCATTTGCAGGGACGTGAGAATGCCCGGGTAGTTCTTCTCGCCGCCCTTTCCGAAGCCGGACAGCCGCTTCAGGTCGGTGGACAGTATCGCCGCGCCGGTGAACGCGGGAACGTCGTCCGATTCGGGGTCGACGAAGTGCTCCATGATCGCCCGCTCCCGGTGGCTGGCGTCGCCGTTTTGCCATTTGCCGTCGAAGTCCCACCCATTGCGGCGGGCGTTGGCGAAGCGGGAGAGCCATTCCGGGCTGATGAAGCCGGCCCGCCCGTCGAAGAATTTGCCGTAGGCGATGGTGTGCGCAGCGGCGACCGCCTCCCGCCATTCCCAGGGGTCGGTGTCCCGGTTGCCCGTCCACCAGGCGTTGGAGGCGGTGTGCTCCTCCACCGAAAAGCCGGGAATATCGCCGGCGAAGAAGGGCACAAAGCCGATCCTGCGGACCCAGTCGGTCAGCTCCGCGGCCGATCTTATCCGGCGCGGGTCCCGGGGATCCAGTCCCCGCATCGTCCAGTCGGCCATGGCCCACGCTCCCGTTCCGCATATATTACCAAGTTTATTATAACAAATAGATAGGATTTTTTCAACCAAAGATATTTATACCCTTGGTTGAAAAAATCCCTGGCGGAAAACATCAGGCAAGCTGATCCAGCGCCGCCGCCACGGCTTCCGCGTCCTTCAGGGGGCTGACGTAGCCCTCCAGCAGCTTCGCCTTGGCGGCCAGGCCCCGGGACTTGGGATTGATGTAGATGCGACATCTGTGCCTGCCGTTTCGGGCCTCCTGGATCAGGTTCAGCGCCGCGGAATTGCCGTCGAAGGCCAGCAGCGCCGAGGGCATGCGCTTGAAGATCTCGTAGGCGAAGCTCTTGTACAGGCCCATGCCCGAGCTCTCGATGGACAGCCGCACCCCAACGCCCGTGGCCCTCAGCCGCTTCAGCTCGCTGCGGCTGACCATCGTGGGCACGATGGCGAACAGCCTGAAGCGCCCCGCGGCCCTGCGGGCGAGGTAGCCCTCCTGCCCGGTCAGGGCGTGTCCCACGACGAAGAAAAACCTCTTGGGATCGAGGCGGTCCAGCAGCGCGTCGATGAAGCCCCCGTCCTCGGGGCGAAGGGCGGTGCGGTGCCGGTTGTTGTTGAAGCTGCCACCGGCCACCACAATGGGGAAGCCTTCGCCGGGCAGCGGGGCGATCTGATCGGCCAGCGCCACCTCAGCCCACAGCTTGCCGGAATCCTGCCACAGGTCCTTGGGCGATTGTTCCGCCCCCTCCAGCCGTTCGCGGTAGTACAGCTCCACGTCCCGTCCCGGGCAATCCCGACGGAAGGCCTGCTGCTTGTCGGCAAAGCTCTGGCGGCTCGCCGACAGTATGCCGTCCTCGGCCCGGCGCATGGCCCTCAGCTCGTCATAGCTCAGTCCCAGCAGCTTTTCAAGGCTCAACTCCTCGTCGATGGAGTTTGTGCCGTACAGCGCCCCGCCATCGGTGCCCTGCACGCACTTCACCCCGGCCTTCAGGTACTGCCGCAGCGGGTGCCGCTCCAGCCGGCTCAGGTTGTTCAGCCGCACGTTGGAGGTGATCTGGAATTCCAGCGTGACGCCGTACCTGGCCATGTCCTCCAGCAGACGCCTGCCCTTGGCGCTGCGCAGGTCGCAGGTGTACAGGCCGTGGCCCACCCGCACAGGCGGCATCGGTTGCCCGGGGGCGAGGGCTTCCGCCACGCAGCGTATGCTGTTGGCCACGTTGTCCCGCAGGCTGTCGTTCTCGCCGGCATGGATGCGCAGGACAAAGCCCGGGTGCTCACCCGCGATGGCCACCAGCTCGCGGATCACGCTGCGCAGCTCCAGTATGTCGTTGATCTCCTCGCCGATGATGTCGCTGCCCGCCACATAGGGGTCTGCGGCGATGGCCCGCAGGCAGCGCAGGTTCTCCGCCAGGTAGTCGTTTGGGGTCACCCGGTCCCGCACAATGGTCAGCGGGATGCGCCGTATGCCCGCCAGGAAGCGGATCAGCACACCCGTCTCCCGGGTGACGGCGGGCATGATCTCGTGGATCTGGCGCAGCCTGGCGGGGAAGTCGACCCGATTCAGAAGCGCGGTGTCGGTGATTTCCACATAGGTTACGCCCCGACGCTGGTATTCCCGCCCGATCCATAGCAGCAGGTCCTGGTACAGCGTGTTGGCGCGGTAGCGGTCGTCCTCCCTGTCCCGCAGGATCCGCCCGGCGTAGCCCGCCACCTCCCGGTCGGGGATGCCCTCGGTGTTGAGGCCGCTGAAGGGGGCGTCGGAGCGCACGCCCTTGGTGAACACGTACCGGTACAGGTAAACCTTCTCCAGGTTGGCAAACACCGCCTGGCCGTCCTTGGGGATCGTCAGAGAATTGCGGATGCGCTCGATGTTCAAGGCCGCGTCGGCGGGATTGCCCAGGATCAGGTCAGCGAAGTTGATGAAGGTGAAATCGTCGATGCGGCGCTGGCGATGGCGGCCCGTCAGCGCCGTATCGCCCAGGGCCTTCTCGGCGTCTACCCGCCGCCTTTCCAGCCCTTCGATCTGTTCGGGCGTGCATTTCAGCCCCAGCTTTTTAATATAATAATAGGGATAGCGGATCTGGTGGACGATGGCCAGGGCGATCAGCATGTCCGGGGGCAGGTTGCCGTTCATGTGGGTGTGCAGGTCGGTGCGGAACTTGCATTCGCTGGGGATGTAGGTCTTGACGATGGTCTTGTCGATCCCCAGGCGGTAGTCCTTGGTCTGGCTCATCAGCGTCTTGGAGATGGCGGGTACCGAGGCCTTCAGCTCCACCCGGCCGTCCGACCATATGTTGGCCACCTTCGTGTTGCCCAGGCGCAGTATATACAGCCGGCGGTTGTCGCCGTCGTAATAGCAGGGGACCTCGCCCCGGATCACCTTCAGGCCGTTTTCGTCCTCGCTGGTCTGAAGCGCGCACAGCCGCGCCAGGTTGGAAATCAGGTTGCCCGTGTGGTGGTTGGGCGTGCGGATCACGTGCAACAGCCGCTCGCCCTCCATGTACAGGTCCACGACGATGTCCTTCTCCCGGTCCAGGTAAAAGCGCTGGAAGAAGATCATGCTGCCACCCCTTTCGCCGCCCCGCGCGCCCGATATTTGTCCCCTCGATTTTACCATAGAATCGCCGCCGTGTCCATCCACGATCACAACCCAACGTGAACGGCAAAACCTTGTCATGATTTGTCTACAGAATAGACATAATGGTGTGATATACTTGTAATATCAAATATCAAGGAGTAATCATCTGCCATGAAAGCAAGGAAACTTGCGCTCTATAGTATCATCGCGGCGCTCCTGCTCGGCATTGTCGGGCCGTTGGCCCATGCGGATGCGGCGGCGTCTCCCTACCGGGTGGACGTGGACATCGTCAACCAGATCGTTACCGTCTATGAAAACAGGGACGGCGGCGCCATTGTGATGCAGGGGCTCTGTTCCTCCGGCGCGGACGACGCCACGCCCCTGGGCACCTTCACCATGCCCGACAAGAAGCGGGAGGGCGAGCGCCAGGAGTGGTTCCACTTCCGGGCCTTCGGCGGCTATGCCCGCTACGCCAGCCGCATACACTACGACGTGATGTTCCATTCGCTGCTGTACAACCGCCCCAACGAGAGCGCCATCAACGAGCAATCCGTGAAGGACTTCGGCTATCCCGTGTCCCACGGCTGCATCCGCATGCGCAGCGAGGACGCCAGGTTCATCGCCCAAAACTGCCCCGTGGGCACGAAGGTGAAGATCCACAAGGACAGCGAGCGCGACGAGGAGCTGCGGGACCTGCTGTACCAGTCCTCCTACCACGCCTCCAGCGGACGGACCTACAGCCAGTTCCTGGGCGTGCCGGACGAGCCGGGCATGCTGGGTCGGGGCTGCACCGGCAGCGAGGTGCGGGACTTGCAGCTGAAGCTGAAGGCGCTGGGCATCTACGACGAAGCGGTAAACGAGGAATACACCCTGGCCACTGTGCGGGCGGTCCGCGAGGCCCAGGACCTGCTGGGCATGGCCCAGACCGGCCTGGCCACCCTGGAATTCCAGAATGCCATCACCGACGCAAACGCCCCTGCCGCCATGAACGTCACCCTTGGCCACGGCAGCAGCGGCCCGGCCGTGCGGGCGCTGCAAAAGCACCTTCAGGCCCTGGAGCTGTACGGCGGAGACGTGGACGGCGTTTACGACGTGGACGTCACAGAGGCCGTGACCACCTTCCAGGACGTCTATGGCTTTGAGCCGGACGGCGTCGCCACGCCCATCGTACAGAAGGCCGTCTACTACGAATCCGAGCACGTGCAGGCGATGTTCATCGACGCGGGCGACTATCAGATGACCCCCCGGCAGCGGGAGCTTTTCCTGGGCACGGTCAAGTGCCAGGTGGGCATCAAGCTGCGGCAGGCACCCTCCACCGAGGCCGAATCGCTGATGAGCCTGAAGAACGGCACCGCCGTCATTGGCGTGGAGCACGGCGACGAATGGTCGAAGGTGATGAAGAACGGCGAGACGGGCTATGTGATGAACCGGTACATGGAGTTCACCCCGAAGGCCACCCTGGTGCTGGATTATTCCCGGGACGGCGGCGCGCCGGTGTATACCATCGGCATAACCGACCTGAACGAGAGCCCTGCGGAGCGCTTTACGGCCTATATCGAGGGCGGGGGATCACTGGAAAAGCACGAGGACCTGGCGGAGCGGGCGATAGCGGAAGGGGACCTGGATATACAGAGCGCGCCTTCCACCTCCGGCGAGGTGCTGGGCGCGTTGCCCCGGGGCGAAGCGGCCAGGGTGCTGCTGCACAGCAGCGAGTGGACCTATATCGAATACGCGGGCCTGCAGGGCTACATTCCCACCGACGCCGCCACCTTCCAGCTGGCGCCCGCCGATGCGGACGACATGCCCGGCACCGCCGACCTGGTATTTGAGGACGATACCACCGAAACGGCCCTTGCCAGCCCCCACGAGGGCAAAGCGGTGCCGGTGTACGAATCCGCCGACGAGAGCAGCAAGATCCTGGGCACGATGAAGCCGGACACGGCGGTGAACGTCATCGAAACCGTGGATGGCTGGTCGCTGATCGAGCTGCAGGGCCATCGGGGCTATGTCAAGGAGATCGACCTGAAGTTCACCGCGCAGGTATGAGGGCGACGGAATGAGATCGTTTGCTCCGTTCAGGATGACACGGCGGCAGGTTGCCGTCATATCGGGCGGAGCGGTATAG
>Ga0310697_10006136_pt1 | contig 11462 bp, 8 predicted proteins | sample 172DNAGHGlowgp2_FD_203883 | JGI IMG/M metagenome (GOLD analysis project Ga0310697, IMG submission 203883) | Sheep rumen microbial communities from Palmerston North, Manawatu-Wanganui, New Zealand - 1728 DNA GHGlow gp2 (v2) (version 2) | ecosystem: Host-associated > Mammals > Digestive system >... | reverse complement strand
TTCTTCGCTCCGCTGACTGTTCATCTGACCCTCCAGCAGTCCGTCAGCACGCAAATTGCCCCGTATCGTTGTGACGATGCGTCCCCTGGCCTGCTGTTGCAGGTTGACCCAGTATCCCGGCGCATCCTTCTGTACTGCACGCGCTCTATCTACCAGCAGATTGGCGGGCAGCACGTCCAGGTATCCGTCAACAGACGAGCCGTCTATATAAGACATGGTGGAGTCTGTCATATGGATACCCACCACAAAGGTGTTCAGATATTTTATACTTGCGTGGGTCAGCGGCAGTTTTCCACTACTTCGCAGACGCATCACAATAGGTGTCGATTCGATACCGGCGTCGTGCAGCATGTTGATGAGTAGAAAGTTGATGTCCGCATTCGTGCCCGTACCCTCTTTCAGTATTTTGGATGCCGACTTTCCCCACAAAGCGTAGCCGTTATTCCAGCGTACCTTGCTCTTCAGCAGATTCCAGACAGCAGCTATGCGCTCCTTCTTGTCTGCTATTCCTGGTATGCCGGCAGCCTGAATCTCAGCCTTCAACGGACTGCTGCTCTTCAGTCTTCCACCAAAGTCGTCGTCCGCCATCAACTGTTGGTCGATGTCCTCCCACCCTGTGCTATAGTTCTTGTGAACGGCTCCTGGCACATAGATACCACGCAGTTCTGCGGTCACCTTATTACTGTAGTCGTAGGCATACCATACATAGTCGTCACCTTTTACTGCTGGCAGGTTTCGTCCCGTGAACGTATGCACTGTCACTTCAAGATACTCTACATCGTTGCCAAGCTGAAGTGACATAGACTCAGGTGTCTCGTTCGACTCCAGCCTGTTCATGCCTGTCTCCTCAATGTTAAACGAGAACCAATCCGGAATCGATAATATATAGGTGGTATAGAGCACTGGCACGTCCTCCTGAGCATGCCAGTCACGAATGTCACCATAGTAGTCGCTCTCTATGCAGTATTCGAATTCCAGAACGGTGCCTACCGATACTTGTGGCACGCTGAATTTCATCATCTTGTGGTGTTTGTCTATCTGTTCCTCGTTGACCATCTTGCGGTCCATCTTGGTTTTCACTACCTTTCCGTTCTCCAGGTTGTAGGCTGTGGCTTTCAGCCCCGACACGGTCTCTTTAGCGCGCTGGTCACCAAGACGGTAGTAAAACTCTTGGTCGGCTACTCGCTTGCCCTCAGGTTTCAGCACCTTGTAGCGGGCTTTGATATTGTAAAATACACGGAAATCACCATTGATGAACAGGTAATATACCTCGGTCTTGCGATAGAGTACAACGGCATCGGCATCCTTGTCAGCCGCATATTCTGTCATTTTCAGTTCTTCATCTGTGGGTTTTCCCCATTTTAGGTTAGGTTCGATGTCCTGTGCTTGTACTGCCATACATGTGGTCAGTAGTAGCAGTAAAAAGTATTTCTTCATATGTTGTGTTGTTAGTTATGAATCGTGTGCAAAAGTAATCAATAAATATTTATTATGCAAATAATATCACCTCATATTTTTAATATGCACACCAACGCGGGAGAACAGGTGCCGTCTCTCTGGGAGAAACTGCCGCTTTTTATTCGTATCTCCAAAAAAATGGTGTAATAAGTGATTTTAGGTTTCGCAGGCTTCGTTCTGCCTTTATTTATGGGGCGAACTACGTTAATCATCCAAAAATTCTTTGCCACGTCAACATAATTTCGTAACTTTGTGCCAAATTATTAAAAAGCAGGTTATGAGCATTGTAAAAATCAAGGACAAGACCTTTGAAACGTCTATTTCGGAGGCGGATATCAAGACCAGAATCAAGGAAGTGGCAGCACGCATCAATAAGGATATGGCGGACAAGAACCCGCTCTTCTTGGGTGTGCTGAACGGTGCGTTTATCTTTGCAGCAGACCTGATGCGCGAAGTGACCATTCCCTGTGAGATATCTTTTGTGAAACTGGCTTCTTATCAGGGTATTACCTCTACGGGAAAGGTGCATGAGGTATTAGGTATCAACGAGGATCTGACGGGTCGCCACATTATCGTGGTCGAGGATATCGTGGATACAGGTCGTACGATGAAGCAGATGATAGAGTCACTGGGTACCCGTAATCCTGCATCAGTCAGTATCTGCTCACTCTTCGTCAAACCCGACAAACTGGAGGAGGACATCGATATCAAGTATCCGTGTTTCTCCATCCCCAACGACTTCATCGTTGGCTATGGACTGGATTACGACCAGCAGGGACGTAACCTGAAGGAGATTTATACGCTTGTCAAATAATAGTTATAAGTTATGAGGGAAGTGAAGCTACCGCATTTGCCCAGCGACGTGGAGCAGGGTAAGGGACAGAAGGACCTGATGACGGACCTGTGGTATAAATTCGGAAAGGGAAAGGAAACGAAAATTAATCAAGATAAACAAGAACAAAGAGTAGTAATGAAGAACATTGTTATTTTCGGCGCACCTGGTTCCGGCAAGGGAACACAGAGCGACCTGATGATCCAGCACTACGGACTGGGTCACATCTCTACGGGCGACGTGCTCCGTGAAGAAATCAAGAATGGTACAGAACTGGGCAAGACGGCACAGGGGTTCATTGACAACGGTCAGCTGATTCCCGACGACCTGATGGTCTCCATCCTTGCCAAGGTATATGACGGCTTCGGCCGTGGTCATAAGGGAGTCATCTTCGACGGATTCCCCCGCACCATTCCGCAGGCTGAGGCTCTGAAGCAGATGCTCAATGAGCGTGGCGACAAGGTGGCTGCCATGATAGAACTTGACGTGCCCGAGGACGAACTGATGCAGCGCCTGATACTGCGCGGACAGCAGAGCGGTCGTGCCGATGACAACGAGGAAACCATCAAGAAGCGCCTGGTGGTGTATCACTCACAGACGCAGCCTCTCATTGAGTGGTATAAGCAGGAGGGACTGCACCACCACATCAATGGTAGTGGCACGCTGGAGCGCATCTTCAAGGATATTCAGGAGGTGATAGACAGTCTATAGTGCCTATAGAAGCTATAGCAACTATAGTAACGACTACGATATGGAGAGTAATTTCGTTGACTACGTAAAGATTTACTGTCGTTCGGGTAAGGGCGGTCGTGGCTCCATGCACCTGCGCCATGTGAAGTACAACCCTAACGGGGGACCTGACGGCGGCGATGGCGGCAAGGGCGGTAGCATCATCCTGCGTGGCAACCATAACTACTGGACGCTGCTGCATCTGAAGTACGAACGCCATATCTTTGCTGAACATGGCGGCAACGGCGGAAAGGACAAGTGTCATGGTACAGATGGTAAGGATGTGTATATCGACGTGCCCTGCGGTACAGTGGTCTATAACGCTGAAACCGGCAAGTATGTCTGCGACGTGACTTACGACGGTCAGGAAGTGCTGCTGCTGAAGGGCGGCCGTGGCGGTTTGGGCAACTATCAGTTCCGTTCGGCTACGAATCAGGCACCGCGCTATGCTCAGCCTGGGGAACCGATGCAGGAGATGACCATCATTATGGAGCTGAAACTGCTGGCCGATGTCGGACTGGTTGGATTCCCCAATGCCGGAAAATCGACCTTGGTGTCGGCGCTCTCCAATGCACGGCCGAAGATTGCCAACTATCCGTTTACCACGATGGAACCCTCATTGGGCATTGTGGGCTACCGCGATAATAAGTCGTTTGTCATGGCTGACATACCGGGCATCATCGAGGGCGCCAGCGAGGGCAAGGGGCTTGGATTGCGTTTCCTGCGGCACATTGAGCGTAACTCGCTGTTGCTGTTTATGGTGCCGGGCGATACGGAGAATATCTATAAGGAGTATGGTATCCTGCTCAATGAGCTACGACAGTTTAACCCCGAACTGCTGGACAAGCACCGTGTGCTGGCCGTGACGAAGTGTGACCTGCTGGACGATGAGTTAATCGACATGCTGCGCTCCGAACTGGAAGAACATTTGAAAGCTGATGGCGAGAATGTTCCCATTGTGTTTATTTCGGCTGTGGCTCAGCAGCACCTGGACGAACTGAAGGATGTGCTGTGGCGGGAACTGAATGCCGAGAGCAACAAACTGGCGGCTGTCACGACGTCGGAATCCATCGTACACCGCGACAAGGACATGAGTGCCTTTGCCGCAGAAATGGCCGATGAGGGCGAGGACGACATTGAGTTCCTGGACGATGACGAGATAGAGGACTACGAGGAGTTGGACGACTTTGAATACGAAGAGGAGGATGAGTAGTACGCCAGTCCTCTTGTCCTATGACCTCGGCAAACGCATCACGGCATTCAGCACAACTCGTCATGGTGGTGTGAGCCAGGGAAATTACGGCGAATTTAATATCAATAAGTACTGCGGCGATTCTCCAGAGGCTATTCGGGAGAACTGCCGCCGGCTTTGTGACACCTTATGCGTCGAACCGTCAAGGTTGGTACTGCCCCATCAGGTGCATGGCAAGGTGGTGAGGACCATTACGGAGGACTTCTTCCTGTTGCCTGAAGCCGAACGTCTGGAAATGTTGGAGGGTGTGGATGCTGTTATGACTAATGTGACGAATGCCTGTCTGGGCGTTTCTACGGCTGACTGCATACCTATTATAATATATGACGCTGAGCATCATGCTGCCTGTGCCGTTCATGCAGGGTGGAGGGGTACGGTGCAGCGCATCGTTCGAGGTAGCGTGGAGGCGATGACTGCTGCCTACGGTTCCAACCCTCAGAAACTATGTGCCGTAATTGGTCCTGGAATCTCCCTGGAGTCCTTCGAAGTGGGCGATGAGGTGTACGAGGCCTTTGCTGATGCGGGATTTGACATGCAGCGTATGGCACGCCGCTTTCCTCCGCTTACCACTCAACGGTCTCCAGTCACCAAACAAAAGTACCATATTGACCTTTGGAAGTGTAACCGCCAGCAATTGCTGGATTGTGGTCTGTCTGCAGAACATATACAAGTGGCGGGCATCTGTACTTTTCAGCATTGTGACGACTTTTTCTCAGCCCGTCGGCTCGGTATCAGTTCCGGCCGTATCTTCACGGCTTTCGTGCTGAAATAATTAATCAAATAAAAAACCGTGCTTGTGTTCTGGAAACAAGCACGGCTATATTTTTCAATGTTATGTTTTCTTAGTTGTACTTCAGTACCTGACCAGGAGTCAGACGGAAGTTCTTACCGATGTGGTTCAGCTTGCAGAGCTTATCCACCGTGGTGCCGCGCTTGCGGGCAATAGAGTAGAGAGTCTCGCCCTTGTTTACCTTGTGGAAACGGTTGTTGCCGCTCGCGGTGGTGTTACGCTTGGTCTGGGTTACAGAAGCCATCTCCGATGTTCTCGGGCTGGGTTCTACGACAGCACTGCCGCTGGCACCACGAAGACGGGTGGCCTGTGCTGACTCACGGTCGTAAGAAGATTTGCGGAAGGTGTAGAAGTTGTCAACAACATCCTGGTTCTTGAAATCGAACATCAAGGCAGGGTTCAGGGCAACGCCGCAGAGGCGGGTCTCGAAGTGCAGGTGAGAACCGGTGCTGCGACCGGTGTTGCCACCCAAACCGATAACGTCACCGGCACGTACTTCCTGGTTCTCGCGAACCAACTGGGCTGACATGTGACCATAGACGGTCTCCAGACCATTGTCGTGGCGGATAACAACATACTTGCCATAGCCGCGAGGCTCGTAGCGTACAATACGTACCTTTCCTGCAAAGGCTGCGCGGATGGTGTCGCCAATATAAACCTTGATATCCAGTCCCTTGTGCTGGCGTCCCCAGCGGGCACCGAAGTTAGAGGTTACCACGCGACTGGTTGTCGGCATGTGGAAACCACGCAGGTCAATACGATATTCGTCGGGGAGTATGCCATTAACACGGCTGACATATCTGTTGTCCCAGTCCTGATAAAGGTCGGTGCCAGGGAGTTCGGTTGCTTCAGTTTGGAGGAGTTGGCGGAAGGCAATGGAATCAACCGCTTTCATCTTGCGGTCAATAGGTGCCTGATTTGCCAAAAGATCTTGTCCCATTACGGGGGTTGTTGCTAAAGTTGCTAATGCTGTAAATGCGATTGTCTTAAGCGTTTTTAAAATCATAACTTGGTTCTGGTTATTGAGGCAGAAAGATATACCTCATAAATTAAAACGCTGCAAAGGTAATAAAATAATTCCAAAGACGATGTCCTCTTAACACTATTTGTGCCTATTTTAACAATTATGCAGAGGTTCGCGTTAGGAAATGGCAGCCCAGTTAATGTTTGTTTTACGTAGGTCACGCAGGTGGTTCCATAACGTCAGGTATTTCACGTTCTGGCATGTCGGGTCGTCGTCAATAATGCGCTGTGCCTCGTCGCGGGCCAGCTGTACGAGTTGTCCGTCGCGGGCTATGTCGGCTATCTTCAGATCGAAGGCCATGCCACTCTGCTGGGTACCTTCCAAGTCGCCGGGGCCGCGCAGCTTCAGGTCGGCCTCGGCTATGCGGAAGCCGTCGTTGGTCTCGCACATGATGTCGATGCGCTTGCGGGTATCGGTACTTAGCTGGTAGCTGGTCACGAGGATGCAGAACGACTGGTCGGCACCGCGTCCTACACGGCCGCGTAGCTGGTGCAGCTGACTGAGTCCGAAACGCTGAGCTTCCAGAATGACCATGACCGAGGCGTTGGGCACGTTGACACCTACCTCTATGACCGTCGTGGCAACGAGCATCTGTGTCTCGCCGCTGACGAAGCGTTGCATCTCATCCTCCTTCTCCTTGGGTTTCATCTTGCCGTGTACCTTGCTCAGACGGTATTCTGGGAAAGCCTCCTTCAACTGCTCAAAGCCGTCTTCGAGGTTTTTCAGGTCCAGGCTCTCGCTCTCCTCAATGAGGGGGAATACGATATACACCTGACGGCCCTGTTGTATCTGGCGGTGGATGCCGTCGTAGAGGGAACCCATGCGGTTGTCATATACATGTAGGGTACGGATGGGTTTCCGGCCGGGCGGCAGTTCGTCGATGACGCTGACGTCGAGGTCGCCATAGAGGGTCATGGCCAGTGTACGGGGAATGGGGGTGGCAGTCATGACCAGTACGTGTGGCGGGTTGGCACTCTTGGCCCACAGTTTTGCACGTTGTGCCACACCAAAGCGGTGCTGTTCGTCAACCACCACCATGCCGAGGCGTGTGAACTGCACGGTGTCCTCAATGACAGCGTGCGTGCCGACAAGAATCTGTACTTCGCCAGTCAGGAGTCCGTTGAGCACCTCCTGGCGTTTCTTACCTTTTACAATGCCTGTCAGCAATTCCACCCGTATGGGCATGTTGCCCAGGAAGTCTCGGATGGTCTGCAGATGCTGTTCGGCCAGTATCTCGGTGGGGGCCATGATACAGGCCTGGTAACCGTTGTCCAGCGCGATGAGCATCGTCATGAGGGCCACGAGTGTCTTGCCGCTTCCCACGTCGCCTTGCAGCAGTCTGTTCATCTGGCGACCGCTGCCCATGTCCTGTCGTATCTCGCGGATGACGCGCTTCTGGGCTCCCGTCAGTTCAAAGGGCAGGTGGTGGTAGAAGAATGTGTTGAACAGGTCGCCCACACGGCTGAACACGTAGCCGCGGTATTTGCGGCGGTGATCGCTCGCGTACCTTAATATATTTAGCTGGACATAGAACAGCTCCTCGAATTTCAGTCGCACACGGGCACGCTCTAACTGTTTTGCATCGGTGGGGTAGTGGATGGCGCGTAGTGCTTCGTCACGTCCCATCAGGTGTAACCGTTGTAGCATGTCTGGCAGCAGGGTCTCGGGTAGCGTCTCCTTGATGGTGCTCACCATTGTCTTCGTCAGTTTCTCGATGGTGCGCGAGTTCATGCCTGCCTTCTTCATTTTCTCCGTCGTGTGGTAGTAAGGCAGCATCTTCATGGTAGAAAGCTCCAGGGTCTCTGCCGGTTCTACGTCGGGGTGGGCCACCTGGATGCGTCCGTTGAAGACGGTGGGCTTGCCAAAGACCACATAGTCGGTATTGACCTTGTATTTGGTCAGTGCGTTTTTGCCATAGACAAACCACACAAGGTCCATCACCCTGCCACTGCCGTCAGTGAAGTGTGCCACCACGCGCTCCTTGCGGGCACTCATCTTGAAAGTCTCGAAACTAAGGATTTGTCCCCTTACCTGAACGTATGGCATGTCGCCCGTCAGTTCACGGATGCTGTACAGCCTGCTGCGATCGACATGGCGGTAGGGATAGTTCTGCAACAAGTCACCAATGGTGTTGATACCCAGTTCCTGACTGAGCATCTTCTTTCGGTTCGGTCCTACGCCGGGCAGGTATTGTATGTCTTGGTTGAAAATGTCTGTCATTGCGTTATGCTATATGCAATTACATATTCAAATTGCATCGTCCTGCTAATTGCATTGTGAGGAATAAGTACATATTGCCAAGGTTTTGGCGCTACTTTTGATACAATGGAACAATATTCCATCGCTGCCTTCTTTTTCTCCTTTACATCCTCGTCGCTGATGTCTTTTTCCGCTTTTGTCTCTATCATATAAATATTAGTGGCAGTTTCTACGATGAAATCGGGCTCATACAAATGAGCACCGTTCCCCCAATATATTCTAAATTGATTAGGTACAGGACGGAGCCATTTCAAAACCTTGTGATCGTTTTCAAGTAGATTTGCAAAATCCAATTCCGTAGAACTGTCAAACTTATAGGTTAGATAATAAGATTTCAAGAATCCTCTAAATATATATTTCTTGACCAGTGACTTTTGATTATCTTTAAAGACGTGTCGGTAATCTAAATAACCATATGCAGTTTCTTCTGTCAAATGTTGTGGCAATAACTCTACAAAAGGAAGAACTTTTGAACTTGCATATCCTTTCTTTTCCAGAGTAAAGTGTTCTTTCATCTGCTGATAAATCCTATTGGCTATTGCTGATTTAAACTGGTGAACCTTGTTGGCAACATCGTTTCCCTCTTTTGTTTGTTCCTTTACAGCCTCCACCGCCTGTTCTGCCAAATGGAATAATAGTTCAGCATTCTCATCATAGTCAATTTCCTCAAAGTTCATGAGTTGAGCAACAATCTCTTTCACTGGATTATCAAAATATCCACTGGAAATAGCAGTGAGTACTTCAACTTCTTTATCTTTTAATCCCATGCGAAGAATCTCATTACTTAATTCTGGGAAGGAAAAGCCCTCAGAAGTGTCTAAGTCAAAATCATGGAACATGGCTGTTGCTTGTGGTTGTTCGATAACCACACGAGGAATTTCAATGATGTTATCAATGTAATCTTTTACAACCACATTGATAACAGGTATGATTTCTTCTATTTGTTTTTTTGACTCTTCCTCTGCAAAAATTGGATTAGCAACAAAAGTCTTCTCACGTATAATCTCTTCTGTGATTTTCTTTAATTTGGCAATGTTCTCGGGCTTGGCAAGTTCCTCTTTGCTCTTTACTTGTGTATTCATTTTGGGAATGGCATCCCAGATGGCCTGCCTAGCATCGCAAACGGCTTTTGCTTTTGCCGCATCGAGAACTTTCTCTGCTTTTCTCTTTTCTTCCTCAAACTTCTCTTCAACAGATGTCTTACCTTTGACAATCTTTCCAGAAACAGGTTTAAATTCTTCATCGTCCAGTTCAACATAGCTGAGTTTGTTCAGTAAGGAATTCGGATCTTGTGCACGAGTGATAACCTCATCAAAGTTTTCATGAGCAATCACAGTGAGTTTATCTACTTCAGCATTACCTGTCCTTTTTCCTCCGTATGGGAGACGGAGACCACGCCCGATGGTTTGTTCTACCAATGTGATAGCATCTGCGGCACGGAGTGGAACAATTGTATAAAGGTTCGTCACGTCCCAACCTTCTTTTAACATATTCACATGCACGACAACCTCTATCTGATTGTTTGGGTCTTCCAACGATACAAACTGTTGGTCAATCTCATCGTTCTTTTTTGTTGAACTGTCTATCTGTAAGACCTTCCCTTTATACTTTCCGTCATAGATCCTGTTTTCAATCAGCTCTACTGTCTCTTTGGCATGTTGGATATTTCGGCACACGACCAAAATAAATGGTTTAACTAAAGGGACATTGTTCTCTTTCGAATATAGTTCCAAATGTAGTTTCGTATGTTCATGAATGCTGATGGCATCCTCCAGTTTCAGTACATCCAGTTCTTCAGGTGTCTGGTCTTTTTTCTCAAAGTTCCTGCGTTTGGCTATAGTTGGGTTCTTTACATATTTCCCTTCTGCCAGAGCCTCTGCCAAATTGTACTCATAAACGATGTTTTTGAAAGGCCTCCCTTTTTCATCGTATGGTGTTGCTGTCATTTCCAAGCCAAGTACAGGACGCAACTCATTGATTGCCTTTCTTGAAGCGTCTGCATGGTAGCGGTGGGCCTCATCCATTAGTATAACCAAGTCATCAAGACTTGCTAAATACTTAAAGTATGATTGCCCTAGATATTCCGAAAGGCGCTTCATCCTTGGTTCACCCTTTTTGTCTTCTTTACTATCCTTATTGAACTTAGAGATGTTGAATACATTAATCTGAATCTCTGTTTCAGAAAAAAGACCTCTTGCCTGTTCATAATTATCACCTGTGATAATTCTCGGCTGATTATGAACAAACTCAGAAATCCCTTTGAATACATATTTCTCGTATGAAGGATCACCGAAGTCTCGGATCAGTTTTTCATAAAGTGTCAAGTTTGGAGCAAGGACAAAGAAATGGCGAATACTTTTCTTTAAATACAGATATGCAATACAAGCACCCATCAGTCTTGTCTTCCCGATGCCAGTGGCTATCGAGAATGCAAAAGATGGGAAATCACGCTCAAAGTCCTTGCAGAGTGGGCATACCGTCTGAGCCTTTGTCAACTCATCTTTAATAAACGCCTCGTTCTCTTCCTCTGTCGTTTTTTTCAACGAGAGTTCATCCGTCAACTTCACCACGACATCAAGGGCCTTTCCCAAAGGCTCCCGCAAAGACATCCGTTGCTTGATATTGTTTGCTATTGTATTCATCTGTTATTTACATGTTTCAATTAACTTTTCAATCCATGCCCTAAATCGGGGACATTTTGCTAAAATATCATTGATGCCAACCTCCAATGCAATTAAGTTTCCTTCAATCACTTTGTCATAATCATCTTTAATTGCCAGCAATCGTTTGGAAGGTGCCCCTGCAGGAGTTGTATTGATGTCTTCTGGATTACTGAAGGTGTCGATAATATGTTGAGTGTCCTTTGCATTATCCTCTGAAAAGAAAGATTCAAATCCCTTGTTAGAGGAAAATAACAGAGCCTCAAATTCATGTAGTTGAATATAAGGAATAAAACGAGAATCATTAATATCTTCTGCTATACATTGCTCCATTTCTTCAACTTGTTCAATGTGTGTAGATTTCTTTTCCCATCTTTCTTTCTGTGGAACCTCTGGTATCCTGAAGAAATCAACAAACGTGGAGACTACAAAATCTGATTTCTTCGAGGAGAGTAACT
>Ga0310697_10006135_pt1 | contig 11463 bp, 7 predicted proteins | sample 172DNAGHGlowgp2_FD_203883 | JGI IMG/M metagenome (GOLD analysis project Ga0310697, IMG submission 203883) | Sheep rumen microbial communities from Palmerston North, Manawatu-Wanganui, New Zealand - 1728 DNA GHGlow gp2 (v2) (version 2) | ecosystem: Host-associated > Mammals > Digestive system >... | reverse complement strand
TGATCCGCTTGGGGCTCGAACCCAAGACCCCAACATTAAAAGTGTTGTGCTCTACCGACTGAGCTAGCGGATCGACCGTCATTTGCTGTAAAGCACGGTAGTTGTGCTAAAAGCGGGTGCAAAGGTACTAAAAAGAAGTGAAAAGTGAAGTGTGAAGAGTGAAAAATTTGCTGCTGCCCTTACTTATTTAACATCTTTTTACTCTTTTGGTTTTCTGTATGTTCACCTTTTTCCCCTTTATTACCCTTTTACTTTTTCCCCTTTTCCTCTTCTATGGCCTTGCGGTAGCACTCACGGCATAACGGTTCGTACTCATGGGTCTCGCCCAAGAGGACGCGGCGGTCGTTGGCCACGAGCCGGTGGCTGACATAGGCCAGTGAGCCGCATTTGACGCAGATGGCATGCACTTTCGTGACCTCATCGGCCACAGCACAGAGGGCAGGCATCGGGCCGAAGGGAACGCCCTTGAAGTCCATATCGAGCCCGGCCACAATGACGCGGACACCGCGGTTGGCCAGCTCGTTGCACACATCCACCAGTCCCATGTCGAAGAACTGCGCCTCGTCAATGCCTACCACATCGATGTCATTGGCCAAGAGCAGGATGCTGGCCGACGAGTCGATGGGCGAAGAGGGGATGTGCGTCTGGTCATGACTGACCACATCTTCCTCGGAATAGCGCGTGTCAATGGCTGGTTTGAAGATTTCCACCCGCTGTTTGGCAAACTGAGCCCGCCTCATGCGGCGAATCAGTTCTTCTGTCTTGCCCGAGAACATCGAGCCGCACACCACTTCTATCCGGCCGGGGCGGTGTGGCTCCCCTGATGCATATTCTGTAATCATGTCTGCAAAATTAATTAATATTTTCCGTCTGACAAAGAATTCGGCCTTTTTTTGCCTGTAATATGCAATAAATTACAAGTTCACGGGTTATAAATTATAATGCGTAGAACCATCTACATAGGTCTTTTCTTTGCCGTCATTATGGTGATGACGGTAGGCTGTTCTACGCAGAAGAACACGGCGCGGTCGCGCTTCTGGCATTCTTTCACGGCCAAGTACAACACCTACTACAACGGCGATCAGGCTTTCATCGACGGTTCGTTAGAGAAGGAGAAGGGCAACAAGGACAACTTCACCGACCTGCTGCCGCTCTACACCGTTGGCAACAAGGCCAGCCGCGACTTAGGCAAAGGCAACTTCGACCGAGCCATCGAGAAAAGCGAGAAAGCCATCAAGCAACACAGCATCAAGGCAAAGCCCGAATGGCGCAAGCAGCGCCGCAAGACCGACAAGGACAAGGAGTGGCTCGGACGCCGCGAGTATAATCCTTTCCTTTGGAAAGCGTGGCTGCTGCTGGGCAAGTCGCAGTTCCAGAAGGGCGAGTTTGAAGAGGCCGCCGCAACGTTCTCCTACATGAACCGTCTCTACCAGACCCAGCCCGCCATCAACGGCATTGCCCGCTCGTGGCTGGCCCGTTCCTATATTGAGCTCGACTGGATCTACGATGCCGAGGACGTGATACGCAACATGTCGCGCGACTCGATGCACTATCAGGCACAGAACGACTGGGACTATGCCTATGCCGACTATTATGCCAAGAGCCACGAATTTGAGAAGGCCATCCCCTACCTGCGCAAAGCCATCAAGCACGAGCGGCGCAAGACGCAGAAAGCCCGTATGTGGTTCCTCATGGGACAGATGGAAGCCCAGCTGGGCCATCGGGAGCTGTCGTACAAGGCCTATCAGAAGGTCATCCGGCAGAATCCTCCCTACGAAACAGAGTTCAACGCCCGCATCGCCCAGACCGAGGTGATGGCCACCGGCCGGGCGGCATCGCGAAAGATGATCAGCCGACTGAAACGTATGGCTGCCTCAGACAACAACAAGGACTATCTGGATCAGGTCTACTACGCCATCGGCAACATCTATCTGGCTCAGAACGACACAGCCCGCGCCATCGGAGCCTACGAGAAGGGCAACGAGAAAGCCACGCGCAGCGGTATCGAGAAGGGTGTATTGCTGCTCAGGCTGGGCGGTCTCTACTGGGAGCAGGAGAAGTTTTCCGATGCCAAGCGCTGCTACGGCGAGGCCATCGGTCTGCTAGACAAGGACCGACCCGACTACGAAGAACTGTCCTACCGCTCGAAGGTGCTCGACGACCTGGTGCCCCACACCGAGACCATCCACCTGCAAGACTCGCTGCAAGAGCTGGCGAAGATGAGCGAGAAAGACCGAAATGCTGCCATTGACCGCGTGATAGAAGCCCTGAAGAAGCAGGAGAAGGAGGAGCGCGACAAGGCGCGCGAGGCCGAGGTGGAGAAGCTTCAGCAGAAGCAGGGAGCCGTGGGCAACCGCAACAAGCGGACGCCCACCAGCACGGCCGCCAGCCAGCAGAAGAACGGGCAATGGTATTTCTACAACCAGATGGCCATCAACCAGGGTAAGCAGCAGTTCCAGCAGCAGTGGGGCAAGCGCGAAAATGCCGACCACTGGCGCCGCGCCAACCAGACGGTGGTGGCCAGTCTGGGAGAAGCGACCGCTGAGACAGCCGAGCCTACCGACAGCTTAGGCAACAGCCTGGGCAACGTCGAAACGACAGACAGTCTGGCAGCGTCAGAACTTACAGAAACACCAGACAAGAAAGACGAGGCCGCTGCCGACAGCGCACAGAACGACCCGCACAAGCGGGAGTTCTATCTGGCTCAGATTCCCTTCACCGAAGAGCAGGTGGCCGAGAGCAACCTGCTGATTATGGAGGCCCTGCTGCAGTCGGGCATCATCTTCAAGGACCGGCTCGACCTGCTCAACCTCTCAGAGAAGCAGCTCGCCCGACTGAGCACCCAATATCCCGACTACGAGAAGATGGACCTGGCTCTCTACCATCTCTTCCTGCTCTACTCGCGGACGGGCCGCAACATCGAGGCCGCCAACTGTCTGGAGCGCATGAAGAGCGACTATGCCGAGAGCGAATGGACTGTCTTACTGAGCGACCCGCTGTTCGAAGAGAACGCCCGCTTCGGCGAGCACATCGAGGATTCGCTCTACGGAGCCACCTACGAAGCCTTCAAGAAGAGTCGCTACGACGAGGTGAAAGCCAACGCGAAGCTCTCGGAAGAGCGCTTCCCAATGGGCGACAACCGGCCTAAGTTCCTGTTCATCGACGGTCTGAGCCTGCTCAACGAGGGCGACGCCATGGGCTGCGTAGAGCGGCTGAAGACGGTGGTCGAGAAATATCCGCAGAGCGAAGTGACCGAGATGGCAGGCATGATCATCAAGGGGGTACAGGAAGGACGCACCCTGCACGGCGGACAGTTCGACCTGGACGACATCTGGTCGCGGCGCGACCTGACGCTGGCCAACGACTCTAACAGCAACGACACGCTCTCGGCCGAGCGCAACATGCCGTTCGTCTTCATCCTGGCCTATCAGCCCGACTCGCTCTATGCCGGCAGCGACCGCACCTCCACACAGAAAGAGAACCAGCTGCTCTTCGAACTGGCCCGCTATAACTTCACCAACTTCATGGTGCGCAACTTCGACTTGCAGATTGAGCGTCAGGGCGGCATCAGCCGTATCACCGTCAGCGGGTTCCTCAGCTACGACGAGGCTTTGCAGTATGCCCGCCAGCTCTACAGCTCGACCGACCTGCAGACCGTGCTGCGCCCCTGCCGGCGCATCGTCATCAGCGAGGTGAACCTGCGGCTCATTGGCACCCGTTACAGCTATAACGACTATGAGGAGTACTACGAGCGTACGTTCATGCCACTGGAAATCAGCAACGAGGAACTGCTGCAGATACCCGAGGAGGTGACGCCAACGCCCGAAGAGGAGGACACTGACGACACGCAGGACGATGACCGTCAGCAGACACCCAAGTCGACAGGAGACTTCGATCTGGACGACCTCTTCGACTAAGCCTCAGACTGTCTTGTAAGCATCTGTATTTCAGCGCTTTATAATTCAGGCCAAATTACATCACGATTCAGCACGAACCTGCCGACAATTCAGTATGAACCAGTCGGCAATTCAGCACGAACTACAAAAGAGACCCAATATGACCAACGGACAACTGCTATGGGTGGACGACGAAATGGAACTTTTACGCGCCCACATCATCTTCCTCGAGAAGAAAGGCTACGAAGTGACTTGCGTATCGAACGGCACCGACGCCATCGACCTATGCCGTGAACGCTCGTTCGACCTGGTGCTGCTCGACGAGCAGATGCCGGGTCTCTCCGGGCTGGAGACGCTCGGACGCATCAAGGAGCTGCAGCCCTCAACCCCCGTAGTGATGGTTACGAAGAGCGAGGAAGAGAACATCATGAACCAGGCTATCGGACAGAAGATTGCCGACTACCTGATCAAGCCCGTGAACCCCAACCAGATCCTGCTCACCCTGAAGAAGAACATCCACCGCCGGGAGATAGAGACGGAGGTGACACAGAGCCAGTATCAGCAGAGTTTCCAACAGATTGCTATGCAGATCATGGACTGCCAGACGTGGCAGGACTGGGTCGACGTCTACAAGCGGCTGGTGCACTGGGAACTGGAACTCTCGTCGACCGACTCGCAGATGACCGACATGCTCCAGATGCAGAAGGAAGAGGCCAACCTGGGTTTTGCGAAGTTTGTCAAGAAAAACTATTTAGACTGGATCAAAGGTTCCGATGCGCCCGTCCTTTCGCCCAGCATTTTCAAGACAAAAGTATTCCCCCTGCTCTCGGCAGGAGAGAAGGTGTTCCTCGTCGTGCTCGACAACTTCCGCTACGACCAGTGGCGCATGCTGGCACAGGAGCTGGGCGACCAGTTCGACATCGACGAAGAGCTCTACTGCTCTATCCTGCCCACCGCCACACAGTATGCCCGCAATGCCATCTTCTCAGGTCTCATGCCCAACAAGATTGCCGAGATGTTTCCCGACCTGTGGGTCGACGAGGACGAGGAGGAAGGCAAGAACCTGAACGAAGAGCCCCTCATCCGCACCCAGCTCGACCGCTATCGCCGCCACGAGCAGTTCTCCTACCACAAGGTGAACAACTCGGCCGATGCGGAAAAGCTGATGCAGCAACTGAGGAACCTGGAGCGCAACGAGCTGAACGTGGTTGTGTTTAACTTCATCGACATGCTCTCCCACGCCCGCACAGAGTCGAAGATGGTGCGCGAACTGGCCAACAACGAGTCGGCCTACCGATCGATCACTCTCTCCTGGTTCCGTCATTCGGTCATAGCCGACTTCTTCCGGCAGCTGGCACAAACCGACTACAAGGTCATCGTCACCACCGATCACGGCTCCATCCGTTGTACGAAGCCCGTGAAAATCGTGGGCGACCGCAATACGAACACCAACCTGCGCTACAAGTTAGGCAAGAACTTGAGCTACGACTCGAAGGATCTCTTCGTCATTCGCGACCCGCGACAGGCACAGCTGCCCTCCCCCAACCTGACGACCAGCTACGTCTTTGCTACGGGCGACTCGTTCTTTGCCTATCCCAACAACTACAATTACTACGTGAGCTATTATAAGGACACCTTCCAGCACGGCGGCATCTCGATGGAAGAGATGCTCATCCCCCTCATCACTATGAGCGGGAAAAAGCGGTAGCAGTCTTAGTTGCCTTAGCTGCTTTAGTTGCCCCAGCAGCCTTAGTGGCCTTAGCTGCCCTAGCAGTCTTAGTTGCCCCAGTAGCCTTAGTTGCCTTAGTGGCCCCCAGCAGCCTTAGTAGCCTTAGTGGCCCCAGCAGCCTTAGTAGCCCCAGCAGCCTTAGTAGCCCCATTACCCCCATCATCCCTATGAGCCCCATCCCCTCCCAGAAACAGCAAGACGAGCAATACATGCAGCGGGCCCTCGACGAAGCCCGCCAAGCCCTGAAGAAAGGCGAAATCCCCATTGGTGCGGTGGTTGTGTGCCGAGGCCGTATCATCGCTCGCGCCCACAACCTGACAGAGACCCTCTGCGACGTGACCGCCCACGCCGAGATGCAGGCCATCACCGCCGCCGCCAATCTGCTGGGCGGCAAATACCTCACGGAATGCACCCTTTACGTCACCGTAGAGCCCTGTGTGATGTGTGCTGGAGCCATCGGCTGGGCACAGCTGCCCCGCATCGTCTACGGTGCTCCCGACGAGAAGCGCGGCTTTCGGCAGTATGCCCCAAAGGCCATGCACCCCCGTTCGGAGTGCATCGGCGGCATCCTGGCCGACGAGTGTCGTCAGCTGATGCAAGATTTCTTCAAAAACAAAAGATAGAAATAATTATTTCCTGCGCCTGACAACCGGCTGAATCCACGGAGTCTCAGGCAGCAAAGGCTGGCCGACGGCGGCAGGCGCGTTCGAAATGTTTCGCGTCACCTTGAACGTTTCAAGGACAGGCCCTAACCACCACTCGCCAAACCAATAGGCACCATAGAAATAATAAGTACGCGTACTATCTGTATAATAACTCACCGCGTCGTTATACTTGCCTGGCTCCAGCGTTTGCAGGTCGCTGAAATAGATTCGCCCAAGATCTCCCAGCACCGTGTCTACATAGTTCTTACCGGCATCGGCTCCATCGACCGTCAACACGCCGTCGTCGTCCATAGAGAAAAGAAGACCGGCACTGTCTGGCGCGCCCCAAGGCAGAATCTTATACCGACGGGCGTTGCGCACCCCCTGATAGAGTGTGGCGCTCTGAGTTCCCTTGAACGCGCTGCCGGAGTACTCATCGAAAGGCTGCACATTATAGGTATAGACGCCCTTCCCGACAGCCACCCACTGCTCTTCACGGCCAGCCGAGCGGATATAGGTAAAGGGCAAACGCTTCGCAGCCACCAGCTTCGTGTCTTCATAGGCCAGGGCCACAAGGGCATAGTCGCCGGGATCATCATCGAAGAGTATCTCCACCGGCCCGCTCTGTGACACCTCCAGCGACGCAATCTCGCCACGGGCGATACCATCGGCTATGGCAGACGAATCGCGGTTAGCCCGGTAGATGGCGTATTTCACCACCGACACATCACCGCCCAGCTCGAACATAAAGCGCAGGTACTCGTTGTCCTCCGTATCGATGAACCGGCCCATATAGGCACAGTTCAGCGTATGGTCGTGCAGACGGATGCCCACGGTGAACGTATAGCTGGAGCGATAGTCGGGATGGATATAGGCAGAGTCGGCAACCGACAGCGTCAAGGTGTCTACCACGTTGTAGACCAAGAAGGTCGGATTGTAATTCACCACCACTTGCGTCTGGTCGGAATAGTCGTCGAACAACACATCACGCACAGAGAACTGATTGCCCCTTCCCTGCTGCGTTACCAGCATCGGCAGACGGAGATAAGGCAGCTCCGACGTACTGCGCTTGATGGGAATCTTGAAGTCGACGGCATTTAAAGACAGCTCATAGTGTTCGGGCAGGTTGCCGTCGAAGTAGGCAAACTGCTCCTGCACAACAGGAGGAACGACAGGCTTGGGAGATGGCACAACGTCGTCACTGCCGGAACAAGCACCCGTCAGCAATGTCAGCACAAGACCCCAGAAGAAATAGCCAAATCGTTGCATCCTTTTTTACCTTAAATTAAATTGATTAGAGAGTGCAAAGGTACGCAAATACGGGAAAACTACCCGCTTTCCGCCCGCTATTTTACGTTTAATTAGCAAAATCACGCCTGCTATTCTACGTTTAATCAGCAAAAAGCGGCCACTTCCTTTCCGGGAGCAGCCGCCTTTGCTTATCGTTTTTGAATCAATCCTTACTTCTGGATCATCTTCTTACCGTTGCGGATCACGATGCCCTTGAAGCTGTCGTTCACCTGCTGACCAGCCAAGTTGTAGATGACCGCGTTGTTCTTCTTGGCAACGGTGACGTTCTTGACAGAAGCTGCATCGACATCAACATCCCCCTGAACAATCAGGATATTGTCTGACATAGCAGAATACTTCGTCTCACCATTCATCTCAACTTCCTGACCGACAACCTTCACAACAGCATAGCGGCCAGCTACGCCCTGGGGAAGAGGCTGAACATTGAACGAAACGATGTTTATGCCGCCATAAGAATCAAACAGGCTGGAATCAACTGTGTAGTTAGTAATCCAATCGGGCAGGCCAATCACCTCGTAATTGACATCTTCAGCCTCATCGTCAAACCAATAGACATTGGTCAGTACGGGAACACCAGGATAGCCAGTACCAGTACCTTCCTCGTTGAGCAGGGGACACTCGGTGGCACCATCAGTTATGTTGCCGAAAGGCCATTCTTCAGGAGAGCCCTCAACAGGAACGCGCACGACGTTGTAGTTCAGGTTCTCGTCTTCGAAGCTGAAGAAAGGAATGTTCTCAACGCTCTCAATCTTGTCGAACATGCCGAAGAGACAGAGGTCGAGCGTAATCACACCGTTGTAGCTAAGTCCCAGATAGCGTCCCTTCTCATCAGGCTGGCCGAAGAACAGTCTTGCATTGGTGGCATAGATGTCTTCTTCCAGAACCTCGTTTCCTAAGAGTCCGCAATCCACGCCCTCCTGATCGAAACCGGTGATGAGCACAGCGAAAGGCTCGTCAATAACGATGTTCTTAGGCGTAACGTTGCCGAAGAAGTCCTCCTCACCAGGAACAGTAAAGATCAGCTTGCCCCTGTAGATGTTTTTACCATTTCGGGTACCAGCATCACTGCCAGAGAAGTCGATCGTGTCGCCGCTATTGCAGTACATCGTGGCAATGACGTTATCGAGGTCGTAGGTCTGGAAAGTACCTTCCTCGTCTTCCATCGTCTTCATGCCAATAATCTGTATTTTGAGCTGCTGTCCCGTGGGGATGGGCTGGCTGCCTGCAGATGTAAGTGCATTTACATAGATGGCTTCCACATACAGCGGAGAAACCGGCTTACTGAAGTACTGCAAAGCACCCGAAGCAACGATTTCAGTACCATTGTTGTCGTAAGTACCGCTACCGAACAGGTTGTCAGTGCTCAACACGCCCCACGACTGAGTAGGACTATACCAATTGCCATTATATTCAACAGCTGCACGAGGGTCAGAGGGCCACATACCGGTGATAGAGTCAGTACGGAGGAAACCATCCTGATACTCAGAAGTCATATAGCCGTTCTTCTTAATCCAGTTCACCTCACCAAGCGTATAGGTGTCGCCAGTCTGTCCCTTCAGGGTAGGCATATAGTTCAGACCTTGGCCATAGCCTCGGTAAAGGGTGCTGACCACATAGTTGTCGTCCACAACATCCTCTGCCTTAGCAGCCTCACCACCAAAAAGCCACTCAGTAGCTTTCGACATGTTAGTGAAGGTTAACTTCGTAAACGGAGGGACTATGAGCGATGTGTTATAGTAGCCCCAACCCTCTTTGGGATCCCAGCCACCGAAGAGTGTACCCTCAGGCTGAACATAATAGAGACTGGTTGCCGCTGTCCTGCGGGCAGGAGCCTTACGACCAATCGTATTCTGCGCTACCTGTGCCTGAAGATCACGCACCGGAAGCTTCTCAGCCTGTGACATCTGCACAGGCTTCACCTGCTGAGCCATGCCTGCAATGGCAAACGACACGGCAGCTGCTGCAAGTAAAATTCTTTTCATAATCGTTTCTGTTTAAATAAATTGTTGTTAATAATGATTCTTTATTTCAGGGAGAAAGTCAGCCATTCGTCGGCATTGCCCGACGAAACAAGACGGATGCTGGTCAAATCGAACTGCGTTTCGCCACCTTTGAGTTGCCACTCCTGCTGAAGCTTGTCGATAAACGTCTGTAACGACGCAGAATTGGTACGGGCCGTATAGGATACCTTCTCATCGAAGTCGCCTGTATAGATAAACTTCACGACATCGTCCTTGCGCTCCATGTCGAAGTTATAGAAAACGCTCTTTTCCGTCTTCTTCTTGTCTGAGTTCTGGTAGTAATAGAAAGCCAGTGTGATAACGCCGCTATTGTTAAGCAACTCAGTACGGAGGAAAGTGAACTTGAACTTGTCGTTGAACTCCGTCTTCAGCTGACTGAGCAGGTCTGTATAGACCGACGACGATGCGTTCCCTTCCGACCACTCAAACTTACGCTTCTTATCACGAAGGGCGCTTTCGAAGAAGCGACCGATGGAGTCGCCGCAGATGTAGCATTTCTCATTACCTACACCTGTAAAGATGTCCTTCTCCTTATCATAGCGGAACTCCTGCACCTTCTGTTTATTCTTTTCCAGCACGTCGCGGAAGCGGATGTAGTAGTCGGTGCCACGGCGGGTAATCAGGAAGGGATGGAACTCCTCAAACGATACCTTATCAGCCCCTAACGGATAGATACTGGGCAGACCCATACCTGCATCCTCCATGCTGAAGATGCTGTCGCCAATGACCATCAGGGCACCCGTGGGCGCATTGGCCGCAAACATCTTGCTCTGGAAGTTGCGCACGTCAGTCAGGTATTCCTCGTAGTCAACCCCCACTTCTACCGGTGTGAGCAGATTATACGTACCACGCTTCTTGCCTTTCAGCATCATGTAGCTGGCGTCGGCAGGCGCCTCGGTGATGATAAACTCATAGTCGCCACCAAAGCCCGTACCGGTCTCATGGAAGTCAGGGTCGGAGAAATGGTGCAGCACCTTGTTGTAGGAGTTAAAAGTCAGCACAGGACCGTTGTCGGTAATCACCTCCCAATAAGAGGAGGCCGAACGGTATTCCTGTTCGAACGACGGCACCCACTCGGTACTGCCTTGATTGTATACTTCTTCCCACTTAGGCCAGTTGTAACCCGACACGTCGACAGTGCCGTCTTTCTTGAAACGGCAGAGCAGCAGATAGCCCGCACCGTTGGGAGACTCGTCGTCATAGGTGGGATAGAGCTGCATGGCCCACCCGTTAGGCTGGGCTGTGAGACGGGCCGAATAGAGGTCGCTCGCAGCATTCAGTCGGTCAGCAGCCGAGGCGCTGAAGATGTCATCTTCTTCGCCGGCACAAGCCACAAAGCCCAGCGCCACACAGAACATCAGTGAAATGGATAATATCTTCTTCATATTGGATAGCTTGCTGTTAATTCTGGTTCATTAATGCCTCTTGATGCAGATTCTCATAGCCATCGGTCTCCTCATTCAGATACTCAAAGAGCGTCTTGCTGGGATCGCCTTCGTATGGCTGGGTAAGCTTGTTAATATAGTTACCGTTGGCATCGAGGATGAAGTCGCCGTTGGCATCGGTTGCATACTGACGGTTCTGCACTTCCTTGCGCAGCTCGTCGATATCGATATTCCAGTTCTTCTTCAGCCATTCACGCACCATCTGTAACTTAGTCAGGATAACCTCACGACCATCAACCTTGTTCCAGTTGTCGCGGTCATACATGCACTTTCCCTCAGCATCTTTCATGGCAAAGCCATCGGCATCGCGCTTGATGACCTTACGGGCCAACTTATACTCCAAGTTGCCTAACTGGTGGAGATAGCCTACCGAGTCACGGTCATAGAGCGTATAGTCTTTCTTATTACCTGCCATCA
>Ga0310697_10006134_pt1 | contig 11464 bp, 8 predicted proteins | sample 172DNAGHGlowgp2_FD_203883 | JGI IMG/M metagenome (GOLD analysis project Ga0310697, IMG submission 203883) | Sheep rumen microbial communities from Palmerston North, Manawatu-Wanganui, New Zealand - 1728 DNA GHGlow gp2 (v2) (version 2) | ecosystem: Host-associated > Mammals > Digestive system >... | reverse complement strand
TCGCTATAACAACGGCACCTACAAACTATGCCCGGAACAGCAGGAATGGCTTTCGGAACTCTTCAAAAGATGGGGCTATACCGGCATCCTCCACTTCGACCATGTGGAACTGAGCGTAGATTTCGGGGCAAGAAACAAGGTTACGACGGAAAAGATTGACGGAATCATGTAGGAAAAACCGCCTATAGATCCGGCGAAAACTGCCCATCGGCAGGCTGAAAGACAAGAAAACAGACTCGTTGCAAGCACAGGTAAGGGGCTTATCAAGCAGTGATAACATCGTTATCAAGCATTGATAAGCCCCTTACCTGTGTGTGTTAATACCATCGGAAAGGTGTATCGGCAAGTTCAAAAGACTGCTTTCAGGGGATAAAAACTACCCAAACAGCCACCCAAAAACGGCAATTTACTTCTTCGGGACAAACGTTTCCCACGTCTGATCATCGTAAAAAAGTCGGATTTCGGTAATTTTTCGCTGCGGTTTGTCAAATATTTTCGCAATTTGCTTTTCTGTTTGCAAAGAGGGATTTGCGGGTTTAAAACTTACCGGTGACTCCGGCCGTTGTGAAGAGGGGTGAGGTGTCGGAGCAGAAAAATCAAGGAGCCTTTCCTGGCCATCTTCGGAATGCGGTTGACCACCTTGGCCGTTCTCAGAAATCGGATCGTCGACAAACATCGGACCATTGCCGTAAAGCAACCATTCAAGGTTGATATTCGGGAAAGTCTTCTTGATGGCCTCCACATGATTGAGGGTAGGTTCCGTACGTTTATTAAAAATACTGCTCAACCCGGCAGCTGAAATTCCAAGCTTCTCGGCGAAGGCTTGCTGATTGAGATGTTGACTTTGCATCAACTGTCTGATTCTGTCTCTCATATTTTCCATATATTTTTTTACATCATCAAATTCAGCCAACAGGGCAGGTCGAAAAAAAACGATGGCTCTGAAGACCCAAAAACAGCCGGAAAAAAGCACCCGAATTTTCTAACGAGTGAAAAAAACGACTCAAAAACGGGGTTTCCGAAAACTTTTACAAAGTTAAAACAAATTTTTGAACCCTACAAATTTTCAAAGAGAAATCTACAAAGCAAGAAATTAAATTTATGGATTGTGTTTTACATTACAAAACTAAATAGTACGCTCCCATTCATCTCTACAAATACAAACGTAAATTTACGACGCTAAAACACAGAATTAAAGAAATAGAGCCGGAAAAACCTAAATAATTCATTGATATAGTGTTATTTTACAGTTCAAAAACTCAAAATCATCGAATATGCATTTTCATTCATCCATTTTAGGTCTTCCGTGCGGATAATACTGCGATTTTTAATTATAATGTCTTGATTTTTAGTAATTTAAGCCATTAACCACATTCAGTATATTCATTCATTTAAATTTCATAACTTAAAAATATGAATTTTAATTCTGATATTTAAAAGTAAATAATATGCGTTTTTTAAAGCTGTCCATCCTTTTAATTTCTGAATGTTTTCAAAACGATAAATTGATTTAGACTTTTAATTTTACAATCCAAAACCTTAATAAAATTAAAAACGCGATAACGGAGAGGTAAAAATTGGAAAAACGGTCAAAAAAAACAAATTTCTGAACGACGGGCGAAACGCTTGAAAATTTTCCAAAAATGAGCCCTCAAAAAGTGGTCGAAAATGAGCATCCATCGGAGTTGAACGGCCAAAAAATGTGTTTTGAAAACCCATCGTTCCAGAGAAAAATGGGTCGAAAAAGGGTAAAAAATGAGGGTGAAATGGGGTTCGTTTGGAGTCCCCGGCACCCAAAACGGGATGAAAAAAGGGGCTTTTCTGCCCCATTTTTGGTGATTTTAAAAACCTAAATTTCCAGAATTCGTCTAATGAAGAATGAAAAAAATGAGTTCCTTCATCAGGTCCCCTGCCCCGGTACTGGGATTATCGAGACCTTTGCTTCGAGCATCCACCTCGCGTAATTTTGAGATGATCTGCAGCACCTTCAATCCAGAGTAGTTGCGCAGTCCGGTCATATACTCTCGGGCCGCCCACCCTCCCCTCAATTCCATATATTGAGCCAGTGCCTGCTCGTTGTTTTTCTGTGGCGCATAGTAGGCAATCATCAGATTTTGGAAGTAGTTGAAGAGTATGGGAAGGAAGGCGTAAAGCGATCCGGCTTTGGGATTTTTGTCAAAATAATTCACAATTTGATTGGCTTTGAAGACATTCTTCTCGATGATGGCGTTGCGCAGTTCGAAGGCATTGAAGTCCTTGCTCACTCCTATCTGCCGCTCGACGACCTCTGGTGTGATGCGTTTTTCGCCATCCGGAAGGGCTATAAGCACCTTATCGAGCTCTGATGTCAGGCGGTTCAGGTCGGAACCGATATGCTCAGCGACCATTGTTGCTGCCTTGCGGTCGATGGTGGCTCCCTTAGTTGCCAGATAGGACTCAACGAAGCCCGGAAGCTCGTAATCGCGCATCTTTTTGCTCTCGAAAACCACGCCCACAGCCTCCGCCTTCGACACTAATTTCTTTCTTCTGTCGATGGTTCCGTTCTTGTGACAGATGACGAGAATCGTCGTCGGAACAGGCTTTTCAAAGTATTTCTCCAGGGCATCGGTACCCTTCAGGGCCTGTGCCTCTTTGACGATGATGACGCGCCGTTCGGCCATCATCGGGAAGCCTTTGGCGGCATCTACGACCTGGATGCCAGTCACGTCGGCGCCGAAGATAATGGTCTGGTTGAAATCGCGTTCTTCGGGCCGCAGTACGGAGTCGGCGATGTAGTCGGAAATCCTGTCGATATAGTACGACTCCTCCCCCATCAATATGTAGACAGGGGCATATTCACGGTTGCGAAGAGCCTTCATGATGCTCTCGTAGGAGGCTGCCGGTTTCTTTTCTGCCATGTTTTCTTTTTTATTCCGAAATAAAATGTTACCTTTGTGGCGTACAAAGTTAATAAAATGATTCGATTAAACCTGCCAAATTTTGAAATAAAATTATCAGGAACGCGCGAACACCCGCAGATTTTTGATATTCTACGCCGTCGTTATGTTGCGCTGACCCCCGAGGAGTGGGTTCGCCAGCACTTTGTGCACTTCCTCATCGACGATAAGGGCTACCCCGCAGCCCTTTTGGCCAATGAAGTTCGGCTGCAGGTGGGTGAGAAGACGCTGCGGGCCGACAGCGTGCTCTACGACCGTGGTCTGCGGCCCCGGATGATAGTGGAATACAAGGCGCCGACGGTGACCATCACGCAGAAGGTGTTCGACCAGATCAGCATCTACAATATGCTGCTGCACGTCGACTTTCTTGTTGTCAGCAACGGCCTCAACCACTATTGCTGCCGCATGAACTATGCTGACAACAGCTATACCTTCCTCGAAGACATTCCCTGCTATGAGGAGTTGGGAAATTGATAATTGCTTGTATTGCTTATTTCTCTTAACTTCCGACAGGTGTGTCGCTTTACATTTTTTAACTTCATAGTTCTAAAATTTGAGGCTTTCCGATGAGGTGGTTGCTTAAAGACGAATTTCAACTTTGAACTAACGTGTCCAATTACCGCCTTCTTACCACTTCTGATGGTTGAACACTTTATATAAATCATGTAATGGGCTGCAAATCAAAACTTTTTTTTATTCCCGAAGGTCAGCTTCTATCTTTTTAGTATCTTTGCTGCAAAAATAGAAACGAACTGTTTCGACGATAATAAAACTAAATATGTTTTTCAAATCCAACCACTTATGGAAAAAATAAGGATGACGACTCCCCTCGTGGAGATGGACGGCGACGAGATGACCAGGATACTCTGGAAAATGATTAAAGACGAACTCATCTTGCCTTTTGTCGAGTTGAAGACTGAATACTTTGACCTTGGGCTTCCCCATCGCGATGAAACCAACGACCAAGTGACCATTGACGCGGCTGAGGCCACAAAGAAATATGGCGTGGCCGTAAAATGCGCCACCATCACTCCCAATGCCCAACGCATGGACGAATACAAGCTGCACCAGATGTGGAAGAGTCCGAATGCCACCATCCGTTCCATTCTCGACGGCACCGTGTTCCGTGCCCCCATCACCATTCCAAGCATCCACCCATGTGTGAAGAACTGGGAGAAACCCATCACTATTGCCCGCCATGCCTATGGCGACATCTATAAGAACGTTGAGATACGCGCCTATGAGCCTGGCGTCGCCAAACTGGTCTTCGAAGGTGACAGCGGGCAGCGCGAAGAGGTTGTCATCCATGAGTTCAAGGACATGGGCGTGCTGCAAGGTATGCACAACACTGACCAGTCTATCCGCTCGTTTGCCCACTCATGCTTTAAGTTTGCCGTCGACACCCGGCAAGACCTTTGGTTTGCTACGAAGGATACCATCTCGAAGACCTACGATGCCCGGTTCCGCGAAATATTCCAAGAAGTATACGAGCAGGATTATAAGGCCGCTTTCGAGTCGTTGGGCCTGACTTATTTCTATACCCTCATCGACGATGCCGTAGCCCGTGTCATCCGCTCGAAAGGCGGCTTCATCTGGGCCTGCAAGAACTACGACGGCGACGTAATGAGCGATATGCTTTCGACGGCCTTCGGTTCGCTTGCCATGATGACAAGCGTGCTCGTAAACCCCGATGGCAACTACGAATATGAGGCTGCCCACGGCACTGTCACCCGCCACTATTACAGATACCTGAAGGGCGAGGAGACCTCGACAAACCCGATGGCCACCATCTTCGCCTGGAGCGGAGCCCTGCGGAAACGCGGCGAGTTGGATGGTCTGAGTGCTCTCACGGCATTTGCCGACAAACTCGAGGCTGCCTGCTTTGAAACCCTGAACGACGGCATTGCCACGAAAGACCTTGCAGGCCTGATGGAAGGCGTCACGCCGAATGCCGTCAACTCTGCCCAGTTCATTGGTGCCATACGGGAAAGATTAGAGAGATTATCAAGTGTGTAATTGACAGACAAATCGTTTAGGTAATAATGGTATTAGATATAGACATGCTGAAGGCTTTCTACAGCCAGTATGCTGAGCGTGTAGAGTCAGCCAGACAACGTTTGGGCCGTCCCATGAGCTACGCTGAGAAAGTGCTCTATGCCCACCTATATAATAATAATGTAAAGGACTTCCGCCGAGGCGAAGACTATGTAGACTTCCGTCCCGACCGTGTTGCCATGCAGGACGCTACGGCACAGATGGCACTGCTTCAATTCATGAATGCCGGCAAGGACCGTGTGGCCGTGCCCGCTTCCGTCCATTGCGACCACCTCATCCGTGCCGACGTCGGGGTGGAGAAAGACCTGCCTGCCGCCTGTGAGACGAATAAGGAAGTCTACGACTTTCTCTCCAGCGTGTCGAAGAAATACCACATCGGTTTCTGGCAGCCCGGTGCCGGCATCATCCATCAGGTAGTGCTTGAGAACTATGCCTTCCCCGGCGGTATGATGGTGGGCACGGACAGCCATACGCCTAATGCCGGAGGACTGGGCATGGTAGCTGTCGGCGTGGGCGGTGCCGATGCCGTCGACGTGCTGACCAGTCAGCCTTGGGAACTGAAGATGCCCCGACTCATCGGCGTTCATCTTACGGGGCGGCTCAGCGGTTGGGCTTCGCCAAAGGATGTCATCTTGAAAATACTCGGAATACTGACCGTTAAAGGCGGAACGAACGCTATTCTCGAATATTTCGGTGAAGGCGTCGGAAGCATCTCTGCCACAGGACGTGCCACCATCTGCAATATGGGAGCAGAGTTGGGAGCCACCTGTTCACTCTTCCCCTTCGACCGACAAACCGAGGAATACCTGCGGAAGACCGGACGCGACGTAGTGGCCGACATGGCAGTGGCCAATGCCAAAGAGTTGCGGGCCGATGATGACTTTATGGAACAGCCGTCACGACACTTCGACCAGCTGCTCCACATCGACCTTTCCGAAATCGAACCACATCTGAACGGTCCGTTCACTCCCGATGCCGCCACACCAATCTCAGAGATGAGAGAGAAAGGTCCACAGAATGACTATCCAATGGTTGTTGAGGTTGGACTGATTGGCTCATGCACCAACTCAAGCTATGAAGACCTGGCACGGGCTGCATCGATAGCCCGTCAGACAGCGGCCAAACACCTCAAGGCAAAGGCCCAGCTCATCATCAATCCCGGCTCGGAACAAATAAGATATACTGCCGAGCGCGACGGCATCCTTGCCGACCTGCAAGCCATCGGAGGCATCATCATGACGAATGCCTGCGGACCTTGCATCGGACAGTGGCACCGCCATACCGACGACAACGAGCGTAAGAATGCCATCGTGACATCGTTCAACCGAAACTTCCGCCGACGTGCCGACGGCAACCCCAACACCTATTCCTTCATCGGAAGTCCTGAGATGACGGTGGCACTGGCCATTGCCGGCCGCCTCGACTTCAATCCTGCCACGGACAGCCTGACCAACAGCGACGGACAGCAGGTGACGCTCGACGAGCCGCAAGGCGATGTCTTCCCGCCGAAGGGCTTCGACGTGAAAGACAAAGGATTTATAGCACCTTCAGAAGCACACGAAGACATCGAAGTCGTCATCCGTCCCGATTCGGACCGTCTGCAGCGACTCATGCCCTTTGCAGCCTGGGACGGCAACGACCTGAAGGACATGCCCCTGCTCATAAAAACCCAGGGAAAATGCACTACAGACCATATCTCCATGGCTGGTCCTTGGCTGAAGTTCCGCGGCCATCTGCAGAACATCTCTGACAACTTGCTCATGGGAGCCGTAAACGCTTTCAACGGCGAGGCAAATAAAGTGAAATGCCAACTCAACGGAGAATACATGGAAGTGTCCAGCGCCGCCAAAGCCTATAAGGAGAAAGGACTGTCGACCATCATCGTGGCAGAGGACAACTATGGCGAGGGTTCCAGCCGCGAACATGCCGCCATGGAACCTCGGTTCCTTAATGTGAAGGTCGTATTGGCCAAGAGTTTTGCCCGCATCCATGAGACCAATCTGAAGAAGCAAGGATTGTTGGCGGTGACCTTCGCCGATAAGGCCGACTACGACAAGATAAGGGAAGACGACCGCATCAGTCTCACCGGGTTGTCTCACTTTGCGCCGGGCAAGACGCTGACGGTCCTGCTACGACATTCCGACGGCAGCACCGAACAATTCGATGTCTGCCATAGCTACAACGACACACAGATTGCCTGGTTCAAAGCCGGCTCAGCTCTTAACTACAGTGCTCAGAGAAAAGCTGAATAGAAAAGGAGAAAGAAAGATGAACAAGAAATACCTGATATATAAGCTCAGTGACGAAGTCAAGAACTCGTGTAAGATTGACAATGAGCTGTTTTCCACCTATGGAGTGAAGCGCGGTCTGCGCAACGAAGACGGCTCGGGCGTATTGGTCGGCCTGACCAACATCGGTAATGTCGTAGGCTATGAAGTTGCAGAAGACGGCAGTCTGGAACCAACCGAAGGCAAACTGTTCTATAGGGGCTACGAGCTGGACCAATTGGTGTCGCCATTGCTCAAGGAGAAACGCTTCGGCTTCGAGGAGGTGGCCTTTCTCTTGCTTTCCGGTAAGCTGCCCGACAAAGAAGAACTAGGAGCTTTCCGCGAACTCCTCTACGAAAACATGCCCCTTGACCATCGCACCGTCGTCCACCTGGTCGACCTTGAAGGCACTAACATCATGAATATTCTGGCACGCTGCGTATTGGAGATGTATACTTTCGACGACAACCCCGATGACATCTCGCGCGACAACCTCATGAGGCAGTCCATAGAACTCATCGCCAAGTTTCCCACCATCGTGGCCTATGCCTATAACATCTACCGCCATTCCGTGCAGGGACGAAGCCTCCATATCCGTCACCCCAAGGAGAACCTGTCAATCGCAGAGAACTTCCTCTATATGCTGAAGAACGATGAATATACAGAACTCGATGCCCGCACGCTCGACCTTCTGCTCATCACACAGGCAGAGCATGGTGGCGGTAACAACTCGACGTTCACCGTCCGTGTCACCTCATCGACGCGAACCGACACCTATTCGTCCATCGCCGCCGGCATAGGTTCGCTGAAAGGACCGCTGCATGGTGGTGCAAACATTAAGGTCATCAACATGTTTCACCATCTGAAAGAACAAATCAAGGACTGGACCAATCAGGACGAGATAGACACCTACCTGCAGCGTATGCTGAACAAGGAAGCATACGACAAGTCGGGCCTCATCTATGGCATCGGACATGCCGTCTACACGAAAAGCGACCCACGAGCCGTCCAACTGAAGAAGTTAGCAGGCGAACTGGCACGCGAGAAAGGGCGCGAAGAAGAGTACAACTTCCTGTGCCTGCTGGAACAGGAAGGCATCAAATGCCTCATGGAGCACCGCAAGATGCGCAAGCCTGTCTGTGCCAACCTCGACTTCTACAGCGGCTTCATTTACGAGATGATAGGTCTGCCGCAGGAAATCTACACCCCCATCTTCGCCATGGCACGAATCGTCGGTTGGACTGCCCACCGCATAGAAGAGCTGAACTTCGAAGGCCGCCGAATTATCCGGCCTGCCTATATGAATGTATCAGGCGAGAGAGATTATATCCCGATGAACGAACGATGAAGAGAATTCTGTTTGTATGCCACGGCAATATATGCCGCAGTCCGATGGCTGAATTTGTCATGAAAGACCTTGTCTGCAAAGCCGGACTTGAAGACAAGATATACATAGAGTCGGCAGCCACGTCGACCGAAGAGATTGGAAACGAGGTCTATCCGCCGGCACGACGCAAACTGGCTGAACACGGCATCAGTTGTAAGGGCAAGACGGCACGACAGATGACGCGTGGCGACTACGACCGCTTCGACCTGATTGTCGGTATGGACGCCTGGAACCTGCGCAACATGGAGCGCATCTGCGGCGGTGACCCGGAAGATAAAATCCATCTGCTCATGGACTATACCGACCGGCCTGGCGAAGTGGCTGACCCCTGGTATACCGGGAACTTCGACGCCACATGGCGCGACGTCGCCGAAGGCTGTGAAGGCTTGCTCCAATGGATAAGACAGGATGATGTCCTATTAGACTTAGAGAGATAAAGAGAGCTTTACAAGGAGTTTGAATGCAAAAGAGGTTGGCATCGACGCCCAATTGAAAGGTTATTGTAAGAATCGGTATCGAGTGACACCCGTCAGAAGCTGACACTGCACTGCAGACCGAGCGCATTCGACTTGAGGGGATTGCGCCCCAATTGGTCGTTGATGATGGTGGGCTCGATGCGCATACTGAGGTCGTCGGAGATGTCAAACTCGGAAAGGGAGGCATCGACGTAGGCATCGACGACGGATATGGCATAGACGCCTATCAAGACAAAGAAACTCATGTCGCGCCATCGGCGGAAGCGGTCCTTGCGTGCCTTGAAGAGCTTTTCGTACCGCGCCTGATTGGAAGAATTGATTTCGGCACCGAGATGCATGAACTGGTTATAGCTGTCGGTTTGCGGGTCGTTGTCGAGAAGGTCCATGTAAGCCTGCGCATAGTCGTGATACATCATGTTGTTCCAACGCATGGCATAGGCACAGCCGACAAAGCCACCGTAGACAATGGGCAGTTTCCAGTATTTATGATTATAGATTTGTCCGGCTCCGGGAATGACCATTGCAAGCCACATGGCACGCTTGGGATCGGGTTTCCACGTTGACCAGTCGCGGGCATGGGAAGCCCCTACGGAAGCACTCTCAGATGTTCCTGCCTGGAGCCCCTGCTCCTCCTGAGGGAGGGGAGTAATGACTTCTCCACCTCGGGGTTTCCGCTCCTCGCCAACCGAGGGAGCCAGAGGTGAGTTGTCGGGGTGAGGACTGCTTGGTGTGGGAATGTTGAGTGTATCTACCTCCACGGGCTCTTGTGCCGACAAATGCAAAATGCTGACGGTCAGAAGGCTGACGGTCAGCAATAACAAGCGGATATGTCGAATGAGGTTGTGCAAGTGATGTGGATGTTACGATGCGTTCAACTTGTCGAGCAGGGTGATGATGCGTTGCAGGTCGCTCTCATCGGCAAAGGGGATGGTGAGTTTTCCGTTTCCTTTAGCCGTGAAGCTCAGCTGCACCTTGGTATCGAGGACTGTCGAGAGTTTCTTTTTCATTTCTCCATAGGTCTCGGGCACGGCAGTGCGGGCGGCAATCTGCTTCTTGATGTTCTGTATGTCGTGACCTTCGTTGAGCCGACGAACAATGTCTTCTACCTTGCGAACCGAATAGCCGTTCTTCTGAATGTCCCGGAAGAGTTTCACCTGCTGGGAGGGACTGTCGAGGGAGAGCAAAGCACGGGCATGGCCCTGGTCGATGTCTTTCTTCTGCAAAGCCATCTGCACCTGTGCCGGCAGTTTGAGCAGACGGAGGAAGTTGGCGACGGCAGCTCGGCTCTTGCCTACACGCTGTGCCACCTTCTCCTGTGTCATACCGGTTGTCTCGAGCAGATGCTGATAGGCCAGAGCTATCTCAATGGCGTTGAGGTCTTCACGCTGGATATTTTCGACGAGTGCCATCTCCATGACGCTATCGTCGTTGATGGTGCGGATGTAGGCTGGGATTGCCGTCAGTCCTGCCATCTGCGATGCTCTCCAACGACGTTCGCCGGCAATAATCTGGTAGCGGCCGTCGGGGGTTTCGCGCAAGGTGATAGGCTGGATGATGCCTATCTGCCTGATGCTGTTGGCCAGTTCCTGCAGGGCTTCGGGGTCGAAGTCGCGCCGCGGCTGGTTCGGGTTGGCATCGATGCTGGTGACGGGTATCTCGCTGATGGTCGACGAGCCGCCTGTGCGGACGTCATCCGTCTGTATCAATGCATCGAGACCTCGACCAAGGGCACTGGTCTTTGAACCGTTTGCATATTTTTTCTTGATGGGCATGATGTGAGTATTAATTGCGATTGATGATTTCCTTGGCCAGTGCCAGATGGTTCTTGGCACCAATACAGTCGGCATCGTAGAGGATGACGGGCAGTCCGTGGGAAGGAGCCTCGGAGAGTTTTACATTGCGTTGTATGACGGTCTTGAAGACCAATTCCTGGAAGTGGCGTTTCACTTCGTCGTAGATCTGTCGGGCCAGTCGCAGACGCGAATCATACATAGTCAGGAGAAAACCTTCAATCTCAAGTTTCGGATTGAGGCGGCTCTTGATGAGCTTGATGGTATTGAGGAGTTTGGAAATGCCTTCGAGGGCGAAGTATTCGCACTGCACGGGGATGATGACCGAGTGGGCTGCGGTAAGGGCATTGACGGTAATCAGTCCGAGCGATGGCATGGTGTCGATGATGATATAGTCGTAGTCGGCCTCGATGGGCTTCAGAATCCGACTGAAGACATGCTCTCTATGCTCCATGTTGAGCATTTCTACTGCGCCGCCTGCCAGATTGATGTCGCTGGGTATGATGTCAAGGCCCTCAATGTCGGTGGTATAGATGGCATCGTGAACATCGGC
>Ga0310697_10006133_pt1 | contig 11466 bp, 7 predicted proteins | sample 172DNAGHGlowgp2_FD_203883 | JGI IMG/M metagenome (GOLD analysis project Ga0310697, IMG submission 203883) | Sheep rumen microbial communities from Palmerston North, Manawatu-Wanganui, New Zealand - 1728 DNA GHGlow gp2 (v2) (version 2) | ecosystem: Host-associated > Mammals > Digestive system >... | reverse complement strand
GCCGTTTCGACAGAGGTTCGATCCCATGACGAGATCGGCTATCTGGAACAGAGCTTCAACAGCATGGTGACCCGGCTGGACAAGCATATTCAGACAGCCTATGTCTACCAGCTGGAAACGAAAACCGCGGAACTGAAGGCTCTGCAGGCACAGATCAACCCCCATTTCCTGTTCAATACGCTGGAATCCATCCGATTCAACGCCCTGGAACATCAGGACGCGGACACAGCCAGGATGATCCACCTGCTTGGAAATCTTTTCCGGTGGAACATCCAGTCGGGCGGGCTTTTTGTGGAACTGAGACAGGAGATCAACTACGCGGAGACCTTTATTGAGCTGCAGAAGCTGCGGTATGCGGACGCGTTTGACTTTGAGACGGATGTGCCCCAGAAACTGCTGGGGCTGGGCGTTCCGAAGTTTATCCTGCAGCCGCTGGTGGAAAACGCTATCAAGCACGGGCAGCGGGGCGTTTCCTCCGGAGGGATCATCTCCATTACCGCCCGGGAGGCGCCGGAGGGCACACTGATGATCGCCGTGGAAGACAACGGTCACGGTATGGACGCGGAGCAGGTTCGGCGGATCCGGGAGGGACTTGACAGACCGGAAACGGAAACGGACGATCATTACAGCATCGGCCTGAGCAACGTTCACCAGCGGATCCGGATTCTGTTCGGAGACGCGTACGGGCTGGATATCCAAAGCGAGCCCGAAGTGAAAACCGTTGTGAGCATCCGGATGCCGGCCCGGAGAAAGGAGGAGCTGGAAGCCTATGTACAGAGTGATCATCGTGGATGACGAACCGGTGATCCGCCGGGGACTGCGGGAGACCATTGAATGGGACGCACTGGGACTGGAGGTGGCCGGGGAGGCCGCGGACGGCATTGAAGCGCTGAAACTGATCCGGGAAACACGGCCCGAGATCCTGATTACGGACATCCGTATGCCCGAAATGGACGGCATTGAACTGATCCGGGAAGTCAAGAAACTGGATCTGAACATCAAGATTACCATCCTCAGCGGCTACAGCGACTATGACTACCTGAAAGCCGCGATCCGGCTGGGGGTGGATAACTATCTGCTGAAGCCGATTGACAACGACGAACTGATTTCCAACCTGCGCAACGCGGTGGACGAGATTGAAAAGGAAGCGGCTGTCAGCCTGCAGATCCGCCAGGGCACCGTGCTGCTGCGTTCCAATACGCTGCGCCGGCTGGTGACAGGCAACATCAACGACGAGGAACTGAGGGAGAAGGCAGAGTTTCTTCGGATTCCCCTGGAAGAGGACCGGTATGTATGCGCTGTGTGCACCGTGAGCCGGCAGGTTCCGGAAAACATCCGTGAATCCTTTTTCCGGGAGGCGGTTGCAGAAAAGAAAGACGGCCGGCTGGCCTTTATGGACGGGGACGGCAACCTGGCACTGCTGCTGATGCCGAAAAGCGGAGACCGGGCAGACATCCGGCGGGAGCCGGACAGCCTGGCGGAGAAAGCAAGAGAGGAGCACGGGATGACGCTGATGATCGGCGTTGGGAACGAGGCGAACACTCTGGCGGGCATCCGCGGCTCCTATGAGGCAGCAAGGGAGGCCCTTGAATACGGGGCGTTCCTGAAAAACGGCGGAATCGTCTGGTATGACGAGGTGCCGGAGACAGGACAGGGAGAGCAGATTCCGGACCGGGTGGATTATGAGCGGATGACGGAGATGATCCGGCGGGGAGAACAGGACGCGCTGAAAGCATACCTGGGAAACGCGCTGGACACCATGACATCGGAAGCCGGGGCGGGGTATCACCGGATCCGCAACCTGATGATGCATATCGCCGTGCGGATGACGGATTGCTTCCGGTCCATCTACGGCAGCATGAACGCTTTCCGGGAGCCCGTGGATTTCGACTATGCCCGGCTGTTTACCCTGCGCAGCTACGGGGAGATGCGCAGCTGGCTGTTCCGGCTTTGCGACGAGCTGTTTGCCGCCAACCGGGCGCTGCTGGGCCGGAGTACATCCGTGGTCGGAATGGCCGTGGACTATATTACGGAACACTTCCGGGAAGGCGTGACGCTGCGGCAGGTGGCAGCGGATTGCCACGTGAACACCTCTTATCTGGGTCAGGTTTTCCGGAAGGAAACCGGGAGCGCCTTCACGGACTATGTGAATGCCCTGCGCATTCAGGAAGCACGGAAGCTGCTGAACAATCCGACACTGAAGGTCTATGAGATCGCGGAGCAGGTGGGCTTTACGGATTACCACTATTTCCTGAAAATTTTCAAAAAGATGACAGGCAAATCTCCCACAGACATGAGGAACTGAAAAATTGATAACATAATCGAGAAATTGACACATTGCGAAACGTTTCGGTTTGCTCTAGAATGATGTCAAAAGGCGGGATACGCCTGGAAGTTCATAAAAGGAAAGGGAGAAGAATCATGAAGAAACTGCTGTCCGTACTCCTCTGTCTGGTGCTCTTATGCGGAGCATTCTGTGCTGCCGGCGCCGAAGGCGAGAAAATCGTTTTCTGCGTCAACATTCAGCCCCAGCTGCCGGTTGAATTCTGGCAGTCCATCGCCGACCGCTACATGGCCGCGAACCCCGGCGTGGAAGTTGAGATCATCGGCAACCCGTCCTCCAACGTGACGCTGCCCGAGTATGAAAAGACCCTGCTGTCCACCAACCAGTTCCCGGACGTGATGGTGATGCAGAACCCCGCTGACTTCGTGCCCTCCGGCGCCCTGCTGGCCTTTGACGACGGCGAGCTGGACTACCTGGCGGATCCCGAAGTGGGCAAGATCGGCGGAAAACAGTACGTAGCCAACTACAAGAAGCAGATCATCGGCGTGTTCTACAACAAGGACATGTTCGCCGCCAACGGCATTGAAGTGCCGAACACCTGGGACGAACTGGTTGCGGCCTGCGACAAGCTGCTGGCTGCCGGCATCCAGCCCGTGGCTCAGGGCCTGAAGGACGGATGGCCCCAGGGTCAGCTGGCTAACATGTTTGCCGGCACCGACCTGCTGGCCAAGGATCCCCACTGGGGCGCGAAGCGCAATGCCAACGAAGTGAAGTTCAACAACCCTGACCTGGTCAAGGGCATGCAGAAGTATCAGACCCTGTGCACCAAGTACTCCGGAGACAACATCAACGGCATCACCTACACCCAGATGCTGGAGCTGTTCTTCACGGGCAAGGCCGCGATGCTGCCCATCGGTTCCTGGGTGAACGCGGAAGTTGCCAAGGGCAATCAGGACTTCGAAGTCGGCTGGTTCCCGATCCCCGGCGACGAGAATGCCAATGTGGTGTCCGTATTCGTGAACGAAGGTCTGTCCATCGGCGCCGACACCAAGTATCCCGAAATCTGCAAGGATTTCATCCACTTCTTCTTCACGGACAAGGAAACGTACAGCGAATTCCTGAAGAGCGAACAGCTGTTCGCCACCACGAAGGAGCCCGTTGAATACGAGATGATCCCGCTGCGCAAGAACATGGAAGAACAGATTGCCACCATGCAGGAAGTGGAAGGCTTTGAAAGCATGACCGGAGACGACGCGTTCCTGCCGGGCCTGAAGGACTACTTCACCAACAAGATGACGCAGAACATCGCCAACGGCGCGGACGTCGAAAAAGAACTGGATGCGTTTGACGCCGAGTGGGAGATTGCCAACGAAGCGCTGGAAGACGCCCAGTAATTCGGAATCAGGGAAGGATTCATTCCGGGAGGGGTATACTGCATGGATACCCCTCCCTTCTCGTAAGGGGGCTGTTTGGAATTGAAGCACAACAAACTACAGGACGTTCTGCTGGTTCTGCCGGGATACCTGGTGTATACGGTGTTCATGATTATCCCGCTGGGGCTTTGCTTCTTCTACAGTTTTACAAACTGGGACGGTATCAGCAAAAACTACAAGATGATCGGATTCAGAAATTTTGAGCGCCTTTTCCAGGACGCCAGCTTTTTCAACGCGCTGAAGGTGACGCTGATCATTACGGTGATCACGGTGCTGATCTACAACGTGCTGGGCGTGCTGCTGGCGGTGGTCCTGAACAGGAAGAACCGCGTGTGTGCCTTCGCCAAAAGCGCAATTTTCGTTCCGACGGTTCTGTCCAGCGTTGTGGTCGCTTTTATCTGGTCCTATATCATGCAGACCGACGGCGGCGTGATCAACACGATTCTCGGCATTTTCGGCATTCCGCCGGTGGACTTCTATGACAGCCCCACGCACACGATTGTGATGATCTCGATCATTATTTCATGGAACGGACTGGGACTTTTCCTGGTCATCTATATGGCGACACTGAACACGATTCCGCCGGAATTGATGGAAGCGGCGGAGGTCGACGGCGCCAACAGCGTTCAGCGGTTTTTCAAAATCACTCTTCCGCTGATGATGCCCGGCATCACGATCAACAGTGTGCTTTCGCTGGCCGGCGGGCTGAAACAGTACGACCATGTGAAGGTAATTACCGGCGGCGGCCCCGGCGGCGCGACGCAGACCATTACGCTGCTTTCCGTTGAAAAAGCCTTTTCCTATAACCGGCGGGGCTATTCCTCGGCGATTATCCTGGTGCTTTTTATCCTGATTGTGATTGTTTCCGTGATTCAGATCAGCATTACCAAGAAACGGGAGGTGGAATACTGAGATGAGTACGGTTGCAGTATCCAATGCAAAAAGGCAGAAGATTGTGAAGCGCCGGATCGGGAATTTTCTGATTGTCTTTTTCGCGCTGGTTTATCTGATTCCCCTTTACATTGCGGTTTCAAACTCCTTTAAGGACTATTGGGACGTGATTAAATCGCCGCTGAGCCTTCCGACGGCTCCGACGATGGAGAACTATAAGGAGGCATTTCACTCTTCCAACATTCTGTCGCTGTACGGGACGAGCATTTTGATTACGGTGACAAGCGTTGCGCTGCTGGTTTTGATCACATCGACAGCGGCCTACATCATTATCCGCCGGAACAACAAACTCTGTAAATTCCTGTACGGATTCGCGCTGATCGGGATCATGGTTCCGCCGGTGGTGACGCTGGTGCCCAGCATCAAGACACTGAGCATGCTCGGACTGATGTATACGCCCTGGGGACTACTGATGTTTTACGGCGGCGCGTATTTCAGCACCACCATTTTCCTCTACACCGGATTTATCAATTCCATTCCCGTAACGCTGGACGAATCCGCCTATATCGACGGCGCGAATACCTTCACGGTGTTCTTCAGGATTATTTTCCCGCTGCTGAAACCATGCACGGCAACGGCGGTGATCCTGATGGGTATGTGGATCTGGAACGATTTCCTGAACCCGATGTACATTCTCGGTTCCACGGCGGGGAAGACGATTACGCTGGGGATCTACAATTCCATCGGCGCATATACATCCAAATGGAACCTGGTTTTCGCGAACGTGGTCCTGGCGTCGTTCCCGATTGTGATTCTTTACCTTTGCATGCAGAAACAGTTTATGACAGGCCTGACCGCAGGCGCAGTGAAGGGATAATGAGATGAAAAGAACGATGCTGGCCGACGGCGTTACGCGGGTGGTGCTGGGACCGGAAGACGCAGCCGGTTTTCAGACGATCCGGTTTTCAGACGACAGGGGAACCTACCTGGAACAGACCGGCTTTTCGTGCACGGAGCGGCCGGTGTTTCGGCTGGACTCTGCTGCAGGGGCGGGGGATGTTCGCCGGACAGCCAACGGCGAGGTTGTGCTGAGCAACGAGGGCCAAACGAAGCAGATCCGCACAAGCCATTCGGCGCAGCTGCGCTTTGCCTGCGCGGAGGGGGGGATCCTGACCGGGCTGGGGCAGCATGAAGAGGGCTTCTTTGATTATGCCCGAAGGGAAGAACGCCTGTACCAGCACAACATGAAGATTTCCGATCCATTTCTGCTGAGCAGCGGAGGATGGGGGCTGCTGATTGAAAACGGATGTGCCATGCGTTTTCGGGGAGAAGGCAACGTCTTTACCTTTCAGCTGGATGCGGCGGAAGAGATTTCCTATGCCGTGATCCGGGCAGAAAACTGCGCGGAGGTGCTGAAAAAGCTTACGGCGCTGATCGGAAAACCGACGCTGCTGCCCAAATGGGCCTTCGGGTATATCCAGTCGAAGGAACGGTACAAATCCTCCGCGGAACTGATTGAAACTGCGGCGGAATTCAGACGCCGCGGACTGGGGCTGGACTGCATCGTGCTGGACTGGTGCAGCTGGCGGGACGGCTGCTGGGGAGACAAAACGCCGGATCCGGAGCGGTTTCCGGACGTTCGGAAACTGACGGATACGCTGCACGGGATGAACGTGCGGCTGATGGTTTCCATCTGGCCGAACACCGCCAAAGGACAGGACTGCGACGAGTTTCTGGCAGCGGACGCTTTTCTGCCGGGCAGCCGGATTTACGATGCGTTTTCGGCAGAGGCGAGAGAACTTTACTGGAAGCAGTGCAAAAGGCACTGGATGGCGGGCGGGACGGATGCCCTATGGTGCGACAGCTGTGAACCGATCACAGATCCGGACTGGTGCGGGGAAGAAAAACGGGACGAGGACGAGCGGATGCGCCTGCTGACGGAAGCTTCGGGCGTGCGCATGGATCCGGAGAGAATGAACGATTACGGTGCAGTGCATGTGCGCGGTATCTATGAACACTGGCGGAAGGATTTTCCCGAAAAAAGGCCGGTGATCCTGAGCCGCAGCGGCGGCTTTGATTCCGGAACGCTGGGAACGATCCTGTGGTCCGGAGACGTGGCGGCGCGGTGGGACGTGCTGCGGAAACAGGTGACGGAGGCCATCCGGACCGCGATAAGCGGCATCTTCTGGTGGACGTTTGACATCGGCGGATTCTTTGTGGACAGAAAGGAACCCTGGTTCTGGCGGGGGGATTATCCGGACGGCGTGCAGGATCCGGGGTACCGGGAACTGTATATCCGCTGGTTCCAGTTTGGTTCCATGCTGCCGGTGTTCCGCTCCCACGGAACGGATACGCCCAGGGAGCCCTGGCAGTTCGGCGGGGAGGACAGCCCGGAATACATCTGTATTAAGGAAACGATCGGCCTGCGGTACCGGCTGATGCCCTATCTGTATTCCACGGCGGAACAGGCATGCCGGGAGGGGATCCCGATGATCCGGGCCATGCTGGCAGCTTTTCCGGAGGAATCGGCGCTGCACAGGCTGGACGACCAGTACATGCTGGGGGATGTGCTGCTGGTGAAACCGGTGGCACGGGCCATACAGGACGGCGGAGACCGGACGGAGATTACATTGCCCTCCGGCGGCTGGTATGATTTCTTTACGGGAGATTTCGTTTCGGGCGGACAGACGGTGTTCACGGCGACGCCGCTGAACCGTTTCCCGGTGTTTGTTCGGGCGGGAAGCATCCTGCCGACGGCGGAAGGCGCACAATGTGCAGCGGACGTGCCGACGCCGGCACGGGAACTGACGGTATACGAAGGGGCGGACGGTACGCTGCTGCTTTACGACGACGCGGGCGACGGATACGGAGAGGGAACGACGATCCCCGTCCGGTACAGCGACGCGGAGCAGTCGGTTGAACTGCAGGAGGTTATCGGCAGACTGCCAGAGCTTGCGGAGATGACGATCCGGCTGCACCGGCGCGACGGGACGCAGACAGAACGGGTTGTTTGCTATGAGGGCCGCGGGATCCGGGTTTCCTTCCGGGAATAACATTCAAAGGATCAAAAAACTGCCGCATATCGTTTTTCCGGTATGCGGCAGTTTTGGCTGCACGAAGGATTTCCAACAGAGCGGGTTTCAGGTTCACGGCAGGGGTTCCTTCAGACTGCGGACGGAATGGCCCTCCGAAAGTTCGGTGGTGAGGGTTACGATGCGGTGAGAGACCGCGTCATGCGAAGACAGCAGGTCCAGCATCAGATTGGCGGCCTCCCGGCCGATGCTCAGCTGGGGCTGGCGGATCAGCGTCAGATCCGGAAAGATTTCACCGAACAGCTCCAGCTTGTCAAAACCGATGACGGAAAGATCTTCCGGGACGCGGATGTTCTGATGCTGCAGGGCAAGCATCGCGCCCAGGGTCATTTCAAAATTGGTGACGAACAGGGCGGAAGGGCGCTTTTTCAGTTTCAGCAGCGCCTGCACAGCCTGATAACCGCCGTCCATGGTATAATCGCCGTAACGGATATAGTCTTCCGTCGGAGAGATCCCGGCTTCCTGCAGCGCGTTCAGATATCCCGTAAGACGCTGATTTGTGGTATAAAGCCCCGGGCTGCCCAGCACCAGGCCGATCCGGCGATGACCGAGATCCGTCAGTTTCCGGACGGCCTGCAGGGAAGCATGAATGTTGTCAATAATCACGGCGCTGGTTTTTCCGCGAAGGCTTTCCACCAACCGGTCCACCAGCAGCACCGGGATGCCGGCGTTCAGCGCAGCTTTCAGATGGGCGCCGGAGGGATCGGTGGCCATATTGATGAGCCCGTCCACCCGGCGGTGCAACAGGAATTCAACGGCTTCCTTTTCGCGCTTCGCATCGCTTCGGCAGTCGCAGACGATCACGGCGTAATCATGCCTGCGCAGGATGTCCTCCATGGAGGATATGATCGAGGTAATGAAGGTGTTACTCAGCTCCGGAATGACGACACCGATTACGCGGGATTGCTGCGTTTTCAGGCTGCGGGCGACCTCGTTCGGAACATAGCGGAGCTTTTTGACCGCGGCTTCGATCGCGATCCGGTTTTTTTCACGGACGGTTCCGCCGTTGAAATACTTGGAAAGCGTCGCAAGCCCGAGTCCGGTTTCGCGTGACAGGTCTTTGAGCGTTGCCGCCATGGAATCACCTCCGGTTATCTGATGCTTATCCTAACAGAAAAAAACTGAAAATACAAACGTTTTTTGTTTCATTTTATGATATAATCATGAAAAAGCAAGAAGATACGGAGGTTTTGAAGGGTGAAACGTTACAGTGAATTCATGTTTGGCGATATGCTGCTGATTTATTTCCTGGATGAAAAAGAATGCATGAGCATGACTCTGGTTCCCGCTGGGATGAAGGAACAGGTGTTGTGCAAGGAATATCGGGCCGAGCCGCTGGTACAGCTGCATGCTGTCGGCGACCCGCTGCCGAACGGATACGGAAACGGGCATACACTGGCCTGCACACCGGCAACGGAGGCGCTGACATTCGTCAGCCAGGAACGGGACGGGAACGCGGTTGTCACCACCGTTGCCGATGGGAAGGGCCGGACGGTGCGGCACCGGGTGCGATGGGAAGAAGGACTGGAAGCGCTGACCGTGTGCTGTGAATTTGAAAACACGGGAGACCGGCTGATTGTGCTGGATCTGCTCTCCAGCGTGAACCTGAGCGGAGTGACACCTTTCACACCGGGGGACGCGGCGGGGGCGCTTTACCTGCACCGGATCCGCAGCATGTGGAGCGCGGAAGGCAGGCTGCAGACGGAATCGACAGAAGCAGCTATGCTGGAACGCTCCTGGACGGGGCACGCGCTGCGGGTTTGCCGCTTCGGTCAGACGGGCTCCATGCCGGTTCGGGACTTCTTTCCTTTCGCGGCGCTGGAGGACCGGAAAGCAGGGGTGACCTGGGCCGTGCAGCTGGCATGCCCTTCCAGCTGGCAGATGGAGATCCGGAGGCGGGACGACTGCCTGAACCTGATGGCCTCGGTTGCGGACGGAGATTTCGGCCACTGGCGGAAAACCGTGCGCCCGGGGAAAATGTTTATGACGCCGGAAGCAACTGTTACCTGCGGGAAGGGCGGGGTGGACGAGGTTTCCCAGCGGCTGCTGACGGTGCAGCGGCGGAACATGCCAAGGCCGGGGCGGGAACTGCCGGCGATGTTCAACGAATACTGCTCCACCTGGGGAAATCCGACCCACGAAAACCTCCGGCAGATTGCGGAATGCCTGCAGGGGCGCGGTATGGAATTTCTGGTGATCGACGCGGGCTGGTACCGGAAAGCGGGCGGCGGCTGGTCGGACTGCGGCGGGGACTGGCTTCCGGAAGAAAAGGAAATGTTCCCGGAAGGGTTGAAGGCCACCGCTGACATGATCCGGGCCTACGGGATGACGCCGGGGCTCTGGTTTGAACCGGAAACCTGCGCGAAGGATTCGGAACTGTTCCGGAGGGAAGAACTGCTTCTGAAACGGGACGGCGTTGTGATCGATACGGATAACCGGCGGTTCCTGGACATGCGGAAAGAGGAAACCCACGCATATCTGGAGGAACGGGTGATCGGGCTGCTTCGGCAATGCGGGTTTGGCTACATCAAGATTGACTACAACGATTGCATCGGAATCGGATGCGACGACCCCGACGGCCTCGGGGAGGGATTGCGGCAGAACATGCAGGGAACGCTGCGGTTTTTCCGGCGGCTGCGGGAGGCGATTCCCGAACTATGGATTGAGAACTGCGCCTCCGGCGGCCACCGGCTGGAACCTTCGCTGATGGCGGTGTCGGACATGGCATCCTTCTCCGACGCGCATGAGTGTCCGGAGATCCCGATCATCGCGGCGGCGCTGCACCGGGTGATTCTGCCGGCGCAGAGCCAGATCTGGGCCGTGCTGCAGGCGGGGGACAGCCTGCGGAGAATCAACTACTCCCTGATTAACACCTTCCTGGGCGTGATGTGCCTTTCCGGCGACGTGATCCACCTTTCGGAGGAACAATGGGCGAAGGTTACGGAAGGCATCGCGTTTTACCGGCAGGTCCGGGGCATCATCCGGGACGGCGTGAGCACCTTCCACGGGGACGTTTCGGAAAGCTGGCGGCATCCGGAAGGCTGGCAGGCGGTGGTGCGGACCTGCGGGGAGGGAACGCTGGCAGTGATTCATACCTTCGGGGGAACGCATCCGGACCGGATTGCGATTCCGGTGCGCGGCGAAAAGATTTTGCGGGTGATGTGCTCGGAAGGAAACGCTGTTTCCCTTGCGGACGGGGTGCTGACGGTGGAACTGAAGGCGGAATTTGAGGCGGTGGCGGTTCATCTGAAATGAGGCGGAAAGCCCGGCGGACAGGGCTTTTGTCGGTTGACCGGGGGGCTTCGGAAATAAATTTCAAAAAAGTTTTTCAAAGCGCGGAACTTTTCCGGAAAGTGTGCGTCTGACAGGATGAGACCGGGAGAACCGGCACGTGAAAGGGGAAGAAAAACATGATGAAGAAATGGATCGCAATCCTGATGACGGTGATGATGGTGCTGACGGCAGCGTCCGCGGCACTGGCGGACGACGGCATTCTGCGTCCGGGCGATCAGGGAGAAGAAGTGACGAAGATTCAGCAGAAGCTGATCGAACTGGAGTATCTGGAAGGCGAAGCCACCGGCATCTTTGACGAGGCGACGGAAGAGGCTGTTCGGTGGTTCCAGCAGGATCACTGGCTGCTGGTGACCGGGATGGCGGACAACGTGACCCGCCGGCTGATTGAAACAGAGACGGAGCACGCCCGGGAAACCCGCTGGGCCACCGAGGTGTATGAAGAAGCGGAAGCCGGCGCCGACTACTACAGCTA
>Ga0310697_10006131_pt1 | contig 11470 bp, 6 predicted proteins | sample 172DNAGHGlowgp2_FD_203883 | JGI IMG/M metagenome (GOLD analysis project Ga0310697, IMG submission 203883) | Sheep rumen microbial communities from Palmerston North, Manawatu-Wanganui, New Zealand - 1728 DNA GHGlow gp2 (v2) (version 2) | ecosystem: Host-associated > Mammals > Digestive system >... | reverse complement strand
CCAATCTTCAAATCAGTTTCTGGGCCAGACTTGAGTCCTACCAAACCAACAAAGACCTTTCCATCGGCGTGATGACCGACCCGTCCAATATTTCCACTTTTGTTGAAGTGGCAACAGTGACCGTGAAAGATGAGGCTTTCCAGAAATACACCGCTTTCTTGGAGAACTATAATGGCGAAGGCCGTTACATTGCCATCAGGTTCAATTCTAGCACCACGGGCTACATTTTTGTCGATGACATTACGGTGGATGAGGCTCCAAGCTGCCGCATCCCGAAAGACCTCGACGCAACAACGACCTACAACAGCGCCACGCTGACTTGGACGGCTGGCCTCAACGAAACCGCATGGAACGTGCAATACAAGAAAACCTCCGACAGCAATTGGAGCGAAGTGATTCCCGTTAATTCAATGACTTACACGCTCACCCAACTGAAACGAGCTACGGTTTATGAAGCAAGAGTGCAGGCTGTTTGCAGCACCGACGACCAAAGCGACTGGGCAGAAGTGAGTTTCACCACCGACTGCGGCATTTGGCCCATTGATGCCGCAAATGGACTGTTTGAGGACTTTGACGACGAATCCCTTGACTTGCCGATTTGCTGGAGTAAGATTCCAGCGAATAACTCTTCTGTATGGATCATCAACATCAACAATCCTATGGTCAATGGTGACGAAAACAACTATGGAGCGGCTTCCACTGGAGTATCAGTCAGTGCTCTCGATGCTTATCTTTTACTGCCGCAGATGCATATTGATGGCGAGGCCACTCTAGTTTTCGATCACGTTTTTGGCTCTTACGGTGATTATGTTCCCAGTTCGGTTGTGATTTCAACCACTGGTTCGGCTGCAGCTGACTTCACCGAAATCCTTTGGATACAAGACGGAAACAACGTACCTCAAACGCCCACCAATGTCACTTTGTCGTTGGCAGACTATGACGGACAAGACATTTATGTTGCCTTCAAGTATGAAGGTCAAGGCACTAGTGACAAAGGCTGGTACATCGACAACGTCCAAGTCTATGTGGGCGAAATCTTCACCAAAGACATTACAGCTTACACTGAGGATGGTGGGTACTACCTCATCGCTTCACCCATTGGAGAAGTAAACCCCGAGCATGTGGTGAACATGCTGGCAAACAACTATGACCTCTACTACTTCGACCAATCAGCGGAAGACGGTTTGGAATGGATCAACTATAGAAGCGAAACCAACGACGGTGGTGGCTTCAGCCTCCAGCCCGGCAAAGGCTATCTCTATGCCAATAGCGAAAATGCCACCCTTACTTTCACGGGTGTGCCTTACAACGGGAACGGTCAATTCGATTTAACCTACGACGAAAACGCATCGCTCAAAGGCTGGAACCTTATTGGTAACCCCTATCCCGCTATTGCCCTACTTGATAACATGTCTTACTACAGACTGAACCCAGATGGAAATGCTTTGAATGCAACTACAGAAAACACTCCCGTAGAAGCCATGGAAGGCGTGTTCGTGCAAGTCACAGAGGCTAACCAAAAGGCCAATTTTGCGGTTGTGACAAACAACGGAGAGTCCAGCAAAGTTGCCAAGCTCAACATCAATGTAACGCAAGGCCGTGCGACAAGCTCAGCAACCACTCTCGACAACGCCATCGTTCGTTTCGACAACGGCAGCACGCTCGGCAAGTTCCAACTCAACCCGAACCACACCAAGGTCTACATCCCGCAAGACGGCAAGAACTACGCCATCGTGCGCAGCGCCACTCAAGGCGAACTGCCCGTCAACTTCAAGGCTGAAAAGAACGGCACCTACACGCTGAGCTTCAGTAACGAGGAAGTCACGTTCAACTACCTGCACCTCATCGATAACCTGACCGGCGCTGATGTCGACTTGCTACAACAGCCCAACTACACCTTTGATGCCCGCATGAGCGACTATGCCAGCCGTTTCCGCCTCGTGTTCGCTGCCGATGGCGCAAACGAGGCCGTCTGTGAGCCTAATTTCGCTTACTATAACGGTAGCAACTGGACGGTCAACAACCAAGACAAAGCCACGCTACAAGTCATCGACGTGATGGGCCGCGTGCTCTATAGCGAGACACTCAACGGCAATGCCGAAATCAACATCAACCAAGCCTCTGGCGTCTACATGCTCCGCCTCGTAACTGACGATAGCGTGAAAGTGCAGAAGGTAGTAGTGAGGTGATGGGAGCCGAAAGCTGTAAGCTATAAGCTCAGTGTCTACCGTACTTATAGCTTACAGCTAAAAGCTAGCTCACAAAAACGAATAATAAAACAGAAAACGACAATTTAACCATTAATACGATGAAGAAACTAACGCTAACAATCGCAATTGTTCTCGCAATGGCCATGACTTCGTTTGCCGACCCGAACGGCGACGGCTTGTTCCAACGAGGCGCGAGCCCTGAAAGGCAAGGTTTGTACAACACTCGCACGAATCCGTCAATGCCTTTGCTGCCCAACCACGGCTCGTCTGACAACCAAGATGCTGACGAACTGCCCATGGGTAGCGGCATCGAGGTGCTTATTGCTCTCGGCGGCACCTACCTCGTCGCCAAAAAACGCAAGGACAAATAAACCAAGCGATTCTTTTTTCCTTTCATATTGTTGACCGGTGGCAGAACCTCTGTTGCCGGTTTTTTCTGACAAGAAAAGGGCTACCCCATATAATGGAGCAGCCCTTCCTCACTCAAAAATCTATATATACTCACTTACATTTCATTGAACTGTCACCTTTTGCATCCATCGTTTGCCAGATGCTACAACGGAGACCACATACACGCCTCTGCCGATGCAACCCAAGTCAAGAAGTGCTGTCGAGCCTTCAGATTGCCCTTTCAGCAGCGATTGTCCCATCATATCGTAGACCTCATATTCGAAACTTGTGTTGTCCACATTCAGTGTTACCTGACCCTGTGCCGGATTGGGATAAAGCATGACCGACATCACGCCTTCGTCGACACCTTCCACCTGTCTCAAAAAGATGTGCACCTCGAAATCGACATACTGGCCACCACTTGTGGCACGTACAACAATGGCGATTTCAGCATTCTCATTCCGCAAACGAATCAAAGTCAATACGTTATTATCAACAACCGCCGAAAGCAAGTCTTCATTCGGATTGGAAAGCACGCTGTATTCAATCAAATCGATGGGGTCGTCATCATCAGCGACAACGCCATTAAGATCGAACTGATAGGTTTGCGGAAACTCATCGAGAGTTATCTCCTTCACAGGCTCGACGATATAGGGAGGCAAATCTTCCGGCGTCGCCTCAATTCCCGATACGCTAACTTCCATATCCACATGCTTGCCATTGCTGGTGGCCCGAACCACCAAAACCCTGTTGGTGAACGCATCGGGCGTAATTCGCGTCACGATGAGCATACCGTTCCCGCCTATCGAGGCAGAGACCTCGCTCGGGCTGGTCGGCAACGAGTATTCCATCATATCGTTATTGTTGTCAGGGTCGTCGAAACAAGTGCTGATGTCGAAGCTGAACGACTGCGGGAAATCATCGAACTCAATGGGCGCCAACGGATTGACGACAACAGGAGGCAAATCCTCGGCGATGCATTCCACCGTGAATGAGGTTTGCACCGTTTGGCCATTGCTTTCGGCTTCCAAAGTAATCAAGACACTTCCTCCTTCACTGAGCAGACGCTCGACGAGCAAACTGGGGTTGTTCAAGGTGGTCCCGACAAGCGTCGGATTGCTGTTTGCAGCCACGCTGATGATGATGTTCTCATTTGGGTCGTCGGGATCGTCAAAAGTGTTGGTCAAATCAATGGTTTGGCTGGCAGGGAAAACCTCAAACACGATGTCGGCAATGGGATTGGCCACTACGGGCGGCAGATTGACGACACTTCCGTATTCGTCGGCACCTGCACACGGCGTTTCACTGCGCTCTTCACCGTCAATGTCGGTGGTCGCATAATCCAAAGGATTGGCGACCGTGAGACCCTCGGCATCGGCAATGTGCAAGTCATTGGTACCGACGAACTCAGGCGTGCAAACCGCAGAATGGGCGTCAAAGCCCGTAGCTGCCGTCCATGCACTCAGGTCGGAGTAATTGTAGCCATCATAAAGGCCGACATTGCCACCCGCATAGCTGACTCGGTTGTAGTCGCAAAAACGATTGGCCGAAGCATTGTTGAAACGGAACACCAAACCGTCCGTCTCGTTGACCAGCAGGTTGTTATAGGCGTAAAAATGTTCCCAATCCTTCTGCACAAAAAGAATTCCGCCTGAGCCTGAGCCGCTGCACCGACCCGTGTTGTGGGCAAAATAAATGTATTCACTATCGGCGTTGTCGAAGGCATAGCACCAGTTCGACGAAGTGCCGGTTTGCAGGTTGACAATGTTGTTGCGGATGATGATAGGCTCAGCGGCCGAACCTGTACACGGACGGATTTTCATCACCGTGACGTATTTGGTCGGATGGTTGACGGTCATCACATTGTTCTCTATGAGGCAGTTATATCGGCAACGAAACACATCAATGGCATTGTAATCGGTATGGGTATCGTTTTCATTTTCGATGACATTGCCACTCAGCGCCACATGGTCGGTGAAAGTCGCATAAATCGACTTGCTGCATTGGTTGGTGAACGAGCAGTTTTCGACCAAAAGCCCGTCGTTGTATTGTGTCATGTCGCTGCCTTGGTAATACAAGCCGATGAAGCCGTTGACGAACTCGCAGCCAACAAACTCATTGTCGGTGTCCATCCATCCGCCCGAAATCCTGTAAACCAAGTTCTTGTTATTGTCGGTGTTGCTGGCGTCGGACACACAGCCAACAAACCTTACATTCTCAAAACGGTCGTTGGAAAGACCGCCACGCAACGTCACCACGATGGCGGTATTCTCTGATGTGGAAGCCAATGTCATGTTCTCGAAAGTCACGTAATCGGGACCGTCGAGTGTGAGGGTGCTGTTGCTGGTGTAGCCTGCATTGCTGGTCACGACGACCTGTTGGCTGTCGGAGCCCATGCCACGGAAAATGACGCGGTTGGTCGCATTGGTGCCGTTGATGCTGTTGAGGGTGACATACTCCTCGTAGGTGCCAGGCGCCACTTCGAAAACGACTTGTCCCGACACACCAGCTGCGAGCGCCGTAGCCGCTGCGCTGAACGATGTGTAGTCTGGGTTGTGTGAAGCATCAGAGTTGATTGTGTAAGTACCTGAAAGTTGTGCACTTACCGTTGTCACTGCGAACAGCGACAAAAACAAAAGAATCTTTTTTCGCATAATTGATGATTATTACGAATTTACACAAAGTGCAAGACCTTTCGCAAGTGACGATGCCTAATTGCCACGCTTATGCGTCGCCCTTGTTCCCGAAGGCTTGCAATGAATTACCTTGTTTGGCAGGTCTTCTGACTCGCCCGAGCCTGTCGCCTTCCCATCTGTATGAGTCAGACAGTGGCTTTGTTTGACAGGCCTTACACGGGCTTACAGCAGCGGGCACTGTTGCCGATTCGCACGGCATTCCCTTGGCCAAACCGGTGGCAAAGATACGACATTTCCATGAAATGGCCACTATTATCTCATTTCAGAGCCCTCATGGCGTTAAACACAGCCAATACCGTGACCCCTACATCGGCAAAGACCGCCATCCACATGGTGGCAATGCCGAAAGCTGCCAACAACAACACGAGCACCTTCACACCGATGGCAAACCAGACATTCTGCTTGGCGATGCGCAAGGTGCGCCGGGCAATACGGATGGCAAGGGCTATCTTCGAGGGCTTGTCGTCCATAAGCACCACATCAGCGGCTTCGATGGCTGCGTCGCTGCCAAGACCGCCCATTGCGATACCCACATCGGCACGAGCCAGTACAGGGGCATCGTTGATGCCGTCACCGACAAAGGCCAGCTGAGCATTCGGCGTTGCAGGTTTTGTATTGATGAGTTTCTCAACATAGGCGACCTTGTCGGCGGGGAGCAATTCGGCATGATATTCGTCGATACCGAGCTTCTCAGCCACATCCTTCCCTACTTCTTTGCGGTCACCAGTGAGCATCACCGTGCGGCTCACTCCGAGCGATTTCAAGTCGCGAATGGCTTCGGCACTATCCTCTTTGACCTTGTCGTTGATAACGATATGGCCGGCATATTCTCCGTCAATGGCGACATGAATGATCGTTCCAATGTGTTCGCAGTCGTGCCATTTCACTCCTATGGCGTCCATCATCTTGGCATTGCCCACGCAAACTGTCCATTGCTCCACCTTGGCTTTGATACCCTGTCCGGCTATCTCCTCCACCTCGCTCAATTTACAGCCATCGGTAGCCTCGTCGGGGAAGGCATCGCGTAGCGCAGCCCCAACGGGATGAGTGGAATAGTGCTCCACATGGGCGGCCAGATGCAACAGATGCCGTTCGTCACACTCCTCGGGATGCACCGCAGTGACAGCAAACTGGCCATGTGTCAAGGTGCCCGTCTTGTCGAAAACCACCGTGTCCACCTTCGACAACACATCCAAATAATTAGAGCCTTTCACGAGGATGCCCTTACGCGAAGCCCCACCGATGCCGCCAAAGAAGGTGAGCGGCACACTGATGACCAAGGCACAAGGGCACGACACCACGAGGAACATCAAGGCGCGATAGAGCCAAGTGGCAAAGGTGCCCATAAAGTCACCCGAGAAAAGCGGAGGCAACAAAGCCAAAGCCATGGCTGCGAACACCACAACGGGGGTATAGACGCGCGCGAACCTTGTTATAAACGTCTCGTTTTTCGACTTGCTCTCTGTGGCATTCTCCACCAAATCGATAATCTTCGACACTGTACTTTCACCATAAGCCTTGGTTGTGCGCACCTTGACCAATCCTGAAAGATTGACGCAACCTGAAATCACCTCATCACCCTCAGTCACATTACGGGGGATGCTTTCTCCAGTCAAAGCCACCGTGTTCAAGGAAGTGCTTCCTTCGATGACAACACCGTCTAACGGCACCTTCTCGCCAGGTTTGACGAGGATGGTCTCTCCTACTGCGACTTGTTCGGGACCGACCTCCACCACTGCTCCATGGCGTTCCACATGGGCCACATCGGGACGGATATCCATCAAGTGAGCGATGCTCTCACGACTCTTGCCCTCGGCATAGCCTTCGAAAAGCTCACCTATTTGGAAGAAAAGCATGACGAACACCGCCTCGGGGTATTGTGTTTCGGCTCCAGGAAGGAAGCCGATGCATAGAGCGCCGATTGTAGCGACAGACATCAGGAAATGCTCGTTGAAAGCCTCGCCGTGCGCCAATCCTTCGGCGGCCTCCTTCAATGTGTCGAAGCCGATGAAAAGATAAGGCACCAGATACACCAAAAGTAGCTGCCACTGGGCCAAGCCGCAAGTTTTCTCAACAATGACAGCCGCAACTAGCAGCAATGCCGCAATGACAATCTTGACGATTTGCTTCTTCAGCCCTTCCTCGTGATGATGCTCGCAACCACAAGCCTCGTGGTCATGACAATCACGCGAGCAACACCCTTCGTTATGTTTGTGTTCTGTCATAATTCATTCTCCTTTCGGATGCAAAGATACGAAGTAAAACAACAGCTACTCATCCTTATTTGTAACGATTTGGCGTTGCGAAACACCCTATCAATGGGGATTTTTGGGTTTCCTGGGTCGTGTTTCCGCACCAATTATTGATACGATTGTTTAGAGATATGTTTTGGTTTTATTATTTTTGCAGGTCAACAAACACATCATCTTCAATGAAACAATACCTATACACCCTCTTATGCATAGCCCTCATCGGCTGTGCCAGTCCTCAACAACAGGGACAAAAAGAAAACACAATGAATAACGAAAACAACGAACTGACTACCTTCGATGTACAGCAAGAGTTTCAGAAAAACGGCTTCACATGGTTTACCGAGAACCTCATCCTTTGCTCAGGCGACACCACCGAGAGCAACGCCATGACCATCGGATGGGGCGGCATCGGCAACTATCTTGGCCATGACCGTCCGGCAGTGACGGTTTATGTGGCTCCTGGGCGCTTCACCTGGGAGTTTATGGAAAAGCACCCACGCTTCACCATCATGCAATTCGACGACCCTGAAGTGTGGCAATACATGGGTAGCAACAGCGGTCGCGATGGCGACAAGGCCGCAGCCCTAGGCTTGCATGTGGCCTACACCGAACATGGCACGCCCTATTACGAAGAAGCCAACCTAGTCATCGAGTGCGAAACCATGACGGCATGGCACCAGACGGAACAAGACTTCCGCAACGACACGCCCAAGAAATGGTACGACGGCTTCGATGCCGGCATCCACACGGTGTATGTCGGCGAGGTAATCGGAGCCTGGAAGAGATAGAATTACATCACAAAACAACAATACAATGACTAAAAACATTTTCGTCATGGCACTGGTTTGCATATTAGGCATGGCTTCATGCCAAGCACAAACACACCAACCTGCTCCGCCCACAACCGAAGGCGAGGCTGCAACGGTTTTTATGACAACGGACATCAGCCCCGAAGGACTGGTACGCATCTATGAGGCCTTAGGCGTAGAGGCCCACGGCCGTGTGGCCGTGAAGATCTCCACTGGGGAGTCGTCGAAGAGCAACCATCTGCGTCCAGAGTTGATTAAAAACCTGGTTCAAAAGGTGAATGGCACCCTCGTGGAATGCAACACGGCTTACGGTGGCAACCGCGGCAACACCGAGAAACACCGTCAGGCCATCGCCGAGCGTGGCTACAACGACATCGCCACCGTTGACATCATGGACGAAGAAGGCGAAATGCAGTTGCCTGTCAAAGACACGAAGCATCTGCAATACGACATCGTAGGCTCGCACTTGCAAAACTATGATTTCATGATCAACCTGGCCCACTTCAAGGGGCATGCCATGGGTGGATTCGGCGGCGTGCTGAAGAACCAATCGATAGGCGTGGCATCGACCGCCGGGAAACTCTACATCCACTCTGGCGGCAAGAGCAAGACGCGTTGGACAATCGCCAACCAAGACAATTTCCTTGAGTCGATGGCCGCTGCCACGCAGGCCGTGCACGACTACTTCAAGCAGGAAGGCAAGGACATCATCTACATCAATGTGATGAACAACATGTCGGTGGACTGCGACTGCGACGGACATCCCGCCGCACCGCGCATCAAGGACATCGGCATTCTGGCCTCCACCGACCCCGTTGCCCTCGACCAAGCTTGCCTCGACCTTGTGTTCAACCACGTCAGCAGCAAAGACGACGACGCCAAGCCTTTGCAGGATCGCATCAACAAGAAACACGGCACCCATACCGTGGAATATGCTGAGCAGATTGGCCTTGGAACGCGAAAATATACCATTGTCAGTATAGACAAAAAAGATTGATAATTTAGGTGTTTTGAGACGCAAAACCACAAAGCAATAAAGATGTGCCTTAGTTTGCATATTTAACTTGTAGACAAGGCACTTCCACTTGTAAAAATGACCATGACCCCTTCCATCAAGTGCTGAAACATCAGCATTTCAGGAAGCGGTCATGGTCATGTTTTTAATGGCAAAGGGAAAGTCTCTTCAACACTATCCCTGAGCCTGACACTTATTTCACCATCATCTTAGTTGTGATTTCCTCACTCTCGTTTTTGGCATTCAGGAAATACATTCCCTTCGGGCATTGGCCGAGGTCGATGGCAGAATGGCCTTCCTGATGGTTCTCGTAAACCTTGCGGCCCGTGATGTCATAGACCTCCACGTCCCACTGGCCTTCGCCAAGATTGAGGTTGAACTGGCCATTGGAGGGGTTGGGGAAGACTTGAGCATTGGCTATTCCTTGCTCTCCAACAGAATGGGTGAGGTCTATTGCTGTCACCAACGAAACCGTTTCAAGGGTGTTCTCAAAATGCAAAACAGGGTATTCATTTTCCGTCATTTCCTTGCCGACCGCGTTGTCTATCACCTCAAGTTGGATGCTGCCTCCCATTGGAATGTCGATGTTCACTTCTTCATCAAGATCAAAAAGTTGTCCGTTGTAATCAAAAGAATAGAGACCGCTATATGCTTCGTCGATTCCGATTTTTTTCAACGTGACAACATCGGTTTCCGTGTTGTTGAATACGGTCAGTGATGCTGAATGCGACACATAAAGCGTATCCACATCGAAAGTGAGGGTCTCGGCATAAACGGGAGTCACATCAACATCCATCATCACGGCTTGGTAGACCTCCTTGTTGCCAGTGTAATCCTGCACCCAGGCCACCAGTTGGCAGTCTTCCAAAGGATAGGGAATCTCGAAAGTCTCACTGAAGTCCATGGAGGAACCGACGAAAGGCGTGCCTTGCTCGGTCGGAATCATGTCGCGCACATTCCAGTTCACATATTCACCTCCTCCCCATGAATATGGGATGTGGCTCTGTGTGAGAACGATGAACACACGCACATCGGAGCCGGTGCAGTCGCCCACTTGCTCCACATGACAGTTCACCTTATAAAGAACGCCGCCGACCGACTCCAAGTCCATAGCAATGGTAAACGGACTCGTCTTGGCTATTTCCTGCTCATAGTACGGTTGATAATACATATAATTCATTCCAGGGGAACCGCCAGGAAGGCTAATAGAACCGTCCATGAACAGCGTGGGATAGCCCATGGCATCGTAATAAGCGACACGTGCGGCCACCTCATCATTAGTCAATTCAGGCACGGAATAGGAAGGAGCCTGATAGCATACTGGTGCGATAAGAAGGCCATCGGCCAGCATCTCTTCGATGGCTTCGTCGGCGGCTGGGCAGTTGCCACAGTGCACTCCCGTCATCAGTTCGAAAAGTACGCATTCGCGCGCCACATTCTTGGTTTGGGCAAACATCGCAGGCATGGCAAGCATGGCGGCGATGAGTAAAAACAGTGATTTCTTCATTTTTGTAAAGTTTAAATTAGTAGCAATTTATTATATTGTTTGCTTGAATATTCAGATTATTGAATTGTCAGTTTGGTTGTAACCTCATGGCCCTCGTTTGTGGCCTTCAGGAAATACATTCCTTTCGGGCATTGGCCGAGGTCGATGGCAGAATGGCCTTCGTGACGGCCTTCGTAAACCTTGCGGCCCGTGATGTCGTAGACCTCCACGTTCCATTGGCCCTCGCCAAGGTTAACATTAAACTGCCCGCTGGAAGGATTAGGATACACCTTATACTCTTGATTTTCAGCATCATCGACCGATTGCGTCTCTTGGAACGTCACGATTTGTTTCACCGAGGTCTTGTCTTCGCCATAAATCGCTTGAACTTCAATGACATATAGCTTTTCTGGTTGGTATGTGAACTCATATTCGTTTTCAGTGGTGGCTTCCGCAACCAGAACGTTGTTTACAAACACATTGTAACCCGTCGGCGTGCCTTGCGAAGGGGCATCCCACGAAACAAGGAGGCAATGGCAATACACGCCTTCCTCCTCTTCGGCCTTCAGATTCTGAACCGAATAAGGATGCTCGTCAGTGTATTCGTATGCG
>Ga0310697_10006125_pt1 | contig 11477 bp, 7 predicted proteins | sample 172DNAGHGlowgp2_FD_203883 | JGI IMG/M metagenome (GOLD analysis project Ga0310697, IMG submission 203883) | Sheep rumen microbial communities from Palmerston North, Manawatu-Wanganui, New Zealand - 1728 DNA GHGlow gp2 (v2) (version 2) | ecosystem: Host-associated > Mammals > Digestive system >... | reverse complement strand
GTGCAGGATGGTACAGGCCTGTCGCACCAGGCTCATGAAGGGCAGCGGCTGTCCCATGTCGTCGCGGATGCTTCCGTTCAGGTATACCTCGTAGAGAGCTTCCATCAGGTCGAGCCTCGTGCCCTTCCAGTGCAGGTTCTCCCGTTCCGATTGTCTCAGCAGTAGTTTTGTCTCTTCGGCCAACCGATTGATGGCCATTTGTCGTTCTTCTTTGTTCATTTCTCTGATGTGTGTTTTAAATTGTTGAATAATAGATGTGTTTTTAGAAATCGATGGCAAAATTAGGCCTTTAGTGTGCACAAAAAGTTCATTTTCTTAACTTTTTGTGTTAAAATCCTCGGAATTTCAGATTATTTAACTTTCCACGGAGTCCCTTCGAAAGACGCCCATCGCCCTGCTATTGACACTTCAGGCTGAACGACGACAACGTTCAGGCCAAATGATGAACGCATTCAGCCTGAATCGACTCACAATTCAGGCTGAATCGTGTCGCCATCCAGTGTGAATAACTCAGTGGATAACCTGTGCATTCGATTGTGGACAATGTGAATTGCCGGGAGGGGGGTATGGATATCCACCGAGTTTTCCTTGGTCTGTTCTACAGTTATCCACCAGTTTACCAGGGAAAAAATTATGAACAATCGCGATTTTCCCCGTATTGCGCGAAACGGTGCATAAACTACGTAACTCGCTCTTTGACAGCCAATCACAATAAACAGTCACGGGGGATAAGCCATCCTTCACGGGTGTATAACAGAATGAGCAAGCTTTTGGCCAGAAAGTTATCAACTTATCAACGCACTATCATATCTTCCATTCTCTTTTTTAAAAAAAGAAAAGAAAAAAATTAAGAGATGATAGGCAGTGGAAAAGTTGGAGGTTACAGATTTTTGTCTTACCTTTGCAGCCAGGAACTATAATTATATGTATATGAAAGAACAATGGCTTAGGCAGGGTTTTATTGACGAGCCTGCCGCAGAGGGACTTGACTTGAAGAAAGAGATACGGCGGCTGGCTGCAGAGAAGCAGGCCGTGATCCTTGCTCATTATTATACGGTGGGCGACGTGCAGGAGATAGCCGACTTCGTGGGCGACTCGCTGGCGCTGGCTCGCAAGGCTGCCGAGACCGACGCACGGATGATGGTGATGTGCGGTGTGCACTTCATGGCTGAGACGTGCAAGCTGCTCTCTCCGGAGAAGACGGTGCTCTGTCCCGACCTGAATGCGGGCTGCTCGTTGGCCGACTCGTGCCGGGCGGAAGACCTGAAGAAGTTCAAGGACGAGCATCCGGGCTATCAGGTCATCAGCTACGTGAACACGACGGCGGCAGTGAAGGCGCTGACCGACGTGGTCGTCACCTCGGGCAACGCGAAGAAGGTGGTCGACCAGCTGCCGAAGGATGCGAAGCTGATCTTCGGCCCTGACTATAACCTGGGTAACTATATCAACTCGGTGACGGGTCGCAACATGCTGCTCTGGCAGGGCGGCTGTCATGTGCATGAGCGCTTCTCGGTAGAGGCCATCGTGGCGCTGAAGAAGCAGTACCCGGAGGCTGTGGTGCTGGCTCACTTGGAGTGTAAGGCTCCCGTGCTGGCCGTGGCCGACGTGAAGGGCTCTACGGCCGATATGCTGCGGTATGTGAAAGAATGCAGCACCATGCCGGACGGGCCAAAGCGGTTTATCGTGGCTACTGAGGCGGGCATTCTGCATGAGCTGCAGCGGCAATGCCCAGACAGGGAGTTCATCCCTGTGCCGCCGGAGGTGAGCGAGGGCGATGGAGGCCGAGGCGGTGGAGGCCGAGGCGGTGAGGGCCGAGGCGATGCCTCGGCGTACGGGACGGAGGGGCGTGTTGTTTCGAGCTGCTCGTGCAACGAGTGCCAGTATATGAAGATGAACACGCTGCTGAAAATCTATAACACGCTGAAGTATGAGTGGCCGCAGGTGGAAATCGACCCTGCCATCGCTCAGGAGGCCGTGAAGCCCATTGAGAGAATGCTGGAGCTGAGCTAAACTAAGGCCTATGGGGCCTATTTCTCTCCCCCCGATGATGAAGTCGCAAGACCTGCTGCAGAGCAACCGGAAGATTGTACAGTTTGTGCGCTTCGGCCTTGTGGGTACGCTTGCTACAGCTACCCACTACGGGCTGTATCTGCTGCTGTTGCCTTGGACGTATGACAACGTGGCCTATACCATCGGCTACGCGACGAGCTTCCTCATGAACTTCATGCTCACGTCGTTCTTCACCTTCCGGACGCGTCCTACGCTGAAGAAGCTGGCGGGTTTCAGTGGCAGTCACGGCGTGAACTACCTGCTGCACATGGTGCTCTTCAACATCTACCTGTTCTTAGGTGTTCCGCCGGAGTGGGCTCCCCTACCCGTCTATGCCGTCTGTGTGCCGGTGAACTTCATGCTGGTGCGGTTTGTGATGAGAAGAAAACAGAAGCATGGACAAGAACCTGAGAAAATAACAGAAACTTGAACAAGAACCAGAAAACCCTGCTGTCTGAGAAACGGCGCTACGCCCTGCTGATGGTGCTGATCGGCCTGCTGATGGGGTCGCTCTACTGGTGGATGTGTCCGTCGTTGAGTGACGACATCCCCTATCGGTTCGTGTTCCATGCCGATGAAGGTGCGCCCGTAGAACCGCTGCAGCAGGTGAGTGATGTAGTTCGCTCACAGGTGGTACACTGGCAGACGGTGAACGGTAGGACGACCATCGAGAGCCTGGCGCAACTGTGGTTCTTGTTGTTCGATGACCGTTTACTGGGCGTGGTCAATGCGGTGCTGTTCGTCGTGCTTCTCCATTTATGTAACGTCCTGTTGAGCGGGGAGATCGGACAGCGCTATTCGCTGTGGCGGGTGACGGCCGTGTTCTTCCTTCTGTTTATAGTCATCAAGGGGCTTGCGTCGGCCCTGCTGTGGAACTTAGGTTCGTTCAACTATCTCTGGGTGCTCGTGATGGTAACTGCTGTGGTTGCCGGTCTGCGACGCTGGGGAGAGCGGAAGTTCAGCTGGCTGCAAGCGTGGCTCTGGCCTTTGGCGTTTCTGGCCGGGTGGACACATGAGGGCCTGACCCTGCCGGTATCGATTGCCTTCGTTGCTTATCTGGTCGTGCATCGGAAGAGCATCTTCCGACAGGCAGCGGCACCCGTAATGATCTGTTTCTGTTTAGGCATGCTGATGTGCCTCGTGTCGCCCAACCTTCGTGGACGAGCCGACGGCGACGGTCTGTCGGTGGTGCAGCGGCTCTTCTACGGGGCAATTAACATCGCAACGAATGTGCGCATCGGATGGCTTTTGGCTGTGGCCGTCGGCTGGTCGTGGTGGAAGCGCAGGGCGGTGCTCGTCGATGAGCTTCGCCGTCGTGCCTACGGCTATCTGGCGTTCGTGATGGCCTTGGGCATCGTCGTGCTCTGCGGCGTTACGCTCGAGCGTGTCGCATTCTTTGCCGACTTTATTGCCCTGCTGCTGTTGCTGTCGCTTGTCGGCCGGCTACAGGCCGGAAGAGGGGTGAAACGGTGGTCGATGGGCGTGATGTGGGGAGTCATCTTGGCGGTGTTCCCTTTCGCCTGGAGCTATGGGCGGGAAAACTACGAGCACTATGAGCACATCAGGCAGCAGTTGTATGAGCCCGGTAAAGAACTCATTGCCGTGCGACAGATGGACGACTGTGCGTTGGCGCAGCGCTACGTATTTCCCTGTGCGGAGTTCGGTTTCTATAGCTGTTACCAGGCTTTCGACAGCACCGACTTGAATATGCGCTGTGCTGCCGCCCTCTGTGGAAAGAAGAAGGTGGTGTTTCTGCCCGAGGATGTCATTGAGAAAGCCTCTGCCGACAGCTCTGCCTATCGTGACTATGCGCTCGATGCCCACGGAAAGCTGTTTATATGGCGTCTGAGCGACGAACGGCCCGTGGAGCGTGTCGTCTTTCACCTGAAGGACGAAAAGCCCGACACGCTGCCTTTACGTCAGCGGCTGCTGGTCTATCCTGACAGCACCTATGCGCTGGACGCTTTCCGTTTCGAGGCTGTCACCATTGCCGGCAGGCGCTATCTGGTCTTCACCCGCCCTGTCACGAATATTTTCCGGAGAATCAAGGGAGTAGAGTTTTAGGGCTGCTGGGGCTAATAGGGCTGATGGGGCTAATGGGGCTGATAGGGCTAATGGGGCTAATAGGGCCTATGGGGCCACTATCTTTTTCCCATGAAGAATCACTAATCCTCTATAAGAACGGCGATTAACGACCTGTCCCAGCATATTCACAGCACGGACATTCGCTGTAGATGCCTGCTGGTCTGTTCTCAGCTGATGAACAGCAGTAGGAATCGTGGTGACAGTCTGATTGAGCCATGATTCACGCTGGACAAGCCACTCACGTAATTCAGCCAGTTTGTCCTGCAGCGTCCCGTCATCATATTTCCAGCGGGCATATTCGTAAGGATAAGAGGCGGTAAGTGCCTGGGCGGTACTGCTGTGTTCGAACGTGTCGAGAAAGGCCGTCAGGTCATTGAAGATAGTAGGAGCCAGTTCGTGATAGCGGGTTGTATAGGCTTCGTTGAAAGATAAGTTCTGGCTGTTGAAAAGATAGGGAAAATAGAAATAAGGGTTCGTGTGGAAGCGCGACCAGTCACCCGGCGTATTCAAGATGCTGTCGAAATCCCACATCGTGGCCAGTTGAAGTGGTTGACCGGGCGTATCGTCATACTTGATCAGATACATGTTTGACCCTGCACAGTCCCATGTGCCGAGAATATCGTGGGCGATTATCCACGATGCCCATGTCTGCAGGTCGATATAGTCATCGTATGTACCGTTTTCGAGGCTGTTCTCAAAGCGGTTCAGGTAATCATTGATGAAGGTGATTTGCTCGTCTGTGACATCGTCGGCATCCGGATATTTGAAAGTGAACTCCTTCTGATACAGTTCGGTTTTGAAATAGACCTGTTCATTCCACCAATACGCATCGCGCTCAAGGATGAAGCCCGTTTGCTTGTCAACGTTGAGTCGGCAGTCTGCATTGCGTTTCACTTGTTCAGTAAGCATATAGATGCCGCGGTAGTCGTCGTTGACAATGACGTTGACGAACATCATTGCAGGAGTCCAGGGCATGCCTACCAATTCGTTGACCTTATTGCCTAAGAGCGTATACAGACAGTCGCCAGTCCTCAGCAGTATCCAGTTCTTGTCGTAGTAACAGGAGTCGCCACGCGCCATGAGGTCGTTTTTTTTCTCCAGCTTGATCTTAAAGGACTTTTTGGGTGAATAATAGGCACTGGTGTTCCCCCGTATTTTGAAGGTCATGCCACTGACATCCTTTTCATAGCTGCCACTGTCGAAGAGTGTATCGCCCTGATGGATCAGCATGCATCGGCCCCGCACCTTGGTGTTGTTGATGGTCGTGATGCCATAGGCACCTTCAGGTGCAAAGGCATAGTCGCAGGTGGGCTCTTCTCCATTGTTGGTTGCAATCAGCAGCACGGGCAGTCCCAACTGACCGATAGAGTCGGTGGTGACTGCTTGTGCAACTACTGTATGAAGGAACAGGATGCCACAGGCAAGGATGAAGGATTTCAGTTGGTGCATGACTTGGAAAAAACTCGTCAGTTGATGATGGCAATCTTGCAGACGGCTCCTTTCTCTCCGCTGCTCGTAGCTGCTACGACCATGTAGATGCCCGAGGCTACGCGCCGTCCCTGATGGTCGCGGCCGTCCCAGGTGAACGTGCCGCCGTTGGAGCGTCCCTGGGCAATGAGCTTGCCGCTGACGCTCACCACCTTCACGTCGGCATCGATGGAGAAGCCCTTGATGGTGATCAGGCCGTTATAGGTAGACGGGACGGGATTGGGATAGGCTATGAAGTTGTCGCTCTCCATCGTCTGCACGGCTGTCGTGGCATCCGACATATACGAGCAGAGACCCACGTCGGTGCCGATGAACACCTCGCCCGACTGTCCGTCGATGGCAATCGACTCGATGGTGTTCGACAGCAGGGGCGAGTTCTCGGTGGTGAAGTGCTGCAGCTGCTTCATGTTGTCGGCCGAGATGAGATAGACACCGTCGTTCATCGTGCCGAACCACTTGCGGTTGGCACCGTCGATGGCCATGCAGCTCACGGCGATGCCCGCCATGAGGTAGTCGGCATAGTCGGTACCGTCGTTGCGCGGCACCTTCACCTGCGTCACGTAAGGGTCTGTGACTGTGATGTTCTCCTTGTTGAACAGCACCGGTCCTTTCTCGGTACCTATCCACAGGTCGTGGTTCAGGTCTTCCACGACGCAGTGGGGCGTGACGTGCTCGGCCACCTGCCCTCCGTCCTGGTTGATGAAGTCGGTGATTTTCTGCAGTATCTTGTCGGTCTGAGGATCATAGCAGACGACACAGGGCACCTCCCAGTGGTAGTTGACAAACCAAAAGTAGCCGCGGCTGTCCTGAAGCAGACTGAGGATTCCTTTCAGTCCTTTTTTCCCGTTGATCATCTCTGTTGCGGAAGACCCGCTCCAGTTGTTCTCTTTGTCGAGTTTGAGGATAAAGTAATTATAGGTACCGCTGTTCAGACACCACAGATTGCCATCGTTGTCGAAGGTCAGACCTTGCACGATGGTATAGTTCTTGGCATTGCCGTGATTGTTTCCTAAGGAAGAGGTGAGCGGACTGTTGTCGATGGTGTATTCGTTTGTGAACGAACCGTTTCTGAATTCGTACAGACCTGTCTTGCCGCCGATGAAGATATGGTCAGGGTCGTTCGGATCGCTGTCGATTGCATCGATGTCTTGAAATAAATGATCTGATTGTCCGTTCACATCGTTTCCTAAGACAGTCCAGTTTCCGTCCTTCAAAATCTGTACGATGCCGGGACGGTTGCCGTCGATCACACAGTTATAGGCTCCGCCGACGGTGTAGAGCCGTCCGTGCTTGAAGCGCATGTTGTAGAAGTAGTTGTAGTCGGGACCGCCGGGCTGCAGCGTGGCCACGAGGTCGTGGTAGTCGTTCCAGTCGGTCAGGTCGTCCTGGAAGAGGCCGTCGGGCACGGTGGCCGTCTCCTCCCAGTTGGCCGGGTTGATGAGATTCTTCGTCAGCTTTGCCTGCAGATAGCCGCCGTCGGCCTTCAGCGCATAGAGCATGCCGTCGGCCACGTCGAGGCGGCTGATGGGCGTGTTCAGGATGTAGCTCTCGGTGATGATGGCCTGTCGCATGTTCACCTTCGCCACACCGAAGTTGGTGGCCAGGAAGGTGAATGCCCCGTAGTGGCAAGTGGCGTTGACGGTCTTGTCCTGCGTCATCGACTTCAGGTAGAGCGACGAGATGTTCGTCACATTGTCGGAACCGTCGAGCAGGTCGATGTTGGAGTTGTTGTAGACGACAATCAGGCGTCTGGCTTCCTTGTTCCAGGCAATGTTGGTGATGTACGAGTCGCTGAGCTGGCGGATCTTATCGTAGGTAGTGATGCTGTGGTCAGTGAGGCTGTAGCTGTAGAGGCCGTTCGAGGCACGTACATAGAGCCGCTCGTCGCCCTTGACAATCTGCTGTACGTCCTTGTAGGCCATGTAGGCATGCCAAGAGCCTGTCTGCGCGGTGCACAGGCAAGGCAAGAGGAGGAGCAAAAACAGTATTTTCTTCATCGTGGTTACTATTGAGTTGATGGATGGTTCAGAATGAACTGGGCGAGTTTCTGCGTGGCTCTTGCCCGGTGGCTGATCTGGTTCTTGATGTCGGGACCCAGCTCGGCGAAGGTCTTCTCGTAGCCATCGGGACGGAAGATGGGGTCGTAGCCAAAGCCCTCTGCTCCACTCCGCTGGCGGGTAATCTCGCCCTCGACAATGCCTTCGAAAAGATGCTCCTGCTTGATGCTGGTGCAGCCGCAGGGACAAAGGCTACGGGTAGGCGAGCTCTGCTCGGGAATTATATCCTTCTTTATGATTAACGCGATAACGGTACGGAATCGTGCGTGGCGATTGTTATTTTCTCCTAATTCGCGCAGCAGACGCGCCATGTTGGCCTCGCTGTCGTGACTGGCCTCGTTTCCTTCCATCGCAGCATAGCGGGCAGAATAGATGCCTGGTGCGCCGCCCAGTGCATCGACCTCAAGGCCGGTGTCGTCGGCAAAGCACGAGAGGTGGTAGTGCTCCCAGACGTAACGTGCCTTTTGCAATGCGTTCTCCTCAAGCGTTGTACCTGTTTCGGGAATATCGACGTCGCAACCGATGTCCTTTAGCGACAACACCTCTACCCTATCGCCCAGAATCTGGCGGATTTCCGAAAGTTTATGGGCGTTGTTGGTGGCAAAAACGATTTTCATTTTTCAATTTTTTACTTTTTCACCTTTTCACTTTTTCAATTCTTTATCTCGTCAAACCCTTCCCCGAACACGCCGATGACGGCACTCTGAGAGACGAAGGCCTGCGGGTCTATCTCCTTGATGATGCGGAAGATGAGCGCACTCTCGCGTTTCTTTGCCAGGATGCAGAGCACCTTCCGTTCCTTTCCTGTGTACCAGCCGTGCCCGTCGAGAATGGTCACGCCGTGGTCCAGCTGGGTGCCGATGGCGTTGGCAATCTCCTGCCAGCGCTTCGAGAAGATCATGAACTGCACCGACTGCCGCTGACGGTTCATGAGGAAGTCGAGCATGAAGTTTTCCACCACCATCGTGCAAAGGCCGAACACCACCATGTAGGCTCGCTGGAGCACGTCGCCGAACTGTGGGATGAGCAGACAACTGCCGATGATGATCAGGTCGAGGAAGGCCAGCACCGTACCGAGCGATATGTCGCGGTATTTGTTGACCGAGGCGGCAATGATGTCGGTACCGCCCGTCGACCCGTTGTTCAGAAAGACCACGGCCAGGCCCGATCCCGTTATTGTACAGCCCAGAATGAGCGACATGAAGTTCTGCCCTTCGCCCAGGATCTTGACGAATTGTCCTGCCTCGTCGCGTGGCATGAGTGACTGGAAGAGCCCCAGCAGGAACGAGAGCATGAAGATGGCATAGATGGTCTTCGACAGAAAGCGCCACCCCAGTATGCGCAGGGCCAGGACGAGCAGCGCGACGTTGATCATCAGGTAGGTGTACTCGATGTTGAACCCCGTGGCATAGAAGATGATAGCCGAGATACCCGTCACGCCGCCCGTGACAATCTCGTAGGGCATGAGGAAGACCGTGAAGCCGAAAGAATACAGAAGGAGACCCAGGGTTATGCCGACATAATCCTGAATCTCCTTGAATATGATTTTGTTGTCGATATTCATTATTATTAGTTTAAAGTTTAGAGTGCAGAGTGTAGAGTTTGCTACCGCGCTTCCTTGTCTTAGAATGGGACAGCGGTAGCAAACTTTGCACTCTACACTCTACACTTTTCACTCTTCACTTTTCACTCTTCACTTGATTACGAGGTTCACCATACGCTTGGGCACGATGATCACCTTGACAATCTGCTTGCCCTCCACATATTTGGCCGTGCGCTCGTCGGCACGGATGGCCGCCTCGATGGTGGCGTTGTCGGCATCGGCGGCAAACGCCATGTCGAAGCGGGTCTTGCCGTTGAAGGCTACGCCTAAGCGTACCTGGCTTTCCACAAGGTATTCCTCGTTCCACTCCGGCCACTGGGCGTCGCAGACGCTGCCTTCCTGACCCAGCATCTCCCACAGTTCCTCAGCCATGTGTGGAGCGAAAGGCGCAATGAGCACGACGAGGGTCTTGACCACTTCGGTGTTCTTGCACTTCAGCTGCGACAGCTCGTTGGTGCAGATCATGAAGGCCGAGATGGAGGTGTTGTAAGAGAACTGCTCTATGTCCTGCGACACCTTCTTGATGAGCTTGTGCAGGGACTTCAGCTCCTCGGGGGTGGCTGCTGCCGTCTCGTTTGTTGCGGTGCCATCGCAACATCCTGAACAGAGGTTCCAGAACTTCTTCAGGAAGCGGTGACAGCCGTCGATGCCGTTGGTGTCCCAGGGCTTCGACTGCTCCACCGGGCCGAGGAACATCTCGTAGAGACGCAGCGTGTCGGCACCGTACTTCTCGACAATCATGTCGGGGTTCACCACGTTGTACATCGACTTCGACATCTTCTCCACAGCCCAGCCGCAGATGTATTTCCCGTCTTCGAGGATGAACTGTGCGTTCTCATATTCGGGACGCCAGCGGCGGAAGGCCTCCAGGTCGAGCACGTCGTTCGATACGATGTTCACGTCGACGTGGATGGGGGTCACTTCGTACTGGTCCTTCAGGCCTGCGCTGACGAAGGTGGGGGGGGCGGGGTTTCCGGGGTTTCCGGAGTTTCCAGAGTTTCCGGATTCTCCGGGGTTTCCGGAGTTTCCGGAGTTTCCGGATTCTCCGGGGTTTCCGGAGTTTCCGGAGTTTCCGGATTCTCCGGTATTGATGCGATAGACAAAGTTCGAGCGTCCCTGGATCATGCCCTGGTTGACGAGCTTCTTGAACGGCTCGTCCTCGCAGGTGTAGCCCGAGTCGTAGAGGAACTTATCCCAGAAGCGCGAGTAGATGAGGTGACCCGTGGCATGCTCCGAACCGCCGACGTAGAGGTCGACGTTGCGCCAGTACTCGTTCTTGTCCTTGTCGCAGAGAGCCTTGTCGTTGTCGGGGTCCATGTAGCGCAGGTAGTAGGCGCTGGAACCGGCGAAGCCCGGCATGGTGTTCAGCTCTAAGGGGAAGACCGTTTTATTGTCGATCGCGGAACGATCGACCACCGTGTCGGTCTTGGTGTCCCATGCCCAGACCTGAGCATGGCCCAGTGGTGGTTCGCCCGTCTCCGTGGGCTTGTACTCCTTCACCTCCGGCAACTGCAGGGGCAGGCACTCCTTCGGAATCATATAGGGCATGTCGTCCTTGTAGTAGACGGGGAACGGCTCGCCCCAGTAGCGCTGGCGGGAGAAGATGGCATCGCGCAAGCGGTAGTTCACCTTCACGCGGCCGATGCCGGTCTCCGTGACGTATTTCTTCGTGGCGGCAATGGCCTCTTTGACGGTCAGGCCGTTGAGGGAGAAGGGGGCACCCGACGGAGAAGCGGCGGGCACGGCGGCGGGCACGGCGGCGGGGCTGTTGATGACGATGCCCTCCTTGGCGTCGTAGCTCTGCTCCGACACGTCGGCACCCTCGATGAGGGGGATGATGGGCAGATTGAAGTGCTTGGCAAAGGCATAGTCGCGCGAGTCGTGGGCAGGCACGGCCATGATGGCACCCGTGCCGTAGCCGGCCAGGACGTATTCTGCAATCCAGATGGGTATCTTCTCGCCGGTGAAGGGGTTGATGGCATACGAACCGGAGAACACGCCCGTGACGGAGTGATCCATCTGGCGCTCGCGCTCGGTGCGCTTCTTCACGTAGGCCAGATACTCGTCGACGGCCTTCTGCTGTTCGGGCGTGGTGAGCTGCTGCACGAGTTCGCTCTCCGGGGCAAGCACCATGAAGGTCACGCCGAAGATGGTATCGGCACGGGTGGTGAAGATGGTGAAGCCCTCGGGAGAAC
>Ga0310697_10006123_pt1 | contig 11477 bp, 9 predicted proteins | sample 172DNAGHGlowgp2_FD_203883 | JGI IMG/M metagenome (GOLD analysis project Ga0310697, IMG submission 203883) | Sheep rumen microbial communities from Palmerston North, Manawatu-Wanganui, New Zealand - 1728 DNA GHGlow gp2 (v2) (version 2) | ecosystem: Host-associated > Mammals > Digestive system >... | reverse complement strand
GGTGGGCAGCTTCATCGGTGTGTCGTTTATGGCGGCTTACGTGGTGCTGATGGCGCTGTTTGTGCAAAAAAGTTGTGTGGTACTGTCGCGCGACATTGTGCAATACAACACGACACGGGTCTTTGGTATCATCTGTGGTTGCATGGCCGCTTGGGTGCTGTTGCGTTATGCCATCCTCTATCTTTTCAACTGGCTTTTCGACACGAAAGAAGCCGTCGACCGACAAATGACAGTGCAACTTTCGTTCTCCATTTTCAGTTTTTTTGTGATGCTCCCCGTGCTGCTTCTGCTGCTTTATAATCCTTACACACTCTTCGTTTGGATGGGGTTGGGCATCATCGTTTTGGCCGCCTTGATGCGCCTCGTTTATGGACTAATTGAAACGAGAGTTGCAACAAAAATATCGTCGTTTTTTATTTTTTTGTATCTTTGCGCCCTCGAAATCGCACCAGTTGCAATACTCATTACGGCAGGGATGCGTTACTTCCATAACGGCTCTGTGTTTTAGTGGGTTACAACGTTTTGGCGCGGGAGAACAACAGACAAAATGATACGCTAATTAAAGTCGTAAGCATGAAGATCAAGCACATTTTAGTGTCGCAGCCGCAACCTGCCGACATCTCCAAGACCCCTTACGCCGACATGATGAAAAAGTACGGGGTGACTTTTACTTTCGAGAAATTCATCAAGTTGGATGACGTTTCGGCCAGCGAGCTGCGCCAAGAGCACGTCAAGCTGCCCGAGCATACCGCCATCGTGCTGACCAGCCGCAACGCGGTCGACCATTTTTTCCGTGTGGCCAAGGAAATGCGCTACACAGTGCCCGAAACGCTGAAGTATTTCTGCATCAACGAGTCGACGGCACTCTACCTGCAACGTTACGTGCAATACCGCAAACGCAAGGTGTTCTACGGCAACCAAACCCTGCCCGAACTGGTTGAAATCATGCGCAAGCATAAAGACGAGAAGTATCTCTACTGCTGCTCCGACATCAGCACCGACACGGCCATCGAACTGATGACTGCCGCCAAGCTCAACTTCACCAAGGCTGTCATGTTCCGCACGGTTTCTGCCGACCTCAAGCACATCAACATCGAGGATTACGACATGTTGGTCTTCTTCAGCCCTGCGGGTATCGTTTCGCTTAAAGAAAACTTCCCCAACTTCACGCAAGGCGAGGTGGCCATCGGCGGCTTCGGCGAGACGACTTGCCATGCCATCACGGAGGCTGGCTTCGAGCTGAACGTCAAAGCCCCAACGCAGACTGCTCCGTCCATGACGATGGCCATCGAGCAATATCTTGCCGCCGAACACAAGAAGAGCAAGAAAAAATAAGCGCTTCAGTGGCCATGATTGCACCTGAGGGTTTCCCGAAATACGAACACATCTGCAAGGAAAGCGACATCAAAAGGCTTTTCGACAAAGGCGTGGGCTTTTCGGCCTATCCTTATCGCGTCATCTACCTGTTCTATCGCGACGAAAGCCGCCCTGTCACCTGTAGGCTGTTGGTGTCGGTGTCGAAAAAACGCTTCCATCATGCCTTCAAACGCAACCGCGTGAAGCGGCTGATACGTGAGTCGTGGCGCAAAAACAAGGCCGAGCTTTACGAAATCTGTCGGCGCAATACTATTTCCGTCGATGTGGCGTTAGTATATAACGCCACGGTCATCCACAGCTACGACGAGATGTTCCGCAAGACGAAAAAAGCCATCCAAGAATTGGTCGCAAAATATGAAAAAGATCGCAAAACTGCCCGCTAAGTTGCTGATACTGTTGTTTCGGCTCTATCAGGTGACGCTCTCGCCCTATCTCGGCAAAAGCTGTCGCTACACGCCCACCTGTTCCAACTATGGCATTGAGGCAGTCGAGAAATACGGTTTCTTCAAAGGCGGCTGGCTTACCTTCAAGCGCGTCTTGTCGTGCAATCCCTGGGGCGGAAGTGGATATGATCCCGTACCGTAACTTGTAGAGACGCGATTCGTCGCCTCTTCAAAAAATGCAAATCCAGAAGACGCGCTAATCGCGTCCCAACAAACAAACGATTATTGTAATTTGAAAATGAAAAATAGATTCTTCGCCCTACTCCTTGCCGTAGCGCTTCCCATCGGCCTCGTCGCGCAGGAAAAGCAGAACAACTTTGAAATCGCCAAGAGCCTCGACATCTACAATAGCCTGCTTCGCGAGCTGAACCTCAATTATGTCGACGAAATCAACCCGGGCGAACTGAACGAGGCTGCCATCAAGGCCATGCTTGCAGGCCTCGACCCTTACACCGTGTTCATCCCCGAGTCGGACATCGAAAACGCCCGCTTCATGACCACTGGCGAATATGGCGGCATCGGTGCATTGATTCAATTCGACGGCGAGTTTACACGCATTTCGGAGCCTTATTTCGGTTGGCCGGCACAAAAGTCGGGACTGATTGCAGGCGACGTCATCCTCGCGGTGAATGGCACGGACTGCCAGAAGAAAAACACCCAGGAAGTCAGCGAACTGCTGAAGGGCCAGCCTGGCACCGAGGTGACGCTGAAAATCAAACGTTATGGTCAAGACAAACCGCTGGAAATCAAATTGAAACGAGAAAAGGTGAAAATCGACAACATACCTTATTATAAGGTGTTCGACAACGGCATTGCCTACCTCTCGCTGAGCGGTTTCACCCGCGACGTGGCCAAGGAACTGAAGGAAAAGTTTGTTGAAATGAAGAAAAACAACGAGCTGAAAGGCTTCGTCCTCGACTTGCGCGGCAATGGCGGTGGCCTGATGAACGAAGCGGTCGACATCGTCAACTTGTTCATTCCCAAAGGAAAACCGGTTGTTTCGATGCGGGGCAAGTCGGCCACTTCCAACAACCTCTATCCGACCACCAACGATCCTGTCGACCTTGAAATTCCGTTGGCCATCCTTGTCGATGGCAACAGCGCCTCGGCGAGCGAAATCGTGGCGGGTGCCATTCAGGATTACGACCGTGGGGTCATCATCGGCACTCGAACTTTTGGTAAAGGATTGGTGCAGAATATCTTACCTCTGAGTTACAACACGCAGATGAAAGTGACCGTGGCGCATTACTATATCCCCAGCGGCCGTTGCATCCAGGAAATCGACTATTCGCATAAGAAGGACACCACACAAACGAAGGCCGACACGTTGGGCAAGCCGTTCAAGACACTTGGCGGTCGCACGGTCTACGAAGGTCATGGCATCACGCCCGACGTGAAGGTCACACGCAATCCTTACGCCACCGTGACGGCTTATCTTTTTGCCCGCAACCTCATTTTCGACTATGCCAACAAGTTCTACAGCGAACACAAAACCATCGACTCAGCCGACCGTTTCCAGATTGACGAAGCCACATTCCAGGATTTCATCAAGTTCGTGAAGGAGAAAAACTTCACCTATACTACTGAAAGTGAGAAAACTATAGAGAAACTGAAGAAAACGGCCAAAGAGGAAGGCTATTTGGAGAAAATCCAGCCACAAATCGACCTGCTGGAGAAGAACTTGGCCGCCGAGAAAGCCAACGACCTTGTCAGCAACCGCAACGACATCGAGGAGCTGTTGCGTTCGGAAATCGTCAGCCGCTATTACTACCAGAAAGGCCGCATCGTGGCGTCGCTTGACGACGACCCCGACCTTGGACGCGCCTTCGAAATCCTGTTGAACACCAACGGCAAGGACGAATACCACAGCATCTTGAACGGCAAGTGATGACCGAAAAGGCTTCCATACGCACCTGTCTCGATTGGGTCTTTCTCTTAGGCTTGATGATGATGGCGGTGGGCCTGACGCTCTCCCCCTTCTTGATGGGCATGGCCAACTTTTGGTTGGCACTTGTTTGGGTTTTTGAAGGTTTTTGTACAAAAACCTTCAAAAACAAACTTTCGCGCTTTTGGCACAACAAAGCCGCAGTCCTTTTGGTGGCCCTCTATCTGATGCACGTCGTTGGCCTGCTTTGGACTTCCGATGTCCAATACGCAGTGAAAGACCTTCGTGTCAAGCTGCCCATTCTGGTGCTGCCTTTCATCGTGTCGTCGATGCCACCGCTCGACCGCAAGCGCTTCAACCTGTTGATGAACGTTTATGTGCTGTCGGTCTTCGTGGCCACTTTGTTCAGCTTTTCGGTTTATGTCAAGCATGATTATGAGGACGTTAGGGAAATCTCGCGCTTCATCAGCCATATCCGTTTCTGCCTCAACATTGTGCTTTGCATTGCTATAGTGGTTTATTACATTTATGAGCGGCGGCCAAGGCGAACTGAGCGGATGCCGAAGGGCAGTGTGCCCCCGTTTGGGCTGAAATATGCAGTTGACCATTTCCTGATGTATTTCTTGCTTTTCTGGTTCGTTTATCAAATCTATATTTTTGAGTCGCTTTCGGGTTATGTGATTCTTGCTGCAACGGTCGTTATTTCTGTTATTTACGCATTTTTGCAATGGAAAAAGACGAGAGGATGGCGCATCGCGTTGGGCGTTGGCACATTGACCGTTGCTGCTGTGGCAATTGTGCTTTTGGTGCATTTTGTCAAGCCGTTGTTGGAAGTGAAACCTGTGGATTTCAGTACTTTGGAGAAAAAGACAGCTTTGGGCAACGACTATTGGCACGACACGATTCACAATCCCGTCGAGGACGGCAAATTCGTCGGTCTTTATTATTGTCGCAAGGAATTGCAGGAAACCTGGCCTCAACGTAGCGATATGCCCCTCGATGGTGCCACTCTCAATGGCGAAAACCTTGAAGCCACATTGGTACGCTACATGACTTCCAAGAACTTACGCAAAGATGCCGAAGGCGTGATGGCCTTGACGGATGAAGATGTCCGTAATATCGAGCAGGGCATTCCCAACTACAACAATTGGCGGCATCCAGGCCTGCGGGCGCGGCTTTCGTCGACTTTGTTTGAATACAACCTTTATCGCCGCTACAACAACCCTAACGGTGGCTCGCTTGCCCAACGCATTGAGTTTACGCGGGCTTCGTTCCACCTGATTGGTCAGCATCCGTGGTTTGGCGTGGGTACGGGCGACGTGCCGCAGGCTTTCAGCCGAGCCTATGACGAAATCAACTCACCCTTGAATGAGGAACACCGTTTTCGTGCTCACAATCAGTATCTTGCCATCGCTGTGGCTTTTGGTTTGGTGGGGCTGGCGTTTTTCCTTTTTGTGTTGCTCTATCCTTATTTTTCGTCAAAAAAGCGGCGCACCTATTTATATACGGTTTTCCTTGGCATCATTTTGCTTTCCATGTTCCCCGAGGACACCTTGGAAACGCAAGCTGGAGCTTCTTTTTTCGCGTTCTTTGCCGCGATTTTTTGCTGCTTTGACCGCGAGTGAGCAATTTTCCCTTATCTTTGCGCGTTGTAAACCCAAAACAGAGTTTGATATGTCTGAGAATTTAGTCATTATCCCCACCTACAAGGAAAAAGAGAACATCGAGAGGATTATCCGTTATGTGTTCAACCTGCCTACAGCCTTCGATATTCTGATTATCGACGACAACAGTCCTGATGGCACCGCCGACATCGTGAAAACGCTGATGGGCGAGTTTGCCGACCGGCTTTTCATGATCCAGAGGGCTGGAAAATTAGGTCTCGGCACGGCGTATATCACGGGGTTCAAATGGGCTTTGGAGCGTGATTATCAATATGTTTTCGAGATGGATGCTGATTTCTCGCACAATCCTGACGACTTGTCGAGGCTTCATGACGCTTGTGCCAATGGAGCCGATTTGGCCGTTGGGTCGCGCTACAAAACGGGTGTCAACGTGGTCAACTGGCCGATGGGGCGCGTGCTGATGTCGTATTATGCTTCGGCTTATGTGCGTTTCGTCACGCGGATGAAAGTGCGCGACACTACGGCGGGTTTTGTTTGCTATACTCGTAAAGTATTGGAAACCATAGATTTGGAAAGAATTAAATTTGTAGGTTATGCCTTCCAGATTGAGATGAAATATACTGCATGGAAACTCGGCTTCAAAATCGAGGAAGTGCCGATTATCTTCACTGACCGCCGCGAAGGACAGTCGAAAATGAGCAAAGGCATTTTCCGTGAGGCAGTGTTTGGCGTGCTCAACTTGCGTTGGCGTGGCATGACAGGAAAAATCAAACCAAGGAAAAACTAATGAACTATCTGATTGAAAATGCGACACTTGTCAACGAGGGTCAGACTTTCATGGCAAGTGTTTTTGTTTCCGATGGGAAAATCGCGAAGATTATTCGAGAAGACGACGCGGCGGTTCTCCGCGAGGTTAAGGACGCTTCCCAACGAGTCATCAATGCCGCTGGAAAATACCTGATTCCAGGTATCATCGACGAGCATGTGCATTTCCGCGAACCTGGTTTGACGTATAAGGCTGACATCTACACCGAAAGCCGTGCTGCCGTGGCTGGTGGCGTGACTTCGTTCATGGACATGCCCAACACCATTCCCCCAACCACTACGCAAGAGCTTCTGCAACAGAAATTTGATATTGCTGCCGAAACTTCGTTGGCCAACTATTCCTTTTATCTTGGTGCCACCAATGACAACCTTTCGGAAATTGTCAAGACCGACCCGAAGCGTGTGTGCGGCATCAAGGTGTTCATGGGTTCGAGCACGGGAGATATGCTGGTCGACAAGGATGAGGCTTTGGAACGTTTGTTCAAAGAGTCGCCCTGCCTCATTGCCGCCCATTGCGAGGACGAGGAAATCATTAAGCACAATGCTGAGTTGTATGAAGAGATGGTCGAGAGGGAGATTTTGGAACCCAAAGTCGACTTGCATCCCAAGATACGGACGGAGACGGCCTGCTACTTGTCCTCATCGAAGGCTGTCAGTTTGGCCCAAAAAACGGGTGCCAGACTTCATGTGCTGCACGTTTCCACTGGAAAGGAATTGGAACTGTTTGACAATGACATTCCATTGAGAAGCAAGAAGATAACTGCCGAAACATGCCCGCATTACCTGCGTTTCAGCGACATCGACTACAGGAAAAGGAAATTTTCCATCAAATGCAACCCTGCCATCAAATCGGAGAAGAACAGGTTGGCATTGATGCGTGGCATCAGAGATGGATTGATTGATACCATCGCTTCTGACCATGCACCGCATCGTCGCAACGAAAAGTACACCGGAAACTACTTCACGAGCAAATCGGGGTTTGCCTCCATCCAACATTCGCTTGAGGTGATGCTTGAATGGGTCAACTTGCACGAGCTGGCTTTTGCGCAAGTGGTGCAGTTGATGTGCCACAATCCGGCCATCATCTATCGCATCGACCGCCGTGGCTTCATCCGCGAAGGCTACCAGGCCGACTTGGTGCTTGTGGATTTGCATGATCGGCATGTCATCACCACCGCCAATGAGTATACGAAATGCCATTGGACGCCCTACAAGAGGGAGTGGATGCAGGCTCGCGTGACCCACACCTTCGTGAACGGCAATTTGGTTTACGAAGACGGACTGTTTTACGATGATTTTAATGGAGAGAGATTGTTATTTAATAATTGATAGTTAAGCCGAGCTTATGCAATTCTTGTGGAAGTTGTGGGGTGGTAGAGGTTTGCGGCCAGTCGCAAACTTCAGTGCAAATCATAGATGTAGCGGGATGAAATCTGTCATATCCGATGAGTCCGTGTTCAAAAATAGAAACCTTAATTTAATTAATTTGTTGATAATCAATAAGTAATGAAAAGAATAGTCCTTTTGCTTATCATCTTCTCTGTGATGGCCTCATGCGCCCAAAAACTGACTGAGAAAATCGAGGTCAAATACCCTAATGGCAAGCCTGAATTAGTTTTAATGTTCAACAAATCAGGCGATTGTGTAAGGAAGATTGAATATTACGACTCGGGTCAGGTGAAGATGGAAGGCCCGATGAAAAACGGCAAGCGTGAGGGCGAGTGGACGGCCTATTTCCCCGACGGTCGTGTGCAAAGCCATGGCTTCTTCAAGGATGGTGAACGCACCGGGGCCGCCACGGTCTATTATAGCAATGGCAACCTGATGTCGGAAGGCTTTTATAAGGATGGCAAGCACAGCGGCCATTGGAAGTGGTACGACGAGCAAGGCAACCTGCTCCGCGAGGAGGATTATCCGGAATAGGTCTTATTTCTTCTTGTCCTTCCAATTGAACAAGTTGATTCCAAACGTGAATTCGGCATAGTCGATGACGACTTCATGCACTTTCATGAACGAGCCGATGAACATGTTGCGGTTCTCGCCTAAATAATACTTGAATCCCAGGCGGCCATAAAATGTGCGATAGCAGGGTGGGAGATAGGTGTCTTCGAAGTTGCTTTCCGACGACTCGGCCAAGCCCCAGGTCTTCTTTTGGTCGGTGTCGTAATAGATGCCGTGCCAGAGGTAATAAGCTCCGCCGAGGCAGAACGCAAAGCGGTTGAAGTTGATTTCGAACATCACCGATGGCGCGAGATGTAAGCCGCGAGCAAAGCTGTATTCCATCAGCGGGATGGGATTGTCGCCCGTGAAGTATTCGTGCCCGTCAGCATACATCTGATGGGCTTTTTCGTACATGCGCTTCGATTCGCCTGTCCAGCCGAAATCCAAGGCCACGTCGTAGCTGAACTTGGGGTGGAACTGACGGTGAACGCCAATTTGGATGACATTGGCGAAATAATAAGGCCGTTCGTTGGGCAAATCGCTGACCATCGTGCCATCGGCGGTCTGGTAGCTGCGCATCCATTCGTTGGTTTGCAGAAGTCCAACCGATTCGGTGGCGAAAATCGAGGTGGTTTTCTCGAATTTCGGACGGGGCTGCTCTTTGGGAATCAGTTCGGGCCGTCCGTTGGGATGGTAGCGCAGGCCGACAACCCAGCTGAACACGTTGATGCCGCAGTTGGGCAAGCGCAAAGCCGCATTCGACGAATGTGAGAATTGGTAACGCACCAGAAGATCGAACTTGTCTTCAATCATAAAAGTTGGGCCGGCATCGATGGCAAGGTGAACATTAGCCACTGAGCCGATGAATTCGTCGCCGTGGCGGGTCCAAAAGGAGAAACCGCCCATGATGTCGTAGTCGAACGACCAGTATTTCCCACGATAGAGATGCCCGTTGATGAAGCCGCCTAACGAAATACAGTCGCCGAGTTTCACCCAGCTTTCGCGTTCGTAGCCGTTAGCGTCGCGGTCAATGAATTGGACGCTGTCGACGTTGTTTTTCTCAAAGCGCAGGAAACCGCCGTAATTCAAGTAGTTGAAGTCCTTCTCCCATTGCATCCGCCCATCGGTTTGGCGGCCAATGCGCAGGTCGACACCATATTGCGGCAGCACTTTCATGTAGGCATGGCGTTCCTCGAAGGGGAAATACTTGCCCAAGCGACCGTCCACCTCAAAAAACGTGCGGTTGTCGTAGCTGAAAAACGATTCTTGCGCCGTGACGCTTTTGGCCATTGCCAAGGCTAATGTGATAGAGGCAAGAAAAAGTGTTTTGCCCAGAAAAAATGGTCTCATAAAAATCGTTAAGTAATTGATTTTGTATAATTTGGTAAATTTCTATAAATTGCTCCGTAGGAGCTCCCTTTTAATAACAAAGCACAACGAATCAATGGATTATACTCCGTAGGAGTTTTCTTTTGTTTGATTTCGGAACCAGTCTTTGGCTATTTGTTCGCTTTCTCCTCGTCGTTGTTATACCACTCAAGGTAGGCTTCGGTGAAATCCTTGCCCGATTCAACGAGTTTCGTCTTCTTTGCGTCGGAAAGGCCGAAGTCGATGGAGCTGACGCCCAACGTGTCGATGTAGACGGTGCGTTGCCAGTCGTCACTGTGCAGATGCACGTTGGTCTGGAAGTCGATGAGTGTCGAGACCAAAGCCTTCGTGTAGGTGAAGAAGCTGTTGATGTCTTTCGTGGGCCCGTTGTCGTGGTTGAGGAAGAGGTTGATGTCTTCTTTGGCATCGAGGCGGAAGCCCAACGTCTCCTTGTTGTAGACGTATTCGTTAAGCACGAGGCTCCTGTTTTTCCGCAGTTTCTTGTTGATCTTCTCGTAATACTCGGTTCGGCGAATGTTGTTTTTGTCGCTGATGAGTTGCGATCGGTCGAAGATTTTGATGGCGTAGTTGTCCAACAGCCCGCCGTCGACGTATATATGGTCGTTGCCGCCAACACCTTTCACGGCGGCGAAAAACAGCGGTATCGACATGGAGATGCGGGCTGCATCGGCGATTTTGACATCAGGGGTTTGGCTGAAATTGAAGACTTTCGAATATCCCGTTGTGAGGTCGGCACCAATCAGGTTGATTTCCCTATAAGGTTTGCCTTGTTTGCGCATTTCCTCAAGTTCGCCGAAGGTGATTTCGCCGTTGCCGGTCTTTTGCTCGATGTAGCCTGCCATCAGATTGCGGAAAAAGTCGCCTTTGTACCAGCCGTATTCCTTGAGCAGGCGGGCGGTGTCGCGCACCACGCCCCACGAGCTGTCCATGAAGTTCTTGAAGTTGATTTTCCAAAGGACGTCTTTCAGTTCGTCGGCGGTGAAGCCCAATCCGACCAAGACGGCCACCATGGCACCCGCCGAGGTGCCGGCCACGCGCTCGATGCTTTGCAGAATGCCTTCGCGTTCAAGCACTTCCATGGCTCCGACGTAGGCAATGCCTTTCACGCCGCCGCCTTCAAAAACCAGGTTCTTGAAATGATATGCCATTTTTGTTCAATTTTTAAGTTATGTCTTTGTTTTTAGGCTGTTTGGCTATTGGCTTTTCGCAGTTAGCTATTAGCTTGATAGCACGTAAGCTAATGGCTAAGAGCTAACAGCTAACAGCCTACTAATCTATCACCCAACTCGTTCCGTCTTTGCCGTCTTTCAATGTGATGTGCAGTTGGGCGAGGTTGTCGCGGATCTTGTCGCTGGTGGCCCAGTCCTTGTTGGCGCGGGCTTGCTTGCGGATGTCGATGATGGTCTGCATGAGGCCTTCAACGAGTTCGCCGTTGCCTTCCGAAGCGCCGTTTTCCACCAAACCCAAAATGTCGAAGACGAAGTCTTGGAACAGCTTGTTGAGCAATTCCAATTCGGCGGGGTTGATTTGCGCCTTGCCGTCCTTGATGGTGTTCACCAAGCGCACAGCCTCGAAGAGATTGGCGATGACGATGGGCGAGTTGAAGTCGTCGTTCATGGCATCGTAGCAGGCGTCAACGATTTTTTGGATGTCGAGGTTGGCAGCGCCTTCGGTGGCTTTCAGCGATTTGGCGGCTTTCACGGCTTCCATCAGGCGGTTGTAGCCCTTTTCGGCGGCTTGCAGGGCTTCGTTGCTGAAGTCGAGGGTGCTGCGGTAGTGGGCTTGCAGGATGAAGAAGCGGATGGTCATCGGGGTGTAGGCTTGGGCAATCATTTCGTTGCCGTCCTTGTCTTTGTGGCTGGTGCCGTTGAAGAACTCATCGAGGGTGATGAAGTTGCCGAGCGACTTGCCCATCTTCTGTCCGCCGATGGTAATCATGTTGTTGTGCATCCAGTAGGTGACGGGTTGCTTGCCGTTGGCGGCCACGCTCTG
>Ga0310697_10006122_pt1 | contig 11481 bp, 10 predicted proteins | sample 172DNAGHGlowgp2_FD_203883 | JGI IMG/M metagenome (GOLD analysis project Ga0310697, IMG submission 203883) | Sheep rumen microbial communities from Palmerston North, Manawatu-Wanganui, New Zealand - 1728 DNA GHGlow gp2 (v2) (version 2) | ecosystem: Host-associated > Mammals > Digestive system >... | reverse complement strand
CGGAGACGACCTCGCGACAATCGACATCACATTGAAACCGTTTTATTGTATACTTGTATTCTAAACATGACACTGAAATAAATAATAGCCCAGGCTTATGTCTGGGCTTTTTCAATTCATGAAAGTTGAATATAGAGAAGAATAAAAGAGAATAAAAGAGAGTAAAAGAAAATAAATGAAAATAAAACGGGGGCCTTTCGGTCCCCGTTTCTTTTCTAGTGTTATATCGCTTATGCCCACTGCACGCCCTGAGGGGTCATGACGAGTGCGATGTCGATATATTCGAGCAGCTGCGTCGGTTTGACGTGGATTACTGCTGGAAGTTCGAGCCTGTCCCTTGCCTCCGCACTGTTGTCGACTTCGATGCGGTAGTCGGTGATGCCGCGCTTGCTCTTAATCGGGTCGAGAACAGCCTTGATTGCGGATTCGAAAGTGTCGGCCATCGTTGGGTCGTTCGGGTCGAAGAAGAGGCTCACGAAGCTCTTTGAAAGCTGGTTCTTGAGTTCGAGGGCAAGCCTTCTCTTTGAAATGCGGTTCATGATACCGTCGTGGACCTGGAGGTTCTTGTCACCCCAGATACGGTCACCGTCCTTACCGAACGGCTTGACATAGTTGATGCGACCTTCATACAGGGTGTCCTCGTCTTTGAGTTTAAGTTTCTTCCTCACCCTCTTGCTTACAGTCTCGCCGCGCTTCCAGCCAGCGGCGCCGTACCAGCTGTATTCGGTGTTGTCGGTGTATGCTATGTTACGCACCACATCAAGGGTAACTGGAAGCCAGATGTACTGGTTGTTCGGGTCGTCCCAGTAGTAACCCCAAGGATAATAGGTGCAGGCGTAGTTAGTGTCGATGTCGGAGTCCTCAAGATTAGAAACCACATCGTATGGAGAATACATCTCGGACTCGGTGTCGCCAGCACCGAAAGGCTTGTCTGGCGTCGTGACAACATATAGTGCGTCGCCGCGCTCGTCCTCGATAATGCTGATGATTTCCTGCACCAACGCATTCTGGTTTACGTAGTCAATACCAGGCGTGGCGAACACGTTGATTGCAAGCTTGCCAGGATTGTCGAACTGCTTCACGGCTGCCAGGTAGGCGTAGTAGTCGGAGTTGATGACCTTGGTCTCTCCGTCGAAACCGTATGCCGTGGCGTCGGCCATGACCGAGAACATGGTGCCCACTCCGCTGTACTTGTTGATAGAGCCCTTGTACTTGTTGGCACGGAACTCGTCGCCGTTAGAACGGGATGTGCGGTAGTAATCCCAGCCGTCCCATCCACCGTAGAAGCATAACGTGAACTTTCTGTACCTCTTGTCCTCGTAGATTGTGCCGAGCATAACATCGTCGGTTCCGATACGCGGCTCGATGCCCTCCTCGGTTGTTTCGGTACGGCTAACCGTAACCCAGTTGTATCCAGTCACACCGTCAACGTCCACAACCTGCGTGTTGTCACCGTCTGTAGTGAACCACTGGCCAGTCTCATCCTGTTCGGGCGCGCCGTTGAGAATACGGGCGTCAAGATGGAAGCACGGCGTAAGGCCAGCTGGGTCGTCGCTGTACGCCTCAACTCCCTTGTAGGTGAGGATGTCGGTGTCTATGCCGATGAGGTCGCTCATTCCGAAGTACTGCTTCTTGATGTGGATATCCTCGTCAACGTTGGTGCAGAACTTCACATAAGGTTGTCTGATACCAGTCGACAGGGACTGTCCCTCCTCGCCAAAGCTGAACAATCCAAGACCGCTGTAATTTCTCACGGGGTATCCGAGGAAGCCGCAAGGGATTGACATTGCGGTCATGTCGTCCTCGTTGATTTCAACAGTGACATAGGCCGACTTGCCTTCATACGCACCGTCCATCGTTCCAACCTTGAGACCGAGATAGTTTGGTTCGCCTGGTACAAGCGAGCATCTTCCGAACCTTTCAAGGACTGACGGGTTGACGTCAGTGTCGTAGAATGAACGCACGACAACGTCGAACGTCTCGGCGTCTGGGTCGATGTTCTCGATAGAGATTTTCACCTCGTCCAGCGAATTGTCGCCGTCCGATATTGTGTGGAATCTGAACAGCTTGTGCAGATGCACGTTTGAACCGCTGCCCTTCATCTCGGATACAATCCAAGGGGTTGACGAGAAGCGGTAAGGCTCTTTGTAGTTGTTGAAGTCTAAAGTGATAGGTCTCACTTCACCCTCGTTAGCCGTGTCAGTATCCTCAAAGTCCGTGTATATGTAATACATGTCGTCCGAAGCCACTTTCACACAGTTGTTGAGAACATACTCGTTCTTCACAACGTCCCTGTTGAACTGGTAGAACCTCAGGTATTCGGTGAATTTCTTCGGGTCCTTGACAATACCACCGTTTTCGTTTCTGTACTCACCATAGAAGTATTCCTTCTTGCCAGTGTCTGGGTCGCTTGCGGAGCGCACGGTGTAGATGTGGCCCACCATACCAAGTTGCGGCGCGTCCCAAGTCAGTCCGCCGTCCCTGGACACACGGACGTTGATGCCTTTTTTGTGGGACTCGACGTAAGTGTACAGGTAGCGCTTGCCTAAATCCCTCTTGGTTAGGTCAATCGAATCCCTGACAAGCAGGTCGTCGACTGGCTCGTGTGTCGGCACGATTGACACATATGGATAGTAGGCGAGCTCACTGTTGATAGCGTTGATATCGCCTCTGTAAATGAGCTGTTCGAGAGCCACGTCGTAGAGTTCCTCGACATAGATGTCGGCGTCGCCGACTTCTGGGTCTGTGCCGATAACCTTGGTGATGTAGTTTTTGTCGGCTGGGTTCAATGACACCGAGTATTCGTTCCTCACATAGTTGTCCTCGCCACAGATGGAACAGCCCTTGACCGAATCTACCGCAATCGTGAAACGACCGTAGTTGGACGGAGAGATGTTGAAATCCCCAGTTTCGGTGTTATATCCTGGGTTGCAGCCGTCGCCGAGAATAAGAGTGTCGCTTGGGATAAGTCTCACCTTCTTGGCGTAGTATTCGATGCCGTCCCTTGTGTAGGTTGGGTTTCCGCACTCGTCTACTCCGTTCTGGACGGATTTCTTGTGCTCGCCACGGGAGCGGAGCACACCGATTACGATATTGGTGTAAGCCGATTCAGTGTCCTCTACTGGTATCGACTTGATTTCGCTGAGCTCGTATTTGAAACCCTTACCAGTGTTTTCAACCTCGTTTGTCACAGGGGTGAAATTGTAGTGATGCACACTGAAGCGGTTGATGTTGAAGTCGTCCCTTGTATAACCTTCCCCGACAGCCGCCAGGAAGTCACCCAGCGTGACGAGTACGTAATCCTTGTCAATGTCAGTGTAATCATACAAATGGATGATTTTCTCGTTGTCAAAGATTATAACGAATTTTCCGTCACCTATAATCTCGCTCTTAGGCAGGTTCACGAACAGGACAGCCTCCTCGTCAGCCGAAACAGCTCCCTGGTCATGTTCGGCGACGGCTGTCTTTAAATCGCTGATTGAGGCGAAATCGTTTCTCGCGCCTTCGCTTAAAGTGTCGTAGTATTCCTCGCAGTAGTCATCAAAGAAAATGATGTCCCTGTCCTCATTCTTGTAACTATCGATAACAGTGATTTCACTTGGGTTTCCGCTTGGAGTCCCGTTATCTGAAAAATAAGGACCTGGAACAGTGAAGAAAACTGTGTCGTTGAATTCGGACTCGATGTCACCGTCATAGGTTTTTGGCTCGTCGTCAGTCACGTTATATTCCTCGCCGTCCTGGCTGACATACTTGGTGGCGGTGATAACCCAGGCTGGACCAGCGTTCACGCCAGACAGTCCAAGGGTTCTCACAACTTCAAGCTTCTTTGATTGCTTCAAGTACTCCTGGGCTATGTACGGCAGTTCGTACTTCGGATACTGGCTACCACGGAACTTCTCAGTGTTGGTACCACCGAAGTAGGCCTGGAACTCTGCCCATGTCTCGATTGGTATCGGTTGGAATGCAGGACCTTTGACCGTCTCACCAGCAAGACCCAGGATAGTGATACCGTTGGACTTTATTGAGTACGAAGCCTCAATCTCTTTGTAGTATGTACCTGGAGCTGTGTGCACACGTCTTGTGCTACTTCTCTTTGCCATAGTTTCTTGATTTATTTTTAGTTTATTATATATTATAAATAGTTTGGCAAATTCCAAAGTGTCAGAACAAGAGGGCTATTTTTTCAGCAACCCCAAGCTCCACAAGGATGCTGGCGGCATTCGAAAAGTCGCTTTCAGCCAAACCGTGGGTGTCAACCTCGACTGGACTTGCCATAACTCCACTATACAGGAGCCTTTCCTGGTCGGTAAGCTCGGCTCCTCCTGGTTCCCCTATCTTGGGGATTGCTTCGGCAACCCTTGACGCTATATACCCTGTCGTTTCTGACAGCTCCTGTTTGATTCTTACCAGTTTGAGGGCTAGGTTCAGGGGAAGCTTCAGATGTTCTTCCGCCACAATGTCGAGGGCCCTCTCAACCTCGAACGCATCGTTGGCAGTTATGACCTTTCTCATATGTTCGTTTTTTTTTAGACAAATATGAGCCAGAATCCACCAAAACACAAAACCGTTTTTTACTATTGAATAGAAGGTACTTTAGTGAAGGTTTATACTTTAAGTAAAAGTACCTATACTAGAAGGTAGAAAAAAAATATCTGTATATTTTTTTTCATATACCTTCACTGAAGTACCTTAAGCGCACGCGCGCGAAGGGTTAGACAAGCTTGCCCACGAAAACTACTGTTGATATCGATTTTTGTCTGGGTTTGGCTATTGAAACCTTAACCTCGTCCCCTTTCCGAATCCTGAACCATGAACTGACGTCGTAGTCGTCGCCGTTTATCACGATTTTCACATTCCTGGCGTTCTCGCATCTGTCCAGTTTCACTATAATATCGTCGTCGTTATCGAATGTAACCTTCGAAACTCCCTCGTTGAACTTGACATCTAACACAACGCCGTCGTCCCCTTCGAAATCCAGGCTGACTCTTGTCCTATTGGTGAACGCAAGGCTTGGGTTCACCCTGATTCTCTTGGGTCTCAGGTCTGTCTTGATATCGTCTTTCGGTATGATGTAACCTATAAGCTTCAACGACGCCGACTGGATGAAGAATTTACGCTCGTCTATGGTGTATGACGTCTCGTCGTCTATGTTGTCGACCACCAGAGGCATGTAGTGCCCGTTTACGTTGATATAACACTGCTTGGACGCAAACAGCTTATTCAACTGCTCGTTGAAACTGTTCACTTTTTCATATTTTGACGTGACGAACGACACCCTGTATACCAAGTCCACCTGTATCGGCTGGCTCATGGATACCACTTCGTAGCATTCCACGCCGTTCTTGTCCTTGACCTCGCTAATCCTCAGTGTGAATCTGTTGTCTCCAGGAATGTTGTAATTTCCTCCGTGTATGGTGCCGAAGTTGGGGTTGCTCTCCCTGTTCAAGGTCTTGAAGTTCATGTACAGGTTCCCGTCGCTGTCGGTATGCTCCCACATCTGCGTGTACTCACTGGACCTCTGGTTGCTGAACAGGGTGAACGTGGGAACGCTGTTACCTTCATCGTCGACAATGACAAGCCTCTCGTCGACGAACTTGAACATTTCCCTGTCAATATCCTCGTATTCCACTGGGTTGGGCACCATCGGACTGTTTTTCAGAATATCCTCCTGATACGAAAGCCTCTGGCCTGGGCCGTATTCACGTGTGTTTATATGTACCTTGTTCATTCTTTACATCGCTTTGAATTCTTCGTCGGTGACAGGGCTTGCATCTACCACCCTGAAACCAGTCTTGTACGCGCCCACCACGGACTGGTTGGCTGTGTTCAGCTTGCCGTCGTTGACCACCACCCAGTAGTACATCCTGCCTTCCTCAATCATGATTCCCAGATAGTCACCCCTTTTGATGTCCACGCTGTATTTCTGCAACGTGGTGGTGGTCACATAGACTTTCAGGTTTCCCTGCAATGCGTATGCCGCGTTCTGTGATTTGCTGTCATACGATTTCATCTGGGTGTCGGATATCTCGTACAGGCACGGTATCTCGACAGGCATCTTGAACTTGATGGTCTTGTTCGCGTCCTTGTATATGTCGTTCCGCTGCGTCTTGACCCTGTCGACCTGGTACACGACAACCGTCTGGTTGGTATCCTCCTCAAGGTAGCCGTCCACGATATCCATCTCAAACTGGAAATCCTCGTCTGAGTAGAACATGTTGTTTCTCGTTATGGGTGTCTTCGTGTTGTTCGGCATGTCTGTGTTTTTTTATATAAATATTTTAATATGTGGAAAAAATGTTGTATATTTGCAGTATGTCAAACAGTAGGATAGCGAAGGCATATGAAATCCTGAAAGGATACAGCGGCACCAACCGCCAAATATTGTACTACAAGCACAAGCTTGAAGAAGGGCATCTCATACTTGAGGAATTCGACACCAAATACATACTTAAAAACCACGACTACACTCCAATAGAACTGTCTACCGACGGGAAACCAGGAAAAATCGTCAGTATTTCGAACGACCTCGGCCTCGAACTGCAAGAAAAATACGGGCTGGAATTCGTTCCGACCAAGCTGAGGGTCTATGAAGTCATAGGGGAGATGGGTGCGAGCTACCACTGCTACGCGCAGTACAGGCAGAGTGTCCCTAAACAACTTATGTACTTGAAAAAACGATGTGTCCTGACCCAGCTGGTGACCGTCGATTACAATTCGCTGGATATCGATTTCAGTGTCTACGACAACATGCCGTCCAACCAGGGCAGGAAATTGAAAGAGCACCAGAAGACCGCCGTGAAGTTCCTTGTGGCCAACAAGAAGTGCATCCTTGCGGATAGTATGGGTCTTGGCAAATCCGTATCGTCGATAATTGCCGCACTCGCAGGCGGATATAAGAACATACTCGTAATCACCACAGCCTCGCTGAAGTCGTCCTGGAAAAAGGACATGCTTTTCTATGTACCAGAGGACGAGATAAACATCGTCAGCGGCAGCAAGTGGACCCCTGGAAAGAAGTTCACAGTCATAAACTACGACATCATAGACAACTTCTACGAGATACCGCTCGAGCCAGAATTCGAGACCCAGGTGATTAAGGACAAGGACGGCAATGTAGTCGACTCGTTCCAGGTTCCAGTCATGGTGAGGGACAAAAAGACTGGGGAGATGGTCCAAAAAATGAAAAAGTCAATAAAAAAAGCCAACATCCTCGAAAGTCTGGCCAACTCTCCGCTGTTCCTGGAAGACTATGACTGCGTTATTATCGACGAGGCCCAAAAGCTGAGCAACAACACCTCGAACCGATACAAGTGCATATACGACTTCCTGCGGAAGTCCGACCCCAAGGCTATCTTCCTGCTCACTGGCACCCCGCTGACAAACAGCCCTATGAACCTGTACCAGATACTCAGGCTGATTGACGCCGAAGTCACCTGGGACTACAGGTACTATGTCAAAAGGTACTGCGGAGGAAAGGAAATGAGGCTCAGGGACGGCAGGACTATATTGAAGCCAGGAAAGGCCAGCAACCTGAACGAACTGAGGGAGAAAATCAAAAACATATACATCAGGAGGTTAGCGTCTGAGACTGGGGAGATGGTGGGCAAGACTATTGTGAGAAAATACTATGACCTGGACGACAGGCAGAGGGTCGAATATGACAGGTTATGGCAGGAATACCAGGACGCACAAGAGAACGAAGGTAACTACGACACTGAGCAGTACCGCCAACTGGTTGAAGGCATGATTGTCAGGCAGTACCTGGCGAAAGAAATGACCAAGCACACAATAGAATTGGCTGAAGACTATCTAGACTGTGATGAAAAGGTCGTCATCATAACATGTTTCCAGGATGAGATGGATATATTGCAGAAACACTATGGCAAAAAATGTGTTGTGTATAACGGCAAGATGCTGCCAAAACAAAAGGATAAGGCACAGGACGAGTTCCTGAATAATCCCAAGGTGAAAGTATTCATAGGTCAAATCGAAGCGTGCGGCGTAGGCCTTAGCCTTCCAGTCTCAAAAACTGTAATTTTTAATTCATACAGCTGGTCTGAAGCTTCGAATAGGCAGGCTGAAGACAGAGTGTACCGTCTAACACAGACACGAGACGTGGAATGCATCTACATGCTATTTAACGACAGTATCTCGCAAGACATGTTCGAAAAGGTTCTATACAAAGGCTATGTGATGGACACCTTGGTTAAATCAGAAAAACAAAAAACTGAAAAAGATGAATGATGACATACGGAATAGATTCCTGATAAACAACGACGACACTGGAAGATTCTTGGTGACTTCACCCAAGACTGGTAAGACTTATTTTGTCGAGGCTATCGACAGTGACGAACTTACCAAGTGGGGCGACTACGACCCAGCTACGAAAAAATTCCAGACAGAGAACTACGGTCAGAAATACAAGGGCAGTATCAAACCTGAGGAATCGATGATTACTGAGGAGAACGGGTTCACCAACATACACACGCTGGGTGTTGGCGTGTCCCCGCTCGACTACATCAACAGGATTGACAACGAATATTATGAAAAACACATGAAATAAAGATTTAGAATTAAAACAGTTTGGCACCAGAAGAATTTAAGGAAAAGTACGGGGAGTTTCTTGTCGAAGGCAGTGCCGATGAGGACAGGGCTGCAAAGGTTATAGTTGAAAACCTTGGCGGCGTGTGCTACCACACGGACCCAGAAATCGACATAAAATGCCACACAGACCTGATATGGGTCACTAACAAAGGGACTGTCTGCGCGATTGACAAGAAAGCGCAGAAGAAGATTTCCAGGGAAGACGATAACCCAAGCAAGACGCTTGAATGGTTCGAGATGAGAAGTGTGAACGGGGACCCAGGAAGTGCAACGCCTATGGCTGGGGAATTGAAAAAATTCGGGATTGAGGTTTCCGACATTCACGACTACATAATGCAAGAAACTGACGATAAATACCTGTTCCTCCAGCGGTTTTTGTTGAGTAGGTATATAGCGGAAAAGACTGACCTCAAACACCCAGTGAGAAAAAACCCGAAAAGGCCGTATGTTGCATACCAGAGGCCAAACAGGAACGACCTGATAGTCCTGGTCCCGATAAAGGACCTGGAGAATATAAAACATTTCAGTATTGACAAGCGATGAGTATCGAAGACTACGACTATATAGACGAGAACCCCCCTCAGGAAGAAAATGTACCCTGCGTGGTGTTCGTCAAGGACATGGGGGACGAGATTGACAACAGGCACGTATACCACTTCTATGTGTCTGATTCACCAGAAACGGTGTTTGCCGAGGGATGGGGGGAAATCCCAGCGTGCAACGTGCCCAGGAACCTCATATACCCAGACAGCGACATGTTCCAGAACGTGCTTGAGGTAAAGACCGACATACTGCTGGACCTGGCCCAGAACCAGTGCTGTTTCTCTATGCAGGACGCGAGGGACCACATAGTGGCGCTGGCATACGAAAATATCGACAAGGCCGAAGTGTACCCAGAGCCTAGGATTATCATACAGTACGGAGAGCCGATAGAGAACGTGGAAGCGTTGTTCGCCAAACGGGACGTACAGATGAGTTATGTCGAATAACAGCTATATAGGTTTATTAGTCTATTTCACTTCCGCCGAAAATCGGCTTATCGCCGCGCTGCAAGTCCCTCATATATCTCATTATCCTCTGGTTTCCGCTTGCGTGGGCTATCGAAATGAACACGTCATATGACGTGTCGTCTGGTGTCAGGAGCACGGCGTTTATTTTCTCGCCGTTGAGCAGACTTTCCAGTTCGTTTCTGCTGAAACTCACTTCCCTGTCGTTGGCGTCGTACACTTTAACTGTGTCACCCTCGGATTTACAACGTTCGATATGTATGCTTCCAGCCGAATTTATCTGAATGTCGGCACCTTCAAGGTTCTTTTCAATATCCATCGGGATATTTCCATCTGGCTTCGCCCCGTAAAGGTAGGCGTCTTCCTCCTCCCTGAGGTATATCTTCACAGCCTCGGATAATACGTCAGTTAGCTGTCTTTCAGTTAATGTGTATTCCATATTATTGAAAATCTTGTTATTTATAAGTGCTGAAATATGGGTTAGTTTATAACGGTATTGTCTGTATTCGGCTGGCGTATGTTTTCCATCCGCTCGCTTCCTTTTTGGCTGAATTATCTGACATACTTGGCAACAACCCTGTCAAGAGACTCCATCAGTCGTTTTCTGGATTCCGCGATGTTCCTTGCGCTCTGGGCCATCTTTTCGAAATCCAGGTCGTGTTCACCAAACCACTTTTTCAGGATACTTAGTTTCTTTCTCGTGTAAATTAGGGTGTCGATGCTGGTCTTTACGTCTTCAACAGCATATTGCTTTTCATCTCCACTAGCAGTTCTCAACACCAGCACGCCGCTCGGATTCTTGGCTTCGATTGCATTCTTTATATCCTTTGGGGACGCCTGGAGCTCGTTCGGGTTCAGACCACGTTCCTGGGACATCATTTCCAGGGCAACCTTCCTGTACCTCGCAATTATCATCTTCAATTCTGGATACGGGACGTATTCTGTGTTGGAAGCAAAACCGAGTGCTGTCATGAGAATCATCTGTTGCATGGCCGTTTCCGTCAAATCCATGGACATGATTTCAGCTTTGGTGTTCGGGTCCATTTCGTCTATACCTGTGATAATATCCTCCAGTATCTGGCGTATCGCGCTAGGCATATCCTGGTTATAGTATTTGAGATACATTTTCATTTTTTCAAGTATGTCTGTATCGGCTTCCTCGTCTGGAACCCTTTCACCGATTGTGTCCATGATGTCTTTCGTGGTTCCGTTATCCCCGTCGACCCTGGTGTCCGCCGCCATTACGTGATGGTTGCTTCTGGTCGTGTTCTTGGCCAGCACGTCCTTCAGCTTGTTGGCTATGAACCTGGCTATGTCGTACAGTACATCCTTTCCAGCCTTGCGGGCATTGTATATAATCTGCATCGTCTCGCCCTTTTTCTCAACAAACTGTACATCCACTGCTTCTGGGTAGTAGAATGAATCAAAACGGCTTCCGAGGATTGCTTGTACTTTTGACCTCAATGCGGTCATAGCAAACCCCCAAATGTCACCGTAAATCTGGTTTGTTGTGGCACCGTCTGGACCTTCGTTCTCATATGCTTGCACGAACTGGTCTAACATGTCATTGGCATCTGCTGGCCTCACGCTGTGTCCTTTCACATACACCTCATTGATAATATCCATTATGAGGTTTCTGATATCGTTTTCGTTCAATCTAATAGATTTCATCATTGAATATGTTGTTTTATTATAAATAGCTGTGTTTATGATTATGCAATCTGTTTCACCTGTTCAATTGAAAAGACGCAATAATCGTCAACATCCACAGAACCGTCACACGTTTCACCTATTTCCCTAATTATGACGCCATCATAATCTAATTCTCCCTTTTTTACAAGTTTAGCCACTATTGAAGGGACATCGCCTA
>Ga0310697_10006120_pt1 | contig 11482 bp, 12 predicted proteins | sample 172DNAGHGlowgp2_FD_203883 | JGI IMG/M metagenome (GOLD analysis project Ga0310697, IMG submission 203883) | Sheep rumen microbial communities from Palmerston North, Manawatu-Wanganui, New Zealand - 1728 DNA GHGlow gp2 (v2) (version 2) | ecosystem: Host-associated > Mammals > Digestive system >... | reverse complement strand
GAGGAAACTGACCCCGAATTAGTTTGGCTCCTCTATGATACCGGTCATCTTGTTTGCTCCGGCGAAGATTATCTCGCGATTCTCAAAAAATATCTCCCGCGTATCCGCCATATCCACTTGAAAGATGTTCGCATGGAAATTCGCAACAAAGTCAAAGCTGAAAATATGTGCTTTCTTGACGGCGTCCGCGCAGGCATGTTCACTGTTCCTGGCGACGGTTGCATTGACTTTGAACCCATTTTCGACATTGTCAACGCAAGCAATTATGACGGCTGGTATATCGTCGAGGCTGAACAAGACCCCGCCAAAGCTAATCCGCTCGAATACGCTATCAAAGCTCGTAAATATATTCGCGAAAAAGCTCATATCTAATCCTTTTCCAGTCCAAAAAAAATTTTCCCCTCAGCAATGCGTTGAGGGGATTTTTTTATCAATCTGTCGTTGCAGGGTCAATATCAATGTAAATATCGGTTCGCTTGTGCAAGTCGTGCGCTCGCAAGAAATTTCTGACTGCAGATAAATCTTGCGTCTTGATGAGAACTGCAAATCTGAACACGCCGCGCAAGTTAGCTATCGCCGCCTTAATCGGTCCTAAAATTTCTTGACGAGTAGCAGAATTTTTCCCGACTTCCGCTCGAAACGCCTTGACTATTTCCTTGCCAAAATTTTTAGCTTTCGCTTCGTCCTTCGACATAACGATAAGTTTCACTAGGCGGCAAAACGGCGGGAAAAATATTTCTTTGCGCTGAGGAAGTTCGCTTGCGTAAAATTTTTCGTAATCCTGCGCGCAACCAAATCTTATCGCCGGCGCGTTGACGTTATACGCTTGCACGATAACTTTGCCGGGCAAATCTGCGCGACCTGCACGACCTGCCGCTTGAGTTATCAGCGCGAAACAAATCTCCGCCGCTCGAAAATCCGAGAAACTCAAAGAGGCGTCCGCATTCAAAATTCCAACAGCCGTCACGCCGCTTATATCGTGCCCTTTGGCAACCATTTGCGTACCGAATAATATATCTGCTTCGTGCTTGGCGAATGCGTCAAGTATTTTTTTTTGACCAAATTTCTCCCGCGCAGAATCCCTGTCCAAACGAATTGCCCTTGCGTCCGGCAAAAATTTCCTCAACGACCGCTCTAATTTCTCCGTTCCCGTTCCCAAAAATTTTATGTGCTTACTCCCGCAAACAGGACAAATTTCCGGCGGTATCGCTTCAACTTCGCAATGATGACAAAGTAAATGCCCGTCCGCGTGATACGTCATTGGCAAGCCGCAATCCGGACAAACGCAAATATATCCGCAAGACCTGCACATTACTATTGTCGACCAGCCGCGCCGATTCAAAAGAATTATCGCTTGATTGTCTTCCGCCAAAGTTCTTTTCAGCAATCTGTATAAATCGCGGCTCAAAACTTCCCTGTTGCCCGACCGCAATTCCCCGCGCATATCGACGCATTCAACTTCAGGCAACGGATTATCCAGAGCTCGTCGCGGCATTTTTAGCAAAATCAATTCGCCCTGCTGCGCCCGATAAAAAGTTTCAAGGCTCGGCGTCGCTGAACCAAATACTATCGCCGCATCATGAAATTTCGCAAATTGCTCCGCCACTATTCGCGCATGATAACGCGGCGCATTTTCTTGCTTGTATGAATAATCCTGTTCCTCGTCGACGACAATTAGCCCGACGTTGTCAACCGGCGTGAAGAGTGCCGACCGCGCCCCGATTACTATTCCGACGTTGCCATTTCTAATTCTGTGGAAAGTGTCGCTACGTTCCGCTAAAGTCAAGCGGCTGTGCAAAACTGCTACGTCCGAAAAATGCGCTCGGAAATTTGAAACTATTTGCCCCGTCAACGCAATCTCTGGAACTAAAATTATCACGCGCCGTCCAAGCCGTCTCGTTATCTTCGCCAGCTCAATATAAACTTGCGTTTTGCCCGAACTCGTCACGCCGTACAGGAGGAAGCCTTGAAATTTTCGCGCCAAGATAAATTTTTCCACAGATTTTATCGCCGCGACTTGTTCCGCTGTCAGCTCGAAACTTTTTGGCACCGCTCTTATCTTTGAATAGCTATCGCGCAAAACTCGCCGCTCTTCCACTTCGACTAAGCCTAAATCGATTAGCGATTTCACTGCCGACGACGGGATTTTATTTTCGGCAAGTTCAAATGTCCGAAGTTCGCCGCGCTTTTCTAAAAGCTTTAAGAATCTCAATTTTGCTTTTGCCCGCTCGAAATTTCCAGCGTCGTAAACTCCCACCAATTTATAAATTTTTTCAATGCGCGTTTCGATTTTTTTCCCGTGTCGACCAGGCATAAATAATCCCATTGTCTGCGATAGCGGGCACAAATAAAATTCGGCTAGCCATTGCGCCTCGCTTATCATTTTCGGCGTAAACCAAGCTTCGTCGTCGATTACGTCAAAAATTTCTTTCAGCTCGAAGGGAAAAATTTTATTGTCGTCGACTTCGCGCACACTTATTACAAAGCCGTCAGTTGTTCGTTGTCCAAATGGAATACTTACGCGCCAACCCAGCGATAAAAATTTCAATCGTTCCGGCACAAGATATGTATAATTCTGAACGATATTATTTGCCGTGACATTTACGCAAACTTCAGCAATTATCATTTGCTTGTTCCTTTAAGGGAGTGCGGCAAGGTCGGCGACCGGCCAGAAAATCAGCGCGGCTTTTCCTTTGACCAATTCGAGCGGCACAAAGCCTACGTCGGGAAAACGCGAGTCCAAAGAGTTTCTGCGATTGTCGCCGCAAACAAAAAGCGTACCTTCGGGCACCGTTTGCTTAGGATATTCAGTGCGCGTTTTTTCGGCGATATAATCTTCATTTACAAGCGCGTCGTTTACGAAAACATGCCCGTCTTTAATTTCAATGGTGTCGCCGCCGACCGCGATAACTCGTTTAATAAAATCGCGGCTATGGTCTCTCGGATAACGGAAGATGACAATTTCGCTGCGCATGGGGTCGCGCCAATGATAGATAAATTTATTGACAACCAATCGCTCGCCGTCTTGGAGCGTTGGTTGCATACTAGGTCCGTCCACTACGTACAATTCTACGATAAAATAGCGAATCAGCACCGCTACCAGTACTGCCGACGTGATTGATACTATCCAACTTTTTACCTCTTCGACATTGATTGAGCTCATAAATATCTCCTCGTCATTGTTCTTGATATTTGCTTGAAATGATTTTATTCTGCCCAATCGAAAATTTTCCTGCAACTAACTTAGCAAACTGCGCAGATAAATGAGGAAAACTTTTGACTTGACAATAAATTTCGTGTACAATTTTGCGATTGATTGAACTTTTATAAGGGGTTGAAAAGATTTGGTAATGATACTTGAAGGTTTGCTCGTCGCAGTATTGGCGGTCGTATTGGTGCTGTGGTTTTACTTGAAAAATCGCAAAGAAAAACTCGTCCCGAAATTGGAGAGCCGCTCGCCGTTCAAAGTCGAACAACGCGACGAAAAATCCATTACACTTTCCACGACGATTGAATTTCGCAACGAAGGCACGCAATCGGCAATGATTGTTGACGCGATATGTCATCCGCTGTTGCCCTTTGAACAATATGACGGAATGAACGTGCGCGGCAAAGTTGAGCGCGAAGGCGTCCCACGCGAAGACGATTATTTTGAGGCATTAGTTATTGAACATAAGGAGAGCGCAAATCTCGTGGCGAAAGTTACGCTGACTGCGCGGAAAAATCTTTCGTTGGAAGAGGCGGTAAGCCGCATGGTAGATTTTCCGATTGAATTAATTTATCGTGAAGTCGGGCGCACACCAATGCATTGGTCGATAGCGCGAGTAATTTTGACTGCCGAAGAACTTGCTAAAATCGTCGGCGTTCAGCTTATCAAAGACTAAGGAGAAAATTTTATGAACGTAGAAATTTTGCCGATAACTACTAGGATTTTGACGCCTAAAGATGATATTGTTGACGTGATAGAAAAATATACTCGCGACATAATAACGCCCGATGACGTGGTAACTGTCGCTGAAAGTGTCGTCGCGATAACGCAGGGAAATATAATTCGCCCCGACGAAATGGAAATTAGCGACCTTGCGAAACTTTGTTGCCGATTTATTCCCGACTATGGCTCTTTAGCGACGCCGCACGGCATGCAAGCCCTTATGGAAAAGGAAGGCGAATGGCGCGTTGCGTTTGCATTGGTTGCGGGCTTTTTGGGTAAGATTATCGGAGTGCGCGGGCTGTTCTATAAATGGGGCGGGCGTCAAGCGGCGTTAATCGACGACGTGACAGGGACAATGCCGCCTTTTGATAAATGCGTTGTTTATGGTCCGGAAAATCCGGAAAAAGTTGTTGCTGACCTAAAGGCGCGACTGAATTGCTTTGGCGCAATGATTGCCGACGTAAACGACTTGAAACGCTCGCGAATTGTCGGAGCAACGCCCGGCATGAATGCTCAACTTGCGTCCGATTTGCTGATTGATAATCCTTTTGGCAACGCCTCGCAGAAACGCCCAATTTGCGTACTGAAAAATTTCCGGCAATATCAGGAGGCGAATGCTAAATAGTTTGGAGTGATTGAAATGCCAGAAACTCAACCGAAAGAACAAACCGCACGGGTTATCCCAATGACAGTCAACGATTTGATTTCAATGCAGTTGCAGGATTTAAAAGAAGATTTTCGCGGTACGCGCAAGGAACTTTCAGAGCGCATGGAACGATTGGAACGGCGGCAAGACAGATTAGAGGAGAAGCTGGAAACGACGCGCAAGGAATTTAATCAGCGCATGGACAAGCAAGACGAAAAAATTGACAAGCTCGATGCAAAAATTGATAATATGCGGAAGGAATTATCTGCCCGCATGGACAAGCAGGACGAGAAAATTGACAAGCTCGCCGATAAGATTGACGGACTTTCCAAAAAAATTGATTCGGCAATGAATCACGGACAGATAATAACTGTTTCGGCAATAAGTATCGCGGTCGGTGCGCTGTACGCGATTTTTTTCAAGTAACAGGAGGGGCAACGATGAAACTTTTTAAACGAATAATTTTATTGACGCTGGCGGCAATGTTTATCGGCGGCACGGCGCACGCAATACCAATTCCCTTGCGCGGCGTCGTCGAAGGTTTTTACGGCACGCCTTGGACTTTCAACGACCGCGCAGATATTATCGACTTCTGCCGCCAAAATAATCTCAACTCCTACGTCTACGCGCCCAAAGACGACCCTTACCACCGCGAAAAATGGCGCAAGTCTTATCCCGCCGATAAGCTCGCCGAAATGAAAAATTTAGTTGACGTCGCGAAAAAAAATGACGTTCGATTTATCTTCGCCGTGTCGCCCGGACTGGATTTGAATTACAAGGGCTCGAAGGGCGACGAAGATTTTCGGCTCATGATTCGCAAACTTGACGCAATGTATCAAATTGGCGTTCGCGACTTCGCAATTTTCTTCGACGACTTGAAAGACGATAAAGGACGGCATCACGAAAGCGGCAAGGCGCAAGCGGAATTTTTAAATCGCGTGCAGAAAAATTTGCATGAACGTTACAAGGACGTTGCGCCGCTGATTATGGTTCCGACCGAATATTTTTATGAAGATATGGTCAATGGCAATAAGATTAAGCCTTACACGAAAGATTTAGCCGAAAATCTCGATCCGCGAATTGTCATTTTGTACACGGGGCGCGGCGTAGTTTGCGACGGCATAACAAATGAGGAACTCGCCAAAGCCAATAAAATTTTCGGGCGCGAAGTCGGCGTTTGGTGGAATTATCCCGTCAACGATTATTCACTGACGCCCGACGGAAATCGCAATGTCAAATTGGCACTCGGCGCGATTGAAAAACTTCCGACCGGGAAAATGACCGCGATTTTCTTCAATCCAATGGGGCAAGTTCAGCTGTCTAAAATTGCGATAGCGACAGGCGCAATTTACGCGAACAATCCCGCCACTTACGACGAGGCGCAAGCTTGGGATAAAGTTTTGGCTGAACAATTCGGCTCGCTCGCGCCGGCTATGAAAGTTTTCGCGGAACATTCTCAGCACATGGAAAATTCTTGGGCGAAAGTTGGTCCACCCGACGCAATGGAATTTTCTACGGCGGCATTTAATCTCCTAAACGATTGGGGCAAGAAAAGTTTCGTTGACTTCGCACCGCTCGAACAAAAAATTAACGAGACCGAACGCGCCGCAGATATTTTGCTTAGACGCTTGCCGACAAAATATTTATCGGAATGCAAGCCGCAACTCGAACAGCTTAAACGAATTGCCAACGCTGACCGTGTCGCGCTTGAATCTCTCAAAGCAGGTAAGCTCGACCCGCGCTTGAAAATTTTACGCGAAGAAATTTCCGCTAACGAAAAGCAAGCTATCATTTCCGAAGAAGCAGGCAGGAAATTTATCGACGACGTTATAAAAATTTTCGACGCGCAAAATCAAGGCAAGAAAAAGAAGAAATAATTCCATAAAGCGGCAAATGAAAAGCGGGCGTTGACTCCAATGAGTTCGCCCGCAAATTTTTTTGTCAAATTTTTCTCCGTCCAAAATTAAAATCCCAACTCCTCGTGAATCAAAATAACTTCTACGTCACTGCGAAGCGGCGGTTCCCATAAAACCGACAAAGCACGACAAATTCTGCTCGGACTTGAGCAATCATAGCATTTATCGCCCTTTTTCGCGCAGGGAGTTTTCGCCTTCATACGCTGAGCATTTTTCGGCGCGGCAATATTCCTAGCTCGCCAAAGTGCGGCTTGGAAATCCTTAGCGATTTTGTTTTCGCCGACAAGCAGATAAACTTTTTCGTGCCCAAAGAGAATTGAGGCAACGCGGTTACAAGAACCGTCAATGTTGATAATTTCGCCCGTCTCGGCAAGCCCATTGACCGAAGAAAGATAAATCTGCGCGGCGTTGGCTTCCTTGCGAACTTGGTCGGGAGTTTTGCCGCCTGGTAAGCGATTATGATAAAAAACTTCGTTATTGAGCGCGAGTCTGTCGTAAAGCCCCATTTGCTCAATCGTGACCGAGCCGCCAAAGCCAACCGTTTTGCCCTGAATTTTTTCGTCAAGATAATCAGCCGCCGCGCTCGCCGTATCGAAACAACTAACATCATAGCCTAGCGATTCGAGTTTCGTTTTAACGTTATTGAAGTCCACCATATTTACACCTCCTTTCAAGGTAGATTGAAAAATATATTAATCCTTTTTATGCCGAATGTCAAAGCTAAAAAATCAGCCGCTCAAGATTACTCCTGAACGGCTTTTATATTAAACGTCTTTGTTAATTTCAATCGATTAGATATAAGCTTCCTCGTCGGGGATTTTCGACCAATCGATACCGAAAATTTTCGTAAATAATTCTTCTTCGGAGTCGGCTTCTATGTCAGCGGCTTTGAAGAGAATTTTAGTAAAGTCGGATTGTTCTTTTTCGGTCGGCTGATTATTTTCGGCTTCTTTCTTTTCTTCGGCGCGTTTTTGCTTAGCTTCTTCTAAACGAGCGGCTTGATCTTCAGAAAGTTTTTCGAGCTGCGCGAAGAGTTTCATATTGCCTTCGTCATCAAAGGAAACGGAAAGTTGCGAGAATTGGACGCCTTCGCCCAAATCTTTTTCGGAAATATTTTTGAGCATATCGACCGCCTTGCCGACGTTGCCCATAACTTTTCCTGCGTATTCGTCATCTTCAGCCATTTTCTCAAGCTCTTCAGTCGTGAAGATAACGGAATATTCTTTGGAGCTACCGGTCGTTTGAGCGGCGTCGAGATCGTCGGAGACAAAGAAATCGTAATCGCCATACTGCTTGCGAAGATTTTCGAGATAACTTTGTGCTTTGGCGGAAAGTTTGCTCTCGTCAGTCTGATTGGCGTTTTTCGACTGTTCCAAAGCGTTCAAACCTTCTTCGGAAATGTCGACGATAGTTTTCTCGGTGAAATTTGCTTGCGCGGCGGCAACTTTATTGTAATTCGCCGAATTCATACCGATATTGCCGGCTTTTTGGTATTGGTTTAGATAATTCGCGCCGATTGTGTTTAACATGATGTGTCCCTCCCTAACAAAACCTCATTCCTTTTTGAGTAACGTTATTATAGCACAGTTTCGGCGAAGTCAACAGCATTTCTTATAAATATTATCGTGTATTTTCTATGAAATTTAAATTGATACTTCCGCGAACTCCAAAGGCAAGCTCAACGCTAAAATTTATTATCGACGGTCGACAGGAAAATAAAATATAAAGCAGAATCAAGGAAAGAAAATTTTAAGGAGAGATTTTAATTGAGCACTTTGACATTGTCGCGAGCAAAGGAAATATTGCAAAAGCACGTTACGGAGCCGCATTTATTCGTACACGCGGCGGCAGTAAGCGGCGCAATGGGCGCAATGGCTGAACATTTCGGCGAAGATAAAGAGCATTGGTCGGCAATCGGCTATTTGCATGACGTTGACTTTGAAAAATTTCCGGAGGAACATTGCCAACACGTTCGCGAACTTTTGGAGCCGGAAGGAATCAGCGATGACGACATTAAAACAATAATTTCGCACGGCTACGGCTTGACGGGCGCGACGATTAAGCCGGAAACGCCCTGTCAGAAAAGTTTATTCGCGGTCGACGAGCTGACAGGCATTGTTCACGCTTACGCGCTTATGCGTCCGGAAAAAATGGACGGAATGTCGGTCAAAAGTCTGAAGAAGAAATTCAAGGATAAACGCTTTGCGGCGAAATGCAATCGCGAAGTAATTCAGCGCGGCGCAGATGATTTAGGAATGGATTTAGGCGTTTTAATGGAGCTTTGCATAAAGGGCATGGCGGAACGCGCCGACGAGTTGCAACTTTAAGGGGGAAATGATTTGGACAGAGTAAGAACGAGATTTGCGCCCAGTCCTACGGGCTACATGCACATTGGAAATTTGCGCACGGCACTTTACGCCTATTTATTTGCGAAATCGCAGGGCGGCGACTTCATTTTGAGGATTGAGGATACCGACCGCGCAAGATACGTTGCCGACGCGGTAGAATTTATCGAAAAAACGCTTGCGGCAGCGAAAATCATTCCGGACGAAGGACCGCATCACGGCGGAAATTTTGCACCCTACGTTCAAAGCGAGCGCATGGACATTTATAAAAAATATGCTGAACAGCTTGTCGCAGACGGGCACGCATACTACGAGGAAAGTGAAAACGGCGTCGCAATTCGTCAGAAAATGCCGCGAGTCGGCGAAACGACGTTTTTTGACGTCCTGCACGGAAATATTACAATCGCCAATTCCGAGCTTGAAGACCAAGTTTTACTTAAAAGCGACGGAATGCCCACGTACAATTTCGCCAATGTTATCGACGACCATTTAATGGAAGTTTCGCACATAATACGCGGCACAGAGTTTATCACGTCGACGCCAAAGCACGTTTTGCTTTATGAATATTTCGGTTGGGAGCTACCGACGTTCATACACCTTGCGCCGGTCATGGGAAAAGCGGAGGACGGGACAATTTCAAAACTAAGCAAGCGTCACGGCGCAACCAGTTTCAACGATTTAATCGAAATGGGCTATCTTCCCGAAGCGATAACAAATTACGTCGCACTTTTGGGCTGGAGTCCTAAAAATACTTGCCAAGAGATATTTACAATGGAAGAGCTGATAAAAAATTTCAGCCTCGACGGTTTAAGCAAGTCGCCCGCCGTGTTCGATTATGCGAAACTCGATTGGATGAGCGGCGAATATTTTAAGGCTATGAGCGATGAAAACTTTGCCTGCGCGGCTGAAAAATATCTTGCGGACTTCGACGCACCGCGAAAAGTTTTCTTGTCGAGCTTGCTAAAAACGCGCGTTGCTAAACTTTCCGATATTCCCGAAATGATTGCCTTCCTGAAAAATCTGCCGCCCTTCGACGCAGAACTTTTCACGAACAAGCGCAATAAAATAACGCCGGAAAAATCAGCAGAGATAATCGCGCCCGCGATAAAACTTTTAGAAGCGGTTGACGATTGGGAACTTGACGCGCTCAACGGAAAAATTTCGGCGTTCGTGCAAGAATCGGGCTTAAAAGTCGGAACGGTGATGTGGCCGCTAAGAATCGCGCTTTCAATGCAAAAAGTTACGCCGGGCGGCGTCACGGAAATTTTATACCTGCTCGGAAAAGAAAAATCACTTGCGCGATTGAATTCAGCGTTGGAAAAATTGCGCTAAGTCATACCGATAACGAAAAATCCCCCGCGACGTATGCAGGGGATTTTTTATTTCTGAACGATTTTAAAGCTTGTGTTAGACTTTTCTATTCGCCGCTCTTTGAAAAGGTGTCCGACGGCGCGTTTGAATGCCGCCTTGCTGATTTTGAACACGGCTTGAATTTTTTCGGGCGGGCTGTTGTCATTTAATCCGAGTTCGCCGCCATTCGCCTGCATGAAGGCAAAAATTTTCTCAGCGTCGCTATTCAGGGCATTTTCTTTAATTTCGCGCAGTGACGCATTAAGCCGCCCATCTTCTTCGCGCAGAAAAGTTACTCGCGCTTCAACCTCTTCGCCGATTCGCAACGCACGCGGAATTTCTTTCTGCGGAATGAAAACAATATATCTTTCCTCGCTGAACACGAACGCGCCCGCCTCAGTGATATTGAAAATCGCGCCCTTGACTTTATCGCCGCGCTTGACGTTGACAGCGGGCTTAGAGGCGCGGCGGATTTCGTCGGAAACTTTCATTGAGACCGCAAGCCGCCCCGATTTATCGGAATAAAGTTTAGCCCAGACAATTTCTCCGACTTTCGGACGCCCGCGCATTTCCGCGAACGGCATAAAAATTCCGCGTTCGGCTCCCACGTCGACAAATGCGCCGTCGCTCGTCACGTTGATAATTTTTAGGCGGGCTATTTGTCCTTCGCGCATTTTCGGGACGCGCATACTTGCAGTCAATCTTTTTTTCGGGTCAAGGTATAAGAAAACGTTTACTACGTCGCCGATTGAAACTTCAGCAGTTTGTTGCGCCTTATGCAGGAGAATATCTTGGGAAGTATTGCCGGTGCCCGCGTCAAGAAATGCGCCCATATCGTTCATGCGGACGACTTTTAGCGCGGCGACCGTCATTGGTTTAAGCCGTAACTTTTTTTCAGTCTTCATAGATTTTTATTTCAGCCTCGCTCCAAAGTTGCTCAAGCGAATAATACTGGCGGTTTTCTTCCTTGAAAATGTGCGCGACAACATCGCCGTAATCTAACAGAATCCATTCGCCCTCGTGATAGCCTTCGCGGTGGCTGAAATGAATTCCTTCCTTGTCGAGTTCCTCTTCGATATTGTCGGCAATCGCTCGCACTTGAGTAGCCGTCTGCGCCGAGCACACGACAAAATAATCAGTCGAGAACATAACCTTGCGCATATCCATTGTAATAACTTCGCTAGCTTTCTTGTCGCTAGCCGCCTTGCAAATTTTCTTCGCTAAATCGTAAGTCTTCAAATTGAATCGCCTCCGAAAAATATTTTAACTGTCGCCGATAACTTCGCTGTCGGCG
>Ga0310697_10006119_pt1 | contig 11484 bp, 9 predicted proteins | sample 172DNAGHGlowgp2_FD_203883 | JGI IMG/M metagenome (GOLD analysis project Ga0310697, IMG submission 203883) | Sheep rumen microbial communities from Palmerston North, Manawatu-Wanganui, New Zealand - 1728 DNA GHGlow gp2 (v2) (version 2) | ecosystem: Host-associated > Mammals > Digestive system >... | reverse complement strand
GAATCCTTACGGCGCTTCATCTTGAAGACGATGACCTTGTCACCCTTCACCAGCGGGTTCACTACTTCACATACTACCTTTGCTCCCTCTACGGTCGGAGCACCTACCTTAACTGCACCGTCAGCATCTACGAGCAGTACCTTGTCAAATTCAACAGTCTTACCTGCCTCGGCATCTTTAATGTGGTGCACAAAGAGCTTTTTGCCCTGCTCGGCTTTGAACTGCTGACCCTGAATTTCTACAATTGCGTACATTTTACTTTTTTTATTGTATTTAGGGGTTTTTCCGCGAGGCGGCATACGTTCGTACACACTTAACTCAGCCCCAACGGACTCTAACGGGGTGCAAAGGTACAACTTTTAGTTGAGAGTTGAGAGTTAAGAGTTGAGAGTTGATGTTATTTTATGAAAGTTTAACAGTTTTGAGTATATATAAATAATAAAGCGATGGCTTTCGCAAGCAATCGCTCTACATCTTCAATAGGTATTAGTTTTCTAAGGTAAAAAGATTGTTTTCAGGATAACGTTGGCAAAGGTACGGCAAATTTTCCGTTCTGCCAAATATTTCTTCACTTATTTTTTTGGAAATTTTGCTGTGTGCCCACACAAAAGCGAAAATTATAAAACGTTAACACTTAAATCGATGCAATCGATTGAATTTGTCGATAAAATGTGAGCGTTTTTACTTCTTTTCTTCTGTTGCCTCACCATTATGCTGAGGTACAGGCTTTGTGTTCGCATCATCAGGCTCAGGATCCTTCTTGGGGCGCTGAAGTGGATTTCCGAATTCATCAAGGAAAATATCGTCGGTACTTCCAGTCTCAAGTGCTAAAGAGTCAACGCTGATAGAGTCGGAATCTGCAGGAGCCTTGAAATAACCTCCACAATCATACATATCGCTGGTGAGGTCTACATTATGATGAAAACTGAACTTTGTGCGGTATTTCTTGAAAGCTGGATCATTAAGTACGGAACCAAGGAAGTAGCCACAGATAGGTAGGGCTGTACGGTTACCTTGGCCCAACATACCTGTACGGAAGTGAATACTACGATATTCGCCACCAACCCATGCACCAACTACGAGTTTAGGAGTGGTACCTATAAACCAGGCATCAGAGTGATTATTTGATGTTCCTGTTTTTCCGCCGAAATCAGTATCCGCAGCCTTGTCATAACCCACAAATCCCATCAGTCTTGAACTGGTGCCACTCATGCCGCCCTTTAGCAATTGTTGTACAAGGAATGCTGAGCGATAGGGGATGGCTTGTGTGGCTTCTGTAGAAGCCTCGTATATGACATTTCCATCACGATCTTCGATTTTTGCCACAAGTACAGGATCAATGTGCCCACCATCATTTACTGGTGTACAGTAAGCATTAACCATCTCCAGCAAGTTGACATCGCTAGAACCTAACGTGAGCGAAGGGGTAGGGTCAAGTTTCGACTTGATACCCATATCATGAGCTGTCTTAACAATATTATCTATGCCGCACTCCTGTCCCAGACGAACAGCTACTGAGTTGATACTCATAGCGAAAGCCTGTTTGAGCGTGATATTTGCACCAGAGAAATGGCCATCGGCATTCGTGGGAGCCCAAGTTACCTCCTGACCTTTATCCATCACCTTCATTGAGAAGAACTCATCTTTACGCGTGTCGCATGGTGTGATGCCCTGATTCATGGCTTCCGTATAGACGAAGAGCTTGAAAGTAGAACCAGGCTGACGCATAGCTGTTACCTTGTCATATTTCCAAGAGTGGAAGTCGATATCGCCTACCCATGCCTTCACATGTCCTGTTTGTGGTTCCATCGCTACAAACCCACAATGCATAAAGCGCACCATATAACGGATAGAGTCCATTGTAGAAAGTTCTTTTTCCACACGACCGTTTTCGTAGTCGAATACCTTAACCTTATGTGGCAGATTCAGATAGTAATTAATAGAATCTTCATTGCCATCGTATTTCTTAGAAAGGTATTTATATACAGGCTGTCGTTTGGCGATATCCTCGATAAAGTTCTTGATTTCAATATGGCGCTCATCCTGCCAGGGATTAGTGCTGCCCCAGTGGTTGTTGAAAGTCTTCTGTACTTCCTTCATTTGCTTGAAAGCTGCCTCTTCGGCATATTTCTGCATACGAGTATCGATGGTAGTGTAGATTTTCAATCCTTCTGTATAAAGTGCATTACGGTTATCGAAGTATTCCTCGCACCAACCTTTCAGATAGTCGGCAACTGCCTCTCTAAAGTAATTGGCATCGCCATCATAGGCACTCTCTACACTGTAGTCGAGTTTTATCTCTTTCTGTTTAAGTGTGTCACAAGCTTCCTGAGTCAAGTCGCCGTGCTGGCACATCAAGTCAAGTACGATATTACGACGCTTAATAGAGTTCTCGGGATTGATAAGTGGATTGTAGTAAGTAGTGGCCTTTAGCATACCTACAAGTACTGCTGCATTCTCGGGTGTCAGATCTTTAGGCGTACAACCAAAGTAGGTCTTGCATGCAGTCTTGATACCAAATGCATTAGATCCGAAATCCACCGTATTTGCATATTGCGTTAGAATTTCGTTCTTGGTAAAGAAGAATTCCAGTTTGTAGGCTGTAATCCACTCTTTACTTTTCATAACCAGCATCTTTATGCCTGGAATGTTTCCCAATAGTCCTGTAGAATATTCAGAGCGTGTACGGAAAAGGTTCTTGGCTAATTGCTGTGTAATGGTAGAGGCACCTCGTGCATCGCGATGCAGGATGTATTCCTTTGCCACAGCCACGAAAGCTGTATAGTCGATACCATGATGATGATAGAAACGTTCATCTTCTGTATCTATCAAGGCTTTCCAGAATACAGGATTTACCTCTTCATATGTAACAGGGGTACGATTTTCACTAAAGAATTTGCCTATCAGTTTACCATCAGCACTATATATCATAGAGGCTTCTGCTGGACGTTTATTCTTAATGGTCGACATGGAAGGCGACTTACCAAATAGCCACAAGAAATTGATGTCAACGGCACCAAGGTATAGGAAAAATGCTACCACAAGCGATATAATGCTTACTATGGTCTTGATATACCAGGGGCGACCCTTATACAGACTCTTATACCACGGCCATATACCTTTCACCTTATTTATAATAAGACTCGGCCAAGCTGAAAACTGATTGTTAGAATAGTTGCTCATAGTCTTGAGATAGCTCTATGTATTTGACAATTTTCTTTTTCTGTTCAGGATGAAACCAGCGGATGTCTTCATCCTTTTTAAACCAAGTAAGCTGTTTGCGTGCATATCTTCGTGTATTACCTTTTATGCGCTCTACAGCTTCTTCGAGAGACCATATCCTATCAAAATAGGAAAAAAGTTCTTTGTAACCTACGGTATTTAGGGCATTGAGTTCACGCTTAGGAAACAGCTGCCGTGCTTCTTCCAATAGCCCTGCTTCCATCATAGCGTCTACACGCTTATTAATACGTGTGTATAATTCTTCTCTCGGACGATTTAATCCTATTTTGATGATTTGGAAGGGTCGTTCTTTCTTCTCTCTCTTGCGGAATGAGGTATAGGTCTTTCCTGTCATTGTGCAAATTTCCAGAGCATGTACCACACGGCGCGGATTTTGCAAATCTACAATTTCGTAATAGTCAGGATCGAGCTGTCGTAGTTCTTCACACAGTGCTTCGAGACCCTCTTCTGCAAGTCGTTTCTTTAACAGTAATCGTGTGTCATCATCAACGGTAGGAATATCATCGATACCTTTGCATACAGCATCGATATACATCATGCTTCCACCTGCCATTAAGGCATAGTCTTTCTGCAGAAATTGTTCCTTGAGCAAATCGAGAACCTGCTGTTCGTAGAGCGAGGCACTGTAGTATTCGTCAAGTCCCAATGTACCTACGAAATAGTGTTTTACAGTGTTTAGTTCCTCTTCTGTGGGTTGTGCAGTACCGATTCTCAACTCCTTGTATATCTGTCGAGAATCGGCACTAATGATGGGTATGTCAAAACGCTTGGCAATATCAAGGCAAAGGGCTGTTTTTCCAACGGCCGTAGGCCCAGTAATTACAATGAGAGTTTTAGCGGATGACACCACGTGTTGAATTTTCTATGAAAGAGCAGATGTATTCCACTTCTTTTGAATCAGGGAATTTTTCGCGAGCCATTGCTACACCATCTTTCAATACACCTTGACCATAAATGATTCGGTATGCTTCATGGATAGCTTCAATGGTCTCACGTGGGAATCCTCTACGACGCAAACCTACGAGGTTAACACCGGCAAAACGTACAGGCTCCTTACCAGCCATCACATATGGGGGGATATCCTGACTGGTACGTGTACCACCTTGGAACATGATATAGCTGCCCACATGACAGAACTGATGGAAAAGACATGTGGCAGAGATAATGGCAAAGTCGTCTACAACTACCTCGCCAGCAAATTTCGTAGAATTACCAATGATGCAACCGTTGCCAATCACACAATCATGAGCCACGTGCATGTTCTCCATCAACAGATTGTTATTACCAACGATGGTTGTACCTTTAGATGCGGTACCACGACTAATGGTAACATTCTCTCTGATAGAGTTATTGTCGCCTATCTGGCATGTTGTTTCTTCACCTTGGAATTTCAAATCCTGTGGTTTCGTGGAGATGCTTGCGCCAGGGAAGAATTCATTGTTGTTTCCAATACGTGCTCCAAAGTGAACGGTAACGTTATTCAAAAATTTATTATTGTCGCCAATCACCACATTCTTGTCTATCACACAGAATGGGCCTATGATATTGTTATCGCCCAACTTCGCTTCTGGGTCGACGATTGCCATTGGATGTATCTGGTTTGCCATATAACAATTATTTGTTCTTTACTATTTGCGCAGTGAATGTTGCCTCCGCTACCACATGATCGCCTACAAAGATGTAGCCTTTCATCGATGAGATACCATGACGTACAGGTGCCAGTAACTCAACTTTAAAGATGAGCGTATCACCTGGAACAACCTTCTGACGGAACTTTACACCGTCAATCTTCATGAAGTAAGTAGACCATTCAACTGGATTTTCCAAAGTGTTGAGTACTAACAATCCACCACACTGTGCCATAGCTTCGATCTGGAGTACACCTGGCATGACAGGCTCCTGTGGGAAGTGTCCCTGGAAGAAGGGCTCATTGGCGGTGATATTCTTTATACCAACAATTGTATTAGCACCAAGTTCTACCACTTTATCTACTAACTGCATAGGATAGCGGTGGGGAAGCAGTTCACGAATACGATTCACGTCCATTACAGGCTCCTCGTTTGGATCGTAGATAGGGGCCTGAATCTCGTGCTTGCGAATCTCCTTGCGCATCTGGCGCGCAAACTTGTTGTTGATCGTATGGCCAGGACGTGTAGCTACAATGCGACCTTTGATGGGCTTACCTATCAAGGCCATATCGCCGATGATATCAAGCAACTTATGGCGTGTACACTCGTTGTCCCACTGCAAAGGCTTGTGCTGAATATAGCCCAAGTCTGTAGCATCGCGATGCTCTACATGCAGCATATCTGCCAACATGTCAAGGCGTTCCTGGGTGGTCTGTCGCTCGTAAATGACAATGGCGTTATCCAAGTCACCGCCTTTGATGAGATTTGCCTGTAATAGGGGCTCGATGTCACGCACAAAAACGAACGTACGGGCACTGGCGATTTCATCCGAATACTTAAGGGGATTATCAAGTGTGGCAAATTGTGAGCTGATAAATTTCGACTCAAAACTACACATCGCTGTAATCGAGAAATCCTCATCGGGCAGAATCGTGATACAAGAACCCGTTTGCTCGTCTTTTACTTCTATTTTCTTACGGATAATATAGTAATCCTTTGGCGCATTTTGCTCCTCAGTACCTACTTCTTTGATTTTGTTGACATACTGGATAGCAGAACCGTCGAGGATAGGAAATTCAGGACCGTTTACCTGAATCATACAGTTGTCGATGCCTAATGCATAGAGTGCTGAGAGTCCGTGCTCAACAGTTGAAACGCGAGCATCGCCTTTACCTAATACAGTGCCACGTTGCGTATCTATTACGTTTTCTGCAATAGCATCGATAATAGGCTGACCATCAAGGTCGATACGCTGAATCTTATAACCTGAATTCTCAGGGGCAGGATTAAATGTTACAGTAAGGTTTAATCCTGTATGCAAGCCTTTTCCGAAAAGAGAAAAACTGCCTTTTAAAGTCTTCTGCTTCATATCGTATTTGACTATTTGACGATTTTACTATTTAACTATTCTCCACTTTCTCCTTCAGGGCGTCTAGTTCACGCTGCAGAGCAGCTATCTGACGATACATATCAGGTAACTTAGCATCAAGCGCTCTGGCCTTGAAGTACATCTTTGGATTTACAGCAGGCGATCCGATTAGCTGTTCGCCGTCGCCTTTTGTGTCACCAATCACACCACATTGTGCACCTACAAAGGTCTTATCCTTTACGTGGATATGACCAGAGAAACCAGCTTGTCCGCCCACCATACACCATGCGCCAATCTTCGTAGAACCTGCCATGCCCACCTGAGCAGACATAACAGTATTCTCACCAATCTCACAGTTATGGGCTACCTGAATCAGATTGTCGAGTTTTACACCCTTATGAATAGTGGTCTGTCCCATCGTAGAACGGTCGATACATGTGTTGGCACCGATTTCAACGTTATCCTCGATGACAACGATACCAATCTGTGGGATTTTATCGTAACCACCAGTATTAGGCGCAAATCCAAATCCGTCAGCACCGATGACACTACCGGCATGTATTGTAACATTATTTCCGATTTTACATCCTTGGTAGATTGTAACATTAGGATAGAGCGTACATTTTTCACCAAGTGTTACCCCCTCGCCAACTACAGTATGGGCGTGAATCTGTGTGCCATCGCCAATCACTGCACCATCGCCAATCACTGCAAATGGTCCAATAAATACGTCCTTGCCGATAGTAGCCTTTGCTGAAATTGATGCTAATGGGTCGATACCTGTTTTGGCAGGCTTCATCGACTCGTAAATCTGTAGAAGTTTCGCTACACATTCATAGGCGTTCTTTACGCGGATAAGTGTAGCAGCTACAGGTTTCTCCAATTCTACATCTTCGTTGATGAGCACTACGCTCGACTTTGTTTCATAAATAAAATGCGTATATTTCGGATTGGAAAGGAAGGATATTGCACCAGGTACGCCTTCTTCAATTTTGGCAAACGTATTAACGGTTGCATTTTCGTTACCTTCTACTTTTCCTTGAATAAGCTCCGCAATTTGTTTTGCTGTAAATTCCATCATTCTTGGTCCTTTTTTACTTTATGCGTGCAAAGATACTAAAAATTACTCAAATCTTTGATAACAAAGATAATATTTTCTTATTTTTTTAGAAAGTAACTGAACATTTAGCAATTCACTAGCCTCTGAAATATCACGGATTTCTCCGTTTTTGTAAAGTATTGCGATACTATCGTCGTCTACATTATACATGTCTTTTTGTATGGTGTTGAGGCTCATCATGTAGTGGGCGTCTTCTAGTGGAATAGCCATCTTTTCGGCTATCATTTGCTGTAGCTCGTCCAGTCGCTCTTGAGGTATTGGCTCTTCGTGAACTTCTACTTTGAATATCTTCCTGTCCAGCATGTCTGTGGCGAGTGTTGATAGTATCTTGTCACTGTCATACTTCCACGTTTTCATCGCACTCCAGATGTCTGAATCATCCAGATTCTCATAGTTTTTAAGTGCTTCAGGATGTGTGTTAAACCATTCCGCATCCACATCATTTTCCAGAAAATAGTGTAGGGCAGGCGTGGCGAAAACATCGTGTCCTTGTCTTACCAGATACTTGGCACGATTCAACATGTTTACGAGCACCTTTTCATAGGCTACACATGTGCGATGCAGATACACTTGCCAGTACATGAGCCTGCGTGTCGTTAGGTAGTTTTCGAGCGAATAAATGCCTTTCTGTTCTACTACAAGCGAATCGTCTATCACGTTGAGCATCTTGATGATACGAGCACTACCGATGTTTCCTTCTGTCACACCAGTATAGAAAGAATCGCGTCTTAGATAGTCCAAACGGTCCATGTCAAGTTGACTCGAAATCAGCTGGTGAAGAAAGTTCTTTGGATATTCACCTTTAAAGATAGATATTGACAGATTTAATTGTCCATTCAAGCTGCGGTTAATCTCTTCCATCATCAGTAGCGAGATGTCTTCGTGCGAGATACCATGAATCAGCGTGTTCTCTAAAACGTGCGAGAAGGGACCATGCCCAATATCGTGCATCAAGATAGCTGCTTCTACAGCTTCTGCTTCGCTCTCAAAAATAAAGATACCCTTTTGTTGCAGATTGAGGATTGCCTCGCTCATCAAGTGGAAGGCTCCTAGCGAGTGCTGAAATCTTGTATGTCTTGCACCTGGGTAAACAACTGAGGCCAAACCAAGTTGATTGATACGGTTCAGTCGTTGAAAGAGCGGGTGCTCAACAATATTATAAAGTAGTCCTTTGGGTATTTTAATAAACCCAAAAACGGGGTCGTTGATAATCTTTACATCGTTCATTTACGCAATAACTTATTTATTTGGCTGCAAAGTTACAAAAAAATCTGCGACCTGTGATGCTGTAATTCAAATCTTTTTCGTAATTTTGCCCCATCAAACTATAAAACAATGAAAATGAATCTTGCTAAAATGCTTTTACTGGCCCTGATGGCCCTTCCTTCAACAATGATGGCCCAGCCCGTTCAGAAAGGAAATCTTCAGAAAGGCGACTATGGTTACCTTTATTGTCATATGAACGATCGCGGACGTGCGTGGACAGCTTTTGCCCTCAGTCGCGACGGTTTCCATTATCATGATTTGCTTGGTGGCGATTCTATCTTCAGCGATGCTGAAATGGCTCGTATCGAAGGCGCTACTCGCGACGCTTATATATGTCGCAAACACGATGGCTCCGGCTATCTGATGGTGTGCACTGATATGAATATCGAGGCAATCAAACGGCTAGGCAAAAAAGAAACGTGGGATAATTACGGTATCGACCTTCTGACGAGCGACGATTTGATACATTGGCGCTCTGTTACCCTCGATTACCGCAAGGGTAGGAGCATCTTTGCTAATCCCGATGCAGAAAGCGTTTATCAGGATTGGAGCACTATCAACCGTGTCTGGGCGCCTCAGATTGTTTGGGATGAAGATTTTATCTGGGACGACGGCCATAAGGGTGGTTACATGATCTATTATTCCATGTGGAATCGTGCAGAAGAAGCTTACGACCGCATGTATTATTCCCATGCCGATGAGAGCTTTACCAAACTTACCCAGCCTCGTTTGCTTTTTGATTGGGGGTATGCTACCATCGATGCCGATATCAACTGGGTTGCTGCCGATGGTCTCTGGCACATGATGATTAAGAAAGAGGGTGGAAAACCTGGCTTGTTTACTGCTACCGCTCCAACTCTTCAGGGTCCTTGGAGCGAACCTGTTGAGGATGATTATGTCAATTTCGAGGGAAATAAAAAGTGCGAGGGCGTAAGTGCCTTCCAACTCATAGGTCAAAATACATGGGTAATAGGCTACATCGAATATTCTTCTAATCCTAAGAATTATCGCTTATGTCTGGCCGATGAGAATATGCGTAATTTCCATTCGCCTCGAAATATCGAGGGTGTGGCGCGTCCGCAACATGGTTCTTTCCTCCGTTTAACGAAGGAAGAATATGAACGATTACAAAAGTGGAGCGATGCTATTCAGCAGAATAAGCCTTGAGCTTTTCGCGGTCTAAGATCGTGAAGAGTTTGCGATTGACGCTAATGATTCCCTCTTTCTGAAATTCACTCAGTACCCGCTGTAGTGAATATTTCTGTATGGCAAACATATTGGCTAATTCCTGTCTGGACAAATCGAGCACAAACTCATCCTTATTTTTGCGCTTTGATATATCCAGTAGGTAGCTGGCCATTTTCTCTCTTACGGTATATAAGGTGAGTTTCTTCACTCTAATGGCCATATCTACTGCAACGTTAGAAACCAGTTTGATGAAGTTCATCTGTATTCTTGGGTCGTAGATAAATAGCGATTGCAGTGCCTTTGGTGTCATGCGTAATAAGATAGTAGGGCGATCTGTTTCAATCGTCACAGGTAAGTTCTTTCCTGAGAAGATAGAAGCTGCCGTCATCAGTTTTCCGATGGACTGCCATGTTATTTTTACGCATTTTCCAGAAGAAGATTCCGTTCTGCCCGACATTCCACCGGAAATAACGATATCTACATTCTCAACGGGATATCCTTCTTTAGCGTACAATTCTTTCTTACCATACTTTACAAGATGGTATTCCACCATATTAATGGCGGATTCCACCTCTTTTGCTGATAAACCTGCAAAGAGCGGGCAAGCTTGCAGTGCTCTTAAAACGGATTTTTCCATGCGAGTATGTTTATAATCAAATAAAATCTATTTTCGCCAGTTCTTTAGCCATCTGTTCCTGCAAATCCTTTGCAGCCTTAGCAGCGACATTCTCAAAATCTTCACCCTTCGAGGCATAGATAATACCGCGCGATGAATTTACCAGCAGTCCGCAATCCTTGTTCATACCATATTTGCAAACCTCTTGCAGACTACCGCCCTGAGCACCTACACCAGGAACCAACAAGAAATGATCGGGCACCAACTTACGGATATCCTCAAACATCTGTCCCTGTGTGGCACCAACCACATACATCATGTTGTCTTGATTTCCCCAATCCTGACTTTTCTTCAGTACTTTTTCGAAGAGACGCTCGCCCAGAGCATCTTCTGTCAGCTGGAAGTCGTGCGAACCTTTATTCGATGTCAAAGCCAACAGAATCACCCACTTGCCGTCATAGCCCAAGAAAGGTGTTACCGAGTCTTCGCCCATATAAGGCGCTACGGTCAGCGCATCTACATCGTATTGCTCAAAGAAGGTTTGGGCGTACATCTTCGATGTGTTGCCGATGTCACCACGTTTGGCATCAGCGATGATAAAATGGTTGGGATATTCCTCTTTCAGATAGTCGATGGTAGCCTCGAAAGCCATGATGCCATCTACACCGTAGGCTTCATAAAAAGCCAAGTTTGGCTTGTAAGCCACGCAGTAAGGGGCTGTGGCATCGATGATAAGGGCATTAAACTCACAGAGAGCTCTGAAGATATACTCGTCACCATCTTTTGCTTTTGCCTCGTCGATAACACATTGAGGAATCTTGTTGATATCTGTATCCAGACCCACGCAGAGAAAACTCTGCTTCTCGCGAATCTGCTCTATTAGTTCTTTTCGATTCATGATTTACTTGTTTTTAAGATAACGATATGTCAGGTAAATGAGGACTACTAGCGCCCACCAAAGGAGGAAGAAACCCCAACTAAACCAGAGGTTATCCAGTTCTCTGCCTACCCATCCGCTTGGGATAATTCCCAATGCCCCCATGATGTTGATGAT
>Ga0310697_10006118_pt1 | contig 11485 bp, 4 predicted proteins | sample 172DNAGHGlowgp2_FD_203883 | JGI IMG/M metagenome (GOLD analysis project Ga0310697, IMG submission 203883) | Sheep rumen microbial communities from Palmerston North, Manawatu-Wanganui, New Zealand - 1728 DNA GHGlow gp2 (v2) (version 2) | ecosystem: Host-associated > Mammals > Digestive system >... | reverse complement strand
GCTTTCCTTCGGACGTCTGGAGCTGAGCCTGCTGGCATTCCTACCGATGGCTATGGGATGGCTCTGGATATTGGGCGTCATGCGACTGCTCGATATGCAGTTCAACATTGTCAACGTCATCCTCGCTACGTTCATCTTCGGACAAGGCGACGACTATACCATCTTTATTACCGACGGCCTCATCAACGACTATGCCTACCACAAGAAACTGCTGCCGTCCTTCAAGAACAGCATCGTCATTTCAGCACTGATCATGTTTATCGGTATGGGATCGCTCATCATTGCCCGTCATCCGGCACTTCATTCACTGGCCGAGGTTACCATCGTGGGCATGTTCACGGTGGTGCTCATGGCTTGGGTGGTCCCACCGTTAGTCTTCGATTGGCTGGTGCGTAGTCATGGCGTGGCGCGTCGTGAACCAATAACCATCGGTATGCTGCTAAGACGTCTGTTCCGCTGTGGTCATGCTGACGACGGTACGACCCACGGCTTCCACCACTATCTCATCGGCAAGTACACCTATAAAGGTTTTGACATTGAGCGTGAGACGCGTCGGCTATTGCGTTGTCACGATGACTTCAGTCAATGGATTGATACCGATGTGGCGCAGCGTGAAGTCTCTGTCATACATGCCGGACGCGGACAGTTCTCGTTGATGTTCGCATTGGTTCATCCCGATGTCGAGGTCCATTCCTATGCCGACGATGCCGACGATGTGGCGCTGTTGGCTGCATGCGAACCGATGCCCGGCAATCTGCATGTTCATCACAATAGTGAGACACCGCCTACAGGTAGCTGCCTGTACGACCTCAACACCTTATTTAAACTGGATGAAAGACGATGAATGACGTACGTCAGTATATGAACGAGCAGAAGGTCTGCGTCGTGATTCCCACCTATAACAACGCAGCCACGATTGCTGACATACTTCGGCGAACGCTCGCTATTACGGATTATGTCATTGTGGTCATCGATGGCTGCACAGACAACACACGCGAATTGGTAGCCGACTTCGACGTTCATGTCGTCGACTATGCCAAGAACCGCGGAAAGGGGTATGCATTGCTCGCAGGTTTCAAGTATGCCATCAACAAGGGATACGAATATGCCATCACACTCGATAGCGACGGACAGCATTTCCCCGAGGACATACCCCTGTTCATCGAGGCTATGCGCCAGCATCCTGACGCACTCATTATCGGAGAGCGAAACCTGAAGCAGCAGAATATGCCCAGCGGAAATACCTTCGCTAATAAGTTCTCCAACTTCTGGTTTGCACTCCAGACTTGGCAGCCCCTGCACGATACGCAGACGGGCTACCGACTTTATCCCCTGCGACGCCTGACTGGCATGTGGGCCATCACCTCACGCTATGAGGCTGAGCTCGAACTGCTGGTCTTTGCTGCATGGAGCGGTCAGCAACTCCTGCCCATACCCGTACGCGTCTACTACCCGCCGCAGGGCGAGCGCGTCAGCCATTTCCGTCCGACAGCCGACTTCGCACGTATCTCGTTGCTCAACACCGTCCTATGTCTCCTGGCAATCGTTTACGGATGGCCGCGCATGCTCTTCCAGCGATTCAAGCGTCTGCTCCTGACAGCCGTTGCCACCTGCATCCTCGCTATCAGCGCCCAAGCTATTAAACTCCAAGAATATGTGCCAGCTTTAGACAGAACACCCCGCACGGCTGTTATCGTATGTCCTGGAGGCAGCTATTTCTGGCTCGACGACGAGACAGAAGGCGACAGCGTCGCACGTACACTGGCCAATAACGGCATTGCGGCATACGTCCTCCGATACCGTACGGCTGGCGCCTTACCGTTCGTGACCCGTTCACGACTCATCTTTCCCGGACATCATCATCCCATGCCCCTCAACGATGTGCAGGAGGCCATTCAGCGTGTGCGCGATATGCGACGTTATGATAGGGTAGGGGTGATGGGCTTCTCCGCAGGAGGACATCTGGCATTGTCGGCAGCTGTCTTTGGGCAAGGCGAACTGCGGCCCGACTTTATTGCACTCTGCTATCCTGTAGTGACCATGCGTGAGCCGTGCGTTCACAAGCGCTCACGGCGAGGACTGCTTGGCGAGTGGGGGAAGTTTTCGAGAACTCTCCGTGACGGTCTTTCAATGGAACGTCACGTGGTTGCCGATATGCCGCCCGTCTTTCTTATGAACTGTGTCGACGATCCCGTGGTTGATTATCATAACTCGGTGCTGATGGACTCCGCGTTGACAGCTAACCAGGTGCCTCACCGCTATGTACAGTATCGTACGGGCGGCCATGGGTTTGGCACCACCTGGAGTAAGACGACCACTGAAGCTTCACACTGGTTTGCAGAATTCATGGAATGGTTCAATCACCTCCCCTCAACCCTCTTATCTCGAACATTACTCAATAATCACAATAATTCTGATGAATAACTTCGACGACATCCGTCCCTACTACGACGAGGAAATACCCGCTGCGTTGCAGCGCATTGTCGACAGCAATTTCTTTGGGCTTCTATGCACATACGTCTATCCAGGATACAATCCTGCCGACGTGCGCCGTATGATGCTCTCGTTCCGCACGATTCGCGACTTCCAGTTCGAGGTCATGCGCTGTGTCAACGAACAGGTTATCCGCCGATCTATTACCGAGTTCACCTATGATGGCGTTGAGCAGATTGACTCGTCGCGACAATACCTCTATGTGTCCAACCATCGTGACATCATGCTCGATGCCTGTCTGTTACAGTATATCCTCTATAAGAATGGACACGACACGACGGAGATTACGTTTGGAGCCAACCTCATGTCGTCGCCACTGGTCATTGACATTGGCAAGTGCAACAAGATGTTTCGCGTTGAGCGCGGAGGAACGATGCGCGACTTCTACCTCTCTTCGCGTCATCTGAGTGACTACATTCGCTACGTTTTGACGGAGAAGGGACAGAGCCTCTGGATAGCACAACGTAACGGACGTACAAAGGACGGCATCGACCAGACGGATCAGGGCATTATCAAGATGTTCTGCATGAGTAAGCCCGATGACAAGATTGGGGCGTTGGCCGACTTGCACATCGTGCCTGTCTCTGTCAGTTACGAGTGGGAGTCGTGCGATGTGCTAAAGGCACTCGAACTCTATCAGTCGCGCTCGCAACAATATATCAAGAAGCCGGGCGAAGACCTGAACAGCATCCTTACCGGCATCGTACAGCCCAAAGGTAGGGTACATATCTCGCTCTGCCCTGAGATTACTGAACAGCAGCTGCGTCATTACGATACGCTGACCAGCAATGAGTATCACCGACAGATAGCTGCATTGATTGATCAGCGCATCAATCTGGCCTATCGATTACGGCCTAATAACTATATAGCACACGACCTGCGTTACGGGCAGCAGCGCTATGCCAATCACTATACGACCGACGAGCGCGAGGCGTTCATCAGTCACATGCAGAAACTTCAGGAGTTCGATATCGCAGAACCAGAAGTGTTGCGCGACATCTTCCTGGGCATCTACTCCAATCCAGTAGATTCCCATGAGAAGGCGCAACTACTCACAACTCTATAGTAATCTTTCCATTGATTCGTCGTCCCGTCAGGTAGTTGGGGACGGCCCATTGTCTTGAGGTGACATCCGTCACCCAATAGTAGCTGTTGACGTTGGATATGCCGAAGAGGTTCAGGCAGTCAACGCCCAGCCAAATATTCCGCACTCTTAATCGTTCGCTGCGCCTACCCTTGTACATCAGCCAAGCCATGCCGATATCAGCACGCTTGTAGGCTGGTGCGCGGAAGCTCTGCTGCTCCAGTCCGCGGTGAGGGGCGCCGAAGGGCAATCCGTCGGCGTATGCCAGCCGCAGCGTCATCTTCCATCGGTCGGTGCCGGGGAAATAGTCGGTGAAGTGTAGGTTGACGGCATAGCGCTGGTCGGTGGGCATGGGGAAGTTGTCGCCGCCGTCGATGTGCTGGCCTGTCTTCATCAGCGAGAAGGTAAGCCAGGAGTCTGTGCCCGGCACAAACTCGCCGTAGAGCTTCAGGTCAAGCCCCGTGATGTAGCCCGAGCAGAGGTTCTCACCGTAGTAGGTCACCTTGACGTTCTGCACGTTGTAGGGCACGATGTTCGACAAAGCCTTGTAGTAAGCCTCGGCTGAGAATCTGAACGGACGCTCTATCATGCGGAACCTGTAGTCCATGGCGGCAATGAAGTGGAGCGAGCGCTGGCTCTTGATGTGGTTGTTCAGCGTGACGATAGTGCGTCCGTTGACCGTTGTGGTATCACGCAGTTCCTTGAAAAATGGTGCCTGATAGTAAAGACCGGTGGCAAAGCGTAGCGTCAAGTCTTGGTTGAAGCTTGGGATGATAGCCAATGAGGCACGCGGCGACACAATAGTCTCGCCATTCCACGACCAGTTGCTGAAGCGCACGCCATAGTTTAGCGTGTAGTAGGTAGCCCCCGCTGATTCTCCTTCTTCGTCCTTCGACGAACTCCATCGGAAGGTGTCCTGTATGTAGCCCTCAACACGTCGCGATGTCATGTCGTTGGTTGATCCGAGCGAGTATATGAGGTCCAACCGGTCTTCGCTGTGGGGGACGGAGTAGCCGCTGGAGTCGCGCATTTCGTACTCACGCGACTGCTCCTTGATGCGTTCCCACTTCATCGTGACGCCAGCCTCCAGGTCGTGTCGTCGCAGTCGGCGCGTGGCCATCAGTTTCAAGCTCTGTACGTCGGCGGTCAGGTAGTTGCGCGCATGCTCCATGTAAGTGCCTACGCCCAGATTCTCCGACGATTGCGAGTCATCCAGCCAGTACTGCCCCTGTATGTCGTATGTCTCGCGTTCCTTTGTGTGGAATGCCGATGCCAGCAGCTTCACCGTCAGCGAGTCCGTCAGGTGACGGGCTATCGACATCGTGCCGAAGTAGGTGGTGAATCGGTCCTTCTCCTGACCATCGAAGTAGACGCGAAACGACTTCACGTCCTGCATCGTACCGAAGCTGGTCTCGCGGTCGGTGGGCTTGAACTCGTAGCGATTATCGGCGATGTTGCCTATGAAGTCCACCGTCCAGCGGCGGCTGGGCTTCCATGTCATATACGTCTGGTAGTCTATGAAGTCGGGGTTGTACTCGCCTGTTGTCTCGAGCGACCCTAACAGGTAGCGTGTCGTCTTGTAGCGCAGACCGTGGCTCATCGTAAAGTGCTTGCCACCCAGTCCCACGTAGGCACTACCGCCAAGCAGCGATGCCGTCAGCGATGCCTCCGTACGCTCTGGCTGACGGTAGGTGATGTCGAGTACCGACGACATCTTGTCACCGTACTTCGCCTCGAAGCCGCCTGTCGAGAAGCCGATACGTTCTACCATGTCGGAGTTGATGACTGATAGTCCCTCCTGCTGTCCGGCACGGATGAGCAGCGGGCGATAGACTTCGACGTTGTTGATGTAGACCACATTTTCGTCGAACGAGCCGCCACGCACGTTGTACTGGCTCGACAACTCATTATGGCTCGACACACCCGCCTGCTGCTGTATCAGTTCCTCTACGGCATTGCCCGTCACCGATGGCGTCTGGCGTATGTCGTCGATGTCCAGCTGCTCGGTGCCTGTCGTCTGTCGTCGACGCTCGGTGACGGTCACCTCTTGTAGCGACTCCTGCTGGTAGAGCACAATCTGTACGGTCTGCGTACCGCGTGGACGTATAAAGGTACGTACGCGCGGACGATAGCCCACCATCGAGAACCTGACCACCACGCTGTCGGCTGAGGCCAGCTGCATACTGAACTCACCCTTCAGGTTGGTCATCGTCAGCCGTCCCTGGCTGGCACACGACACCGATGCCAGTTCCAACGCGTTGCCGTCCTCGTCTATCACGCGTCCCTTCAGTGTGAAGTCGGCAGCTACGGCCTCCGGCGTCGCAGCTGTCAGCAGCACGACGGTCAGCAGTATCCATATCTTTGTCAGGACTCTCATACAATAGTATATAACGTTACTATTGTCTCTTTTATTGCACAGAATTTGCGCTAAATGTTTGCCCCGTTCAACTATTTTGCTTAACTTTGCCCTCAAAAACGAGAAAAAAGACTATGATTGGAGTAATTCTTGCTGCTGGAATGGCCCGCCGTCTGCGCCCGTTGACAGATACTCGGCCCAAGTGCTTGCTGAAGGTCGGCGAGCGTACATTGTTGGAACGTACTGTTCGAGCCATGCTCGATGCCGGCATCAGCGAGTTTGTCGTTGTCACAGGCTATCGCGCCCAGATGATTCGCGATTTCCTCACACAGACGTTTGCTGGCTACACGTTTCATTTCATCGATAATCCCGACTACGAACACAACAACAACATCTACTCGCTCTGGCTTTCCATGCAGGTTGTCCGTGGACGCGACTTCCTGCTGATGGACAGCGACATCCTCTGCGACCCCGCAGCCGTCCTTCGCATAGCCAGCGAGCAGGACTCGGCACTCGCCGTCAACCGTCACGAGCTGGGCGACGAAGAGATGAAGGTGGTGGTCGACGCCCAAGGACGTATCACAGAGATTAGCAAGACCTGCAATCCTGCCGACGCCATGGGTGAGTCGGTGGGCATTGAGCGTATCACGGCGGACTACAGTAAAGCGCTGGCTGCCGAGCTCGACAAGATGATTACCGTCGAGGGGCAGATAGACATCTTCTATGAGCGCGCCTTTGAACGCCTCATCCCTCAGGGATACACTTTCCGCGTGGTAGACACCACCAGTTACTTCTCATACGAACTGGATACGCCCGAGGATTTCGAACGTGCTCAGCAGCTGATGCCTGCCCAATTGTTGTAGCGAATATGGCAGAAGATAAAGGACAAATACTATTATATCAGACTCTCACCCTCATCTCTCACATCATCGCTGGAATCTCCTTTGTACATAGGGGTTTGAGCATGTGAGGGATGAAAAAAATCCCTCACCCATCTCTCACCCATCTCTCACGTCCCCCTCATGCTGCCTTCAGCGGAACGCCCTCATAAGGCTGACGGAAGCAGGCCACAGGCATCTCGCCCAAGTCCTTCTAGTCTTTTGATGGAGTCGACGGGGGAGATAAGTGAGGGATCAGTGAGGGATGACGTGAGAGATGAAAAACGCCAGAATCCCTTTGTACAAAGGGCTCAGAGCCATTCGATGTGAGAGATGGACATATTTCGTTCATAACTCTTATTTGCACAAATATTCCCAGGCAGGGAATTGTTCATTATCAGGCAGGGGATTATTCATTCCCTGAATGGGAATGTTGAGTAGGGAGCGTAAGTAGGGCATAACCCACTTTTATCTAGCCTCCAGATTCTCCAGATACTTCTGGGGCGTGATGCCCTCGATTCTTTTGAACGTGCGCTGCAGGACGGTGCGGTGCGGTGAGTCAAAGAAAAAATCTCCGCGAAACGCACCGACGTTTCGCGGATTTTTCGTACCTTTGCACGCAAAAAGCGTGCGAGCCTGCTCACGCTCGGCCATTCAAGCAAGCTTGATGGCTCTCGCTTAATCGCAGCCTTGCAGCCGAAATCCGAGAACATTAAAAATATCGAAGTATATGAAACAACATCAAACAAACACATTCATTTCACGGGCAGCCGCGATGCTGCTCACAGTAATCATCGCCTTCGCAGGAGCGCAGACGGCGGGGGCGACGGAGACATCCACCATCACCGTGGGCAGCACGGACTACACGCTATTCACGGGCTTTACCGCTACGGGCGGAAACGGCACTGGCTACGCTAAACTTGTGGACGGCAATACCTCCACCGATTGGAGTGCGTGGAAAAGTTACGGTGAGGAAACACTTGATTTCAACGGTGGCACGGACGACCCCGCATTTGTGGAGTTCCACGCCGATGAGCCTATCGTTCCGAAGGGCTACGTCCTGACCTGCGACCATGAGAATGCAGGCTTCTGGAAACCCGTGGAGTGGGCGCTCAAGGCGAAACTGAACGAGGGCGACGGATGGACGACCATTCAATCCTCCACGACAACGCTCGGTCAGGGAAAGACATTCGAGATTGCCTGCGACAACGACGGCAACAATGAGTATCAGTATTTCCGATTTGAGGTTTACGAAGTCGGTGCAACAGACATAGTGGACTTGGACGAATTGCAGTTCTACGGTTTACTGCCGGCTTACACGCATCTTACTGTCAAAGCCGCAACCTGTATGGCAACAGGCATCAAGCAGGATTGCTACCGCCGCAACAGCGACGGCAAGTATTTCACCGACAATACGGGCGAGACGGAAATCCCCGAGTCTGATGTCATAGCCCCGATTATTCCCCACACGGGCGAACACCACGAGGCTACGGACGTGAACATCGAGTATTGGCAGTGCTCCATGTGCGGCAAATACTTCAGCGACTCTGGCTACACCACGGAGATAACCGAGGAGCAGACCAAGATTTACCGCACCATCACGATTGACGGCAGCATCAGCGGTCTTGTCACATGTTATGATTCATCGACACTTGCCGGTGAAACAGTGTATCTTTACGTCAGCGACTTGATTGATGCCTCGACATTGAAAGTAAATAATGGTGCAGTTGAACTGACTGCTGAGGACGACATCGAGTACGCATTTACGATGCCGGCGGCTGATGTGACCGTGACGGCAGAAGTCGCACAAAGCAATGCTGACGGCGATGTACTGACTGGCTCGGTAAGACATACCGTTACCATCCCCGATGGAGCAAGCATCACTCTCAGTAACGCTGCTATCAGCGGTAGCATAGTCTGCGAGGGGTCGGCAACAATTACCCTTGTCGGCACGAACAGCGTGAGCGGGGCAAGTCAAAAAGCTGGTATTCAAATTGGCGGCAGCGGTACTACGCTCACCATCAAGGGCGACGGCTCGCTGACGGCAAACGGCGGTGATAATTCCGCAGGCATCGGACTTAGCAGAATATGGTATTATGACAGCAATGTCACTAGCGGCGATATTGTCATTGAAGGCGGAACTATCACGGCAACCGGCGGACACTTGGGCGCAGGAATCGGAACGGGCGTTATAAAAAACACCAATAACGACAACTCAACCTCTGTACAATTCGGCAATGTCACCATTAAAGGCGGAACTGTTACGGCAACAGGCGGTGATTCAGGAGACGGAATCGGTAAGGGATATTCTTATCCCGGCCCTGCCATCACGTTTGGCACGGTTACGATATACGACGGCATCGACAAGGTGGATGCATCGAGCATCAAGGACTTCGCCAGCGTGGTCTATATGAGCGGCGAGAGCAATGTGACCGCCAGCAAGGCCGACTACTTCACTATCATTGAGAACGGCGACCGCAAGCTCATCGTACAGAAGCCTGTAATTGCCGATATTCCCGACCAGACCTACACTGGCAGCGAGATTACCCCAGAGCCGCTTGTATTGGCCGGCTCGCTCAGCCTCACCAAAGGCACGGACTACGAGTATTCCTACACGAATAACACCAATATCGGCACGGCGACGGTGACCGTTACTTTCCAAGGCGATTATGCATGGCTGGGCAGTGTGGAGAAGGAGTTCACCATCGTATGGTCTGAGACCGACACCGATGAGTACACCATACACAATGCCGCAGAGTGGAACGTATTCTGCGACTGCCTCAACGACAACGACACCTACAACCGCTTCAGCGGCAAGACCGTCCGCCTCGGTGACAACATCACCGTCACCCGCATGGCCGGCGGCAGCAACCACGCCTTCACCGGCACCTTCGACGGCGGCGGCCACACGCTCACCCTCGCCTACGGCACCGCCGACGCGCCCGTTGACGCGCAGTTCGTGGCTCCCTTCGTAGAGACCGCTGCTGACGGCGAACACCAGCCCACGTTCCGCAACCTCACCATCGACGGCACCATCTACGCCACCCATACCCAAGCCACTGACCATGATCACGTCGGCGGACTCATCGGCCACCTCTTCGGCACCGTCACCATCGAGCACTGCACGAGCAACGTCAGCATCAACGCGACAAGCGGCGCGGGCGGCTTCGTCGGCCTCTGCGAGCACAGCGTATCGTTCACCGACTGCCACAGCGCGGCCGTCGTCCGCAGCGCGGGCGGCAACAACAGCGGCTTCGTGGCATGGAGCCGTTCCTCCTACTGGAACATCAACTTCACCGGATGCCTCTTCGACGGCAAGCTGCTCCAGCAGAACGGCAACGGAGCCAGCAACGGCGGCTTCATCGGGTGGAAGGGTGACGCCAAGACCGTCACCATCACCAACTGCCTCTGCGCTCCCGCACCCCTCGCCGACGGCGAGACGATGGCCAGCAGCAACAGCGCCACCTTCAGCCGTGAGCATGCCAACTACGCTGCCACCATCCAGAACTGCTACTACACCGCCGCCTTCGACATCGCCCAAGGCAAAGCCACCCGCACCGTCGCCGCCGCCGCCGACGTCACCATCGGCGCCATCGCCCTCACCGGCACGCCGACCCAGTACACCGTCAGCGGCATCACCGCCTACAGCGGCGGAGGACTGCAGCACGGCCAGACCCTCTACTACGGCAGCGACGACCAGCTCAGCCTCACCCTCAGCAACTCCGCCACCGGCGCACCCCAAGGCTACCAGTACGGCTACACCGCCAGCGCAGGCACCCTCAGCGGCACCACACTCACCATGCCCGACGAGAACGTGACCATCAGCGTCAACACCGCCACCCTCGCCCCCATCGACTGGGCAACCGTGAACCAGGGCAACTCGGCAGACCCCTACATGATATACAACAAAGACCAGCTCCTGCTGCTCGCCCACCGCGTGAACGGCACCAACGGCGAGACCGCCAACCCGTACCTGGGCAAGTACTTCAAGCTCGGAGCCGACATCACGTTCAGCCACGACGCTGACGAGGGCGACGACTACGACGAGAACTATGAGGCCATAGGCGGCTACACCGGCGGCACCTACCGCAACTTCGAAGGCAATTTCGACGGCGACGGCCACACCGTCAGCGGCATCCGCATCCGCAAGACCGGCAGAGGCACTGCCGACATCTACCAAGGCCTCTTCGGCTGTATATCCAGCGGTGCCGGCATCTACGACGTCCACCTCACCGACGCCCGCATCAAAGGCTGCCAGAGCGTCGGCGGCATCGTGGGCTACAACGTCGCGGGCTACATTTGGCGCTGCTCCGTCACCGATTCCTACATCACCGCTACCGGCAACGCGAACTACGGCACCATCTGCGGCCGCAGCGACGACACCTACCGCCTCCGCAACAACTACTACCACGGCTGCACCGTGAACGGCACCGCCGCCACCTCCGGCATGGGCTGCGATGAAGCCGACATCACCGCCAACCACGGCGCCCTCCCTGCCTACGCCATCACCCTCGGCGCGAACATCACCACCCCCCCGGGAACCTTCGCCGGCCAGACGGAATGGCTCGACACCCCCCCTGCCAGCGCCCGACTGGCCCCCGAGAACGGATTCACCCTGGCAGGCAACCACTATTTCGCCTCCGGCTACGAATTCACCCCCGGCTCAACCCTTGC
>Ga0310697_10006115_pt1 | contig 11489 bp, 19 predicted proteins | sample 172DNAGHGlowgp2_FD_203883 | JGI IMG/M metagenome (GOLD analysis project Ga0310697, IMG submission 203883) | Sheep rumen microbial communities from Palmerston North, Manawatu-Wanganui, New Zealand - 1728 DNA GHGlow gp2 (v2) (version 2) | ecosystem: Host-associated > Mammals > Digestive system >... | reverse complement strand
CTGCACTCTTGGAAAAGATTAATATATTCTCGTGTGCTTTCATAGGAGCAAAGTTGCAATTCAATCTGCCAGTAGCCATAGGTTTCTCCCATATCCATTCATACTTCAGCATATCAAGATTGCTTGCTCCTAATACCTTATCAAATGGCGTTTGAGCAAAGAGTGCTATACAACCATTGTCTTTTATGATGCGTTTGTACTCCCCCATAGAGATTCAAGATTAATGGTGCTATCCCATTTATTCTTAGTAGTACCATAAGGAAGATCGCAAAGAATCAAGTCTACACTCTTATTCGGAATACCGCCCATTAATTCAAGGCAGTCGCCTTGCCATAATTCTATATTGCTCATTCAGTCTCCTTTCATATAAATATGCACTTTATTATATCTTCATACTCTTGCAATCGTTTGCAAACAAATTCCTCTAATGTTTTATTCGCTGACTTAACATTGATTGATACCGTTCTGGTTTCTGGAATACGAAAGTAAAGTGTATCGCGAAATGTATCTGACGTATTAAATTCAATATTATATTCGTCGGTAAAGCCGTTATTTTTAACTTCATTGCTAATATTTGTTTTAAGAGCTTCTAATATTTTAACCTTTATGTTGTTTTTCTTAATATCATATTCAAGACCAGCATCATAAATCATTAACACATCCTCCTTTCAATAAAAGTAGAATTTTCATTTATTCCCCATAAAAATTTCAAAATCCTCCATGCAACTCTCGCATAGTATGCAATTGTCTCCACCGTCAAGCAATTGTTATTTTGTGCTCGCAACACGGACAAGCAACATATGTATGTAAATACGATTGTACTGGCAGTGGTGGCGGAAACCTCAAAAGGTCGCCATAACTACAATACGGATTACAAAACCTCAAATTATACGCCAACAACTGTTGTTCATAAAATCCGTTTTCTATAACCTCTTGTTCAATATCGTTTTCAGTGTATTCAAATACAGCTTTGCAAACAGGACAAGTTTCTTCTATAATTTCTTCACAGGTGTAATCATATATCTCGGTTATGCCTTGTTTAACTATCTTCACTCACTCACCTCACATAAAAGCAGAATTTTGTTTATTCTTCCTTCTCCCATTCTTCTAAATACCCACCAATGTAAGTATAGAGCCATTGAAGTTTTTCTCTCGACTTATCGCTCACTTCTTTTACACTGGCGTTCCATCTACCTGCTTCGCCTTTCGCACTCTCTATAAACATTTTTGTAATGTGGTAAAGCAAGCTATCCCATTCTTCAATCCTTCTTTTACATCCTTCATCATAGCCTGTTTCACCAACGGCGGTTATTCCGCCATTTATACGTTTTGCTATTTCAAATATTGTTAAGCTCTCCATTTAATCACCTCATAAAACACAGGTTTAAAGTCGTTACGAATTAGCACCAACAAGTTTCAAAAAGTCCTCGTCAGTGTAAATGCCGAATAAGTCAATATATTCTTCGCCTTCCCACCAATCATTCTCCCAGATAAGATTGCAACCGTTATCTTGCCATTCAAGAACTTCTAATTCGTAGGGGGATTCCAACATTTCTTTCTCTGTATAACCCTGTCTTAGCACAACAAAGAAGTCTGATGCCCAAGTATGGCTCATTGCAAAATTATCCACCATCTTATCAAGCTCATCATATGTAACTCTCATTATCTCACCTCGCTTAAAACGAATCTTTTATTGCTTTTTTAGGGCTACTTTGTGGCTATTTTACGTTCCCCTAAATCAATAATTTGTTATTAAAACTTCACAACTCAATGAATATTCTTCGATTTATATAAAGAACGGGTTATAGCCCATACTTGCTTAGATTTATAGTGGGGAAACTTGTTGGCAACTCGCCTACTTATAATCCATAAAACCCTGCCTTTAGAAGCCATAAATATCATCTCCTTAAAAGTTTTCTTTTATCGTTAATTTGTTACTCTGCCAATCCTTTAAAAATATGAGTGATAGTGTCAACCTGCCACCCATTTCCTACACACTTCCATCTCTGCTTGTTACTCTGAGCTTCACTATATCCGTCAACCAAAGTATAATTGTCGGGAAGTCCTTGTAATCTCTCATACTCTACAGGCGTAAGTCTGCGGAAGTGACTGCGACCTACAGGCGCATACTCTGTCTCGATGTATGCTTCAGTGTCAGCTCTATGTATCTTCCATCCGCTTGCAACCAAAGGTCTGCTAAACTGCGGGTTTGGCTTAAACTTATCGGGATTTGTTACCCACTTGTCATTACGTTCAAACACATAATGCACAGTACCTTCGCAGATGTAGAACCTATCCGCCACAGGCGTTCCGTCCTTATCTTCGAGAACATCTTTTAGTTCTGTATCAACCACACGCTCAGTCGGCACATCAAACGGAATGTTAGTCCAGTATAGCCTGTTTCTGACCTGTGCTGAGAACAGCAGAGAATTTATCTTTACAGGCTCTACGCCAAGTTGCTCTGTGATGATTGCTTTGTCTGCATTTCGCATACTTGCCACGTTCTCAAAGAAGAAGTATTTGGGTTGGATTGTTTTCAAGGCTCTGACATATTCCCAAAACAAACGACTCGCGCCAGTACCATTCACACCATACTCTCCGTCTTTGAGATACATATTACAATTTGCAAGAGACTGACACGGGCTACCACCTATAAGCAAATCATATCCGAGATAGTCTTTGAAGCTTGCGGTTGTCACATCCCCGTGATGCTGAATGATTGAACTATTCTTCTGCGCTACTTTAATAGCATATTCGTCGATCTCATATGCGTCGTATTTCTCTATCGGAATACCAGCTCTTTCAAGTGCTACTCTGCCACAGCTTATACCATCAAAAAGACTTAATACTTTCATTCAGTTCCTCCCTGTTTCTAATTTATTACTCTGTCAACACATAAAAGTAAAGTTTCAAGGCTCGATATCATCGTAAGCCACTTTGAATTTATCTCGCAATCCTTTACGCCAATTTCTTCTTGCCATAAATTTATCACGTTTCATCTTCCTACTGAGTTTAGCCCACTCATTACCTTTGGTTTTGTAACTCCAAGCAAATTCGTGACCTGCAAAATACTCTACATAATGACCGTAGGCATATTCATAGTAGTAGTTGCACTGACTACATCTAAGATATTCTTCAACGATACCAAATTCTTCTCTGTATGCTTCGCTACCTACGTCATCATAACCGCAGATAGGACAAGTATAACCTTCATACATTCATAACTCACCTCCGATAAAAGAACCGTTTTATTGGATTTTTTGTGTCTGGAAATGGCTATATATCGTTGTTTCAAAATGTCATTTTGCTCCTTATAGTTGTATTATTTTGTAAGAGCAACAAGGGCAAGTGATATATCTCCGCGCCCATGATTTTAAGGGCAATGGTGGTGAGAATCGGTATAGATCGGCTGTGTTGTAACAGGGATTAGAAAAATGATAATTATATGCTGCCAACTGCTGTGAGTAAAATTCGTTCTCTACAATCTCTGTCTTGTAGTCGCTTTGTGTGTATTCAAATACAGCTTTACAAATTGGACAAATTCCCTCTATAATTTCTTCACAAGTGTAATCATATATTTCAGTCGCTCCTTGTTTAAGTATCTTCACTTACTCACCTCCAAATAAAAGATTTTTAATATTCTGCTCCATGTATATAGGGCAGAAATCTTACTCTTGCCCTGACATTTTGCCTCATATCAAAAAGACTATCTTCTGTCTGAATAAGACAAATGTCAGGATTTTCTTCAAAAGCTCTTTGCAGATCATCACACAATCTCCGGTAAATAAATTTCTGCTTCTCATCTTCTGGATAATTTGTATCAAATTGTATGCGACATTGTAATTCAAGAGGTTGTGAAACCACCTTTTCGACTTTAAAGACTCTCTCGTTGTTCTTGTAAAAATCGAGTTTCTTTTCAACCTCCACACATCTCTCTGCACTCAAATCGTACATATTTTTAGTATCGACATATTTTTCTTTCATTATATTGTAATTTGCTTTTAGGTTGTGGTATTTTCTTGAAAGATAACCTATTATAAAAAGTAATACCGACCAACCAATTAAAAACACAGCTTCTTCAGTTGTGTAAGTATACAAACACATCATTATTCATTCCTCCATATTGCCTTAAAAGACACATTCAATTACCATTCTGCTATCTGTTTAGGCTTTTGAAACTCTGGTGTTGTATGAATATTACCAACTATCTCTTTTTTAAAACGCCAAATTGGATAATCAGTAATCATTTTCATTGGTGGGTTTATTCCCCAGTAATCATTGAATGGGATAAGCCTGAAAGCCCCACCTTTAAAATCGACCACCATAAGTCCTTTGCTCTGCTGTTCAGAAACCGAGTAGCACCTTAAAACATCGCCTTCATATATTTCTGTTCCGTTTATGTCACACCCATCAACATACTGCCCGATAGTCTCAGCTCTAACAATAAGCTGTTTGCTCCATCTTATATTTTCTGTAAACATATACCATTCATTCTGTTCTGACGAAAAGTATGGAGTGCCATAAATCCATTCATCTTTCGTACACCAACGCTTATCGTGTAAAGCTCGGAATTGAATTTTGCGTGTAGCATTTGTATTCATAAGTCACCTCATAAAAGATTTACTTTATCCAGTTTTTATAGCCTGTTTTTGGCTATTTTACGTTAGTGATTTTTCGTATTTGTGCAGCTCTCGCATCTCTAACTTGCTCGGAAGGAAGTCTCGACAGAAATATGCACTACCAAACGGTGTGCCTTTAGTGGGAGACTGCATATTGCCATTAGTATGAAAGTCGATCCGCACATCAAAACACAACATTTGAATTTCGTTCCGAAAAATCTGAAATCGTTTCTTGCCCTGTATGCTATTCGCAGGAAGTAGCAGGGCAAACGGCTTGCCAAGATCATAGGCTCTCTGCAATACATCGTCCTTCTTACTAAAAGGCGGATTACTTATCATTATGTCCCACCGTTCTGGTTCATAATTGAAGAAATCCTGACCTTCAGCAAGTGAACTTCTGACTACCTGATACCCCCCCCCTGCTTGAACGTCTGATAAAAAGCACTCCACTCCTCATCAAACGGACACCATATTGTCTTGTCTTTAGGAATAAATTCAAGCAGAGGATCAACGGCATAGTATGGTGTATACATCGAATCGCCAGACTCCGTTCTGTTGCAAGTTAAATAACCTTTGTTTAATCCCATTTAAATACTCCTTTCTTGACTATTATCATATGACCATTCCCCAAAATATTTTTCTTCCGCTTGTTTTCTTGCTTCAATTGCATCCTGTTTGTTTCTAAACCGACCAAGATTTATTTTTTTATAATTGACGTTAATATAAGCCTCCCAGATATTTCTGGATTTTGAGAAAGACACCCCTGTTGTTCCGCTGGTATTGTTGGAATATATTTTTGAATTAAAAGAGTTTTGCTGATTTGTTGCAAGCCTCAGATTACACTTGCGATTGTCGTTTCTGGTACTTTCGCCATGAATATGATCTACCATCATATGGTTAGAAGCGCCCATAATTAAACTATGTATTCCCACTTTCTCACCATTTTCATTATTACCGACAATGTAACCCTTTGCGTTTTTACACCAACATATGTCTTTCACCTTCCAAAAATCTTCGAGGTCTACATAAAAAGGTTCATCTTTAAACGTATACATAATTACATAATCCTCTTGGACTTCATAATCATTATATCTTTTACATGATTCTGTTATTCGCTCTTTATGTAAGCACCCGCACGACTGAGTAAGTCCTCTTGTCAAATTTGTTCCAAACACTATTATTTCTTTAGAAGTTCCGCAATCACAAATGCACTTCCATCTTGCCTTGCCATTTTTGCTATTTGACGCTCTTTCGACTACTGTTAATCTGCCAAATCTTAAACCAATTAAGTCAACAACTTTGCTCATCTTCTCACTCCTTGTCTTTAATTTCTTGCTTTGTCAAGGCAAATAAAAGGCATATTTAATCCTCTTGTTTATCTGCCATTGCTTTTGGTATGCTTGAAAATGGCATATAAACCTTTGTGCCAGCGATAGAAGCTATAATCTTGCAATAAAGTTCTATGCGGCTATCGCCATACCAACATAGTGCACATTCTGGTAATCGAGCTTCGTATTTCTTCCGCTTGGCTGGACAATAATCTTTTTGCCATTCCTTACACGAAGGATATACGTCATATCCTTCTGGGCTTTGGGTTATTTCGAGTTTCTTGTCGCCTATAAGTGCGTAGACCATCACCTTTAAATCTTCTTCAATTTGGGGAATCACCGCTTTGTCAATGTATACTCTTGCACGATATTTCAAAGTATCAGATGTATCATTTTTCATTTTTTCACCTCACATAAAAGACACGTTTCAACTCACTTTTTATTATTCGATCATTGAGAAAACAGTCCACGGCTCTGTCTTTAGTCTGAAATCGTATTGCTTGTTTTCAATCATCTCTGTGAGTAATTGTTCAAATAAATGGAAATCCGCAAACTTAATATCGTTTAAATTCCACTCGACTATTGGCAACGCTTCAAATTTAGGTGTATCTAACTCGTCACATTCCCTATCATAATCCCAACGTTTTTCACGATAACCCACATTAAAGTCAATACGTCTTTCATCAAGATATATCGTCACTCTTGCTTCTTCCCAAGTTCTTGTTTCTTGTATGCTATTATCAGTTATAGCTATTAATCCTTCGTCCCTACCATAACAAGGTGTAAGATTGGTAAAGCCTTTAGCAAAAATAGACTTTCTTTCATCTTCATTTAAACCTGCGCCAGTATTTTGTAATAGCCAAACTGCCTTTAATCTGTCATCATCACAGTTTGTATTGTCGATATTATCAATTACTTTTCTTGTGAGTGCAATAGAAGAACTTGTGTAGCCACTCCAATGGTAATATGCGTTGGCAAGCACCTGTCCGTTGTTCCATATCTCAATATTCAATCTCTGTCCCATTTATTTCCTCCTTGAAATTCGTCTTTTATTCAATTAAATCAAACTTTCATTCTTGATTGCTCTTATCAATAGCTTTATGCACCTCTTTATTCTTTCTCCATTCTCTGTACGACAACAGATTTAAGAATAAGTATGTAGCGTTCATAACTATCAGTGGGACATTTAGGGAGTCTACAATTGACTCCCATATCCATAACAGGTTGCCTATAATCCAAATCAAAAATGCAATTCGTTTCTTAAAGGCAATCAGTACATTACCGAGTATACTAAAGAACGCTGCCAGTGCTGACAGTATGAGTATCACTTCTGCTCACCCATCATTTCCTTTGCCATCTTCTGAGCCTGTTCCTCAAAAGCGATCTCCTTTGCTCTCTTGCGGAGAAGATAACGCTCACGCCTTGCCTTCTTACGCTCAACGTGCCAAGCTTCGTGCGCCTTCAGTTCCTCTACTGTGTCAAAAACCTTGCCACAATATGTACAAGTTCTATCGTGGAGTTCAATGAGCTTGTTCTTCTTAACGGCTTTGTCATACTCCTTGTCAAAGTTGCCACCACAAGCCATCTGCGCAATTGCTTCGAGAACACCCTGTCTTTCGCTATAGTCTGCCTTATCGCAAGTGACCGTAGCTTTCTTGCCTGAAGCATCTACAACTGTTGTTGTCATTGTTGGGATAAGACCATTGCACTTCTTGTCTGGTCTTGTTCCCTCTGTCACATAAAATGTAAATTTCAAATTCTTCTCCTCCTTTGAAATAATTGCTTTACCAAGTTTTCGCCACTCATCTGCGAGATTACTGAGGAAATCATATGCGCTTAAAAATTCAAGCTCATCCTCTGAAAATCCCCACTTCTCACCATTTGTATCTTGTGCAATATAGTATTGTATATCCATAACCTTTTCTGCGTCAGTGATTGTTACAATAGTATTTGCAACTCTCGGATCTGACACAATTGCTCTTGCTTTGTCTCCAATTTTAAATTTCATCTAATAAAACACTCCTTTTATCGTCAATTTGTTTCTTTGTTAGGGTATAGCAATGGAAAGACGTAGTTGAAATCTACATCTTCCCTGTTGCTAATTATATTATACACTTAATTTGTTGCTTTGTCAAGAGTTTTTTTGAAAAAATTATTTGAGAATTTTATAATCAAGCAAATACCAATATCCAGCCTTGTTTTTAGCGAAGTCATTCACATATATTATATTGAGAGCTTGTACGGGGTTAGCATCAAATAGTTTTGCTTTTATTGTAAGCCTTGATGATTTGCCAGAACCAATTGACTTTGTAAACACAGCATACCCCCACGGAATGCCAGTTTCTTTTGACTTTAAAGGTACTACGTTCTCTATGAGTAACTTGCGTCGATCTTCTTCTCTGCCTGTCGTGAGGTCTATATAACCCAAGTAATCTTTTTGAGCTGCCATTTTTAACTTGTTATTCAAGTCCTTTAAGTTCATGTTCATAATGGCATCGTAACACTCTTTTATGATAGCCTTACCGTCTTTTACGGAATACTTTTTAAGCACATTGCCGTTCTTTCCAATATTAGTAGAGTATTTTTTGATAATATCGGAACACCACATTGTATCAGCAACCTCACATTTTATTTGAGAAATCGCTCCTGCCTTAAAGAAGTCAAACATTTCTACAATCTTTAACAGTTCTCGAATATTACCTAAATTTGCAAAGTAATCTATCTTTATGAGTATTTCAAGCTGACGAGAATTTATTCCTATGCCTTGAATAGCATACAGAACATCAAGAAAGTTGTCAAATCCTTGATTACTAATTTCATAAAGGCTCTCACTTATACTCGTGTTTAAATATTTCACTGACTCTATGCCTTTAGAAATAGTCTTACTCTCAGGGTGCGCCGTGTACTTAGCAGACGATTCGCCAAATCTCGGCGGAGTTATCTTTACCCCATATTCACGAGCCAAAGCCGTTCCATTGACAATATCTTCTTCATTGGCAGCATTGTTAAGATAAGCCGTGATATACTCAACAGGATAATAGTATCGGAAATATGCACAAATATATCCAATCATGCAGTAGGCAATTGAGTGATTCTTTCCAAACATATATGAGCTTGCATCCTCAATTACCTTTAAGTACTCCCTTGCTTCGTTCTCTGCAATCTCTCTTGGTTTATCTGAGCGTGAGCAATAGCCGTCAAGGATTTTGGGCAACCACTTTTCAAGGATATCCATTTTCTTCTTGGCAATGCCTCGTCTGACGGTATCGGATTCACTTCCCGAAAGCCCGCAGATTTGCTGTAGAAACGCAATTATTGATTCCTGATAAACGAGGTAACCGTAGTCATTAGCCAAAAGGTTATCTATCATTTCTGAAGGATTCTTGTGAACCTTACGTTGTATAAGATCGTTTCTGTAAGAAGCTCCCGACGGTCTGAGACTTGCCGTCACCAAAGACATATCAAAGATGGACTTGGGCTGAAAATCCCTCAACATCTTAGAGGCATACTCTGTTTCAAACTGGAATATTGTTGATGAATTTTTGGCTAAATCCTGCCATACATTCAAATCATTCCAGTCAATCTTGTCGGCTGTCGGATAGGGCTTGCCCACCATCTTGCATATATCAGATATTACCCCAAGTGTCTTGAGAATAAGGAAGTCGTATTTTACAAGACCTACATCGTGACACTCGTCCATGTCAATCATTAAACACATATCATTATCTTTATGAAAGACACCATAGTTGTCATAAAGTGTCATAGGGCTTATAACCATTCCTGCGGGGTGAACAGACTGCGAAATTTTAGTGCCAACTAATCCATCATAATAATAAAACACTTTAGGATATTTTTCTCGTGCTTTGTCAGGGTTTGTTTCATACTCTTGCTTTATCTGCTTTGCCGCAGCCAATGTGTAAGGACTATTTTCGCCTTCCCACATTTGATTAAGAGCATTACATATTCCATCAATAACCGCCTTATCTGCCATAGTTCCGTATGATGGTACACGGGCTGTCTTTGCAACACCAAATCTGCCAACTATATATTCAAAAATACTCGGTCTATCACTTGCAATTACGTCGATATCAATATCGCCAAGTTCCTGTCTATCCTCATTTGCAAATCGTGAAAACACCGTTTCCCATGTTATGGGGTTAACATCTGTAACATTTGTGATATATGCTATTGCAGAACCACAAACCGATCCTCGTCCTGTGCCTGTAGGAATGTTATTCTGTTTGCACCAAGTTATCAATTCAGACATGGAAAGCATAAAACCGCACATCTTGAGTTTGTTAAACACTCGCATTTCTTCTTTAATGGCTTCGTCTAACTGAGCCTTTTGAGATTGCGGAATAATCCCCTTAGATAGTTTATCTTGATACCAATAATTGACACACTCCACAAACTTGCGATTATCTTCTTCTTCGCTACCATATAATATAGGATATTTGGGGTTTGTATCTAACTGAAAATCCTCTATCATATCGGCAAGTCTGTTTGTTTCTTCGATGGCATCCAAATAGACTTCTTCGGGCAAAGCCCCCTGTTTTTTAAAGGCTTGTTCTAATTCAGAACGTGTCTTATATGTTAGGTCAAAAGTGTCCTCATTGCCATAACTTTTGCCTTTATAAACAAGAAGTATTTTGCGACACTCTGCTTTGTAGGCATTAAGACTATGGGTGTCAGTCGCAGCTATTAGCTTCTTATGATATTTTTTTGCAAGACGAGTCAATAAGAGGTTGTAATCTTTTTGCTCTTGACAGTCGTGATATTGTATTTCAAAATAATCATAAGTTTGGGCTAACCTTTCATACAATGGGTGGTCAAGAGGCAATTGATTTAAAGGTGAAGCCAGACAAGCACTAATCTTAATTACATTATTTGACAAATTAAAGAACTCATCAAATGATACTCGGTTTGTATAGTAAAAATGCTTATCGTCTGTTGACTGTGAAATAAGGGCGTTGATTTCTTTTACGCCCTCTAAGTTTCTTGCCAGTAGAACGGTATGAAAGTTGTCTCTTACCTTGTTTTCAAGGCTCTCGGTCAAATAGCACTCAACACCGTGAATATATTTGATGCCCTTTTCATCACAATACTGCTTCTTTTTTACCCAACCAAGAGGCTTGCCGTGTTCTGTAAAGGCAGTTGCTTTATGCCCTAACTCTACTTCATAATCTATATATGATTTGTAATCGGTGCAACTGTCTAACAGACTATAATCCGTATGTTTGTGATAACAAAAATAGATGTCAGACATTCTCGCTCACCTCACCAAACACTTCTTCTTCGTCCTCTTTGCTTATTGCCATGCGTTCAAGAGACTCACTCTTAGGTAATTCCTTGACTGTAGACTCTATAACGTCCCACTTATATCGTTTTGCAAGCTCCTCCTCAGTTGTATAGAATCTACGGCTTGGGAAGTCAAATCTTACAGGCACTTTTACACCGTTCTTAGAGCCAAATCTATCTTTCTGAATAGTGAACATTACATCATAGGAATTGTCATCGAGATTTGTGTTACGCTCCATTGATA
>Ga0310697_10006112_pt1 | contig 11492 bp, 5 predicted proteins | sample 172DNAGHGlowgp2_FD_203883 | JGI IMG/M metagenome (GOLD analysis project Ga0310697, IMG submission 203883) | Sheep rumen microbial communities from Palmerston North, Manawatu-Wanganui, New Zealand - 1728 DNA GHGlow gp2 (v2) (version 2) | ecosystem: Host-associated > Mammals > Digestive system >... | reverse complement strand
CACTTTCTGCACCTAAACGGAGGCTCCGCTCGTGTCTACGGAGCCTCCGCTCTGTCAAGAGGAGCCTCCAAATTTTCCTACGGAGCCTCCGCAGGTCTGAATTCTCTCGAGAATTCACAGGCCAGGAGCCTCCGTAGAGACGAGCGGAGCCTCCGTACGACTGAGCGGAGCCTCTGTAGAACCGAGCGGAGTCTCCGTTTTAGGTGCAGAAAGTGCAGAAAGTGCAGGTAGTTTTCTTAAGTCTACGCACACGAATCTGCCCTTGTCCTACTTGATATTCTTAAGTATCCAGTCGAGCTGCTGACGGTTGGTTACGCCGCTGGTCCAATGCTCATTGACGGGAGTAATGAGACTTTCCTTCTCACAGCGCAGCAAGTTCCAGACGGCATAGCTCGTGGTGGGCGGACAGGTGTTGTCGTTATAGCCCCACGTCATGTAGGTCTTGGCCTTGATGTAGGGGGCAAAGCAGCAGACGTCGAAATAGGGCAACGTCTGCAGGTGCTGCGGGGTGAGGAATCCTTCCTGTTTCGAGAAGTGGGGATAGCCGTGGGTGCGGCCTTCCTCAGCAGCTGCCGCCATGTCGCTGAGTGCGGGGTGGTTGGCTACGCAGAGCGTCACACGGGGGTCGAGGGCAGCGGCGATGAGCGACAGGGCGCCTCCCTGGCTGCCGCCCTGGGCGATGACGTTCTTACCGTCCCAATCGGGCAGGGAGCAGAGGAAGTCGATGCAACGAATCAGTCCCAAGTAGACATGCTTCATATAATAGTGGTCGCGACTGTCGATGCCTTGATAGAGATAGCCCTTCTCGCGTCCGTCGAAGGCCGAGCGCACGTCGTTGAAGTAGGACTCGGGCATCAGCGGGTTCATGCCGTGAATCTCGGTGATGAAGCGGATGACACCATTCTCGGGGTAGTAGTCGCGTGAATTCGGCTCCTTGATGGTCTTCACGCCAGCCCCCGGCGGACAGAGCACAACAGGAAAGCCCCCTCCTGCCTCCCCCGACTGGGGGAGGTTCTTCGGCATCATCAGCAGACCGTAGAGCGCCTGATGCTGACGGTTCAGCTCGATGTGTACGAGGTAGCAGTCGGTCTTGTCGGTGGTGAACTCAGGGCAGGGCGTCTTCGTGAACTTCAGCGGATAATTGGCCGCCTCCTTCAGGTTGTCCTGCCAGAACTGCCAGAAGTCCTTCGGTTCCTGGGTGTAAGGCACAATCTTTTCAGGCGAAAAGCCTATCTTCACGTGATGCTGATAGGTCGTGCCGTCGAGCTTCATCGTCAGGCGGATGTCGCGGAAGCAGGGCTTCTTGGCTGTCCCCGCCTTGATGACGCCGCGTCCGTTCTTCAACGTGACCGTCCCCTTTGTGTCGGCGTCCATCAGGTCATTACCGATGGCATACTCCACCACGCCGTCGCGCGGTATGCCATATTTATAAAACTGCACCTCGACAGTCGCCTGCTCGCCCGTCTTGTAGAGCCAGTCGGCATGGCTTGGAACCGTCACCCACAGGTAGTCGCTGCGGTAGGGATAATTTTCGGCACTCAGGCCAATCGAACTGATCAGTCCCAGTAGAATGACAAATAGTTTTCTCATATCGTTCATGTTGTAAAATGGTTATCTGATAATGACTTTCTGTGACTTGTTGTTGAGGTTCACGATATAGGTACCCGGCAAGAGCGTTGTTTGCACGGTGGCGTATGGCTGTTGGGTGGCCAGGAGAATGCCGCTCAACGTATAAACGTCAACCAACGCGTCGGGAGCGATGGCAGTACTGATGCCGTCGGTGATGGCCGTGACGCGCAGCTTTCCGTCGGCGAGGAATGTGGAGGCATCCAACTCGTAGCCCACGCCAGCATCATCGACCTTCACGACGAAGTTGCCCGTGTGGGTGCCGCTGACGTCATAAACGGTCATCTCGTCGCCCACCTGCAATTTTCGGGTCGTGGGAATAGCAATGAGGATGGTGTCGCCATTGTGTTTGAGGTTCCCCTTCACGGTGAGGCGTGTGTTGCCCGATGCCTTCAACTGGCAGATCGTGGTAGCCCCCTTGTCCAGCGTCAGGTTCTGCACAGTGGCCGTTCCGGTGATGGTGCCCTTTGCAGCGACGGTGATGAGTCCTGTCGTGATCGGCGTAGCGGTGGTATTGCTGAGTTCCAGCGTGCCGCCGTTGACGGTGATTGGCGAGGTGCTGCCTGCTGTCTTCAGCGTCAGCCTGCCCGTACCCTCCTTTGTGACGGCCTTGCCCTTCAGGAGTCCTGCAAACGTCATGTCGGTATTGAGATAGCCTATCTGATAGGTGGTCAGGCCCTCCAATACGCCGTCGGCAGCCGTCCCGGCGATGGCGCCAATCTTCAGCGTGGCACTCTGTTGGTTACCATTGCCACTACCGTAGTGGGCAATGTTGGTGGCAGCATCGACCTTCAGCGTGGCTCGTGACATGTCGGTGACGCTGCTCATCAGGCGCCACTGGCTGCCCGAGGCTGTGAGTGTTCCTTCGAACTCCTTGAAGTCGAGGCCTATGTCGCAGCGCACATATTTCGATACGAGCGTCAGGTTGCCCTTGCCCTTTACACTTCCGTTGATCTTTCCGCGAGAAGAACCCACAATCTTGTTGGTGGTGCCCTCCTGCACGGTAACGACATGGTTGAAGGTGGGTACGGTCGACGTACTGTTTACGTCGATTTGATGCACCTCGCCGCCACAGAGCAGCATGGGCGAACCGCTCTTGCCGAAGGTGGCGTTCCAGGCGCCCTGCGCCACGATGCCTTTCTTCACGATGAGTCCGGCGAAGTTGTTCGTGCCACCGTATGTGAAGTTCAGTTGTCCGGCACCATCCTTGACGAGATAGCCCGTTCCACTCACGGCACCCTTCAGCGAGAGGGCGCTGGTGCTCTGGGTGATGCGGATGGTGGCGGTGTCGGTGAGGGTGATTTGGCGATCGGTGCCCATGTTGTCCTTCGAGAGGACGAGTGTGCCGCCGTTCAGTTGCAGGTTGTCCTTAGCAGCAGCGGCTGCTCCAAGTGCGCTCTTCTGTCCGCCGTCGTAGAAGTTGGGCACGGTGAGTGTACCGCCGTTCACAATGGTTTTGCCCGTATAGTCGCTGTACCTCATGTTGAGCATCACAGAAGCATCCTTGTTGACCGTCAGGTCGCCCTCGCCGCTGAGTCCGCCTTCACCAAAGAGCGTGTAGGTGCCGCTGTCGAAGATGACGCCATTGGTCACCATCATCTCGTTGAGGGTGACGGTCTTCTGCTCAGCCTGCGCATTGAAGACGACCTGGTCGCCAGCGACGAATGAAGTCTGCTCCGTGGTCTGGAAGTTCCTGGCCTTGTAGTCCCAGACCTTGCTCTCAACGCCTGTCCATACGACATGCTGCTGCGGAGTGCGTGTGGCGTGAATCTTCAGCACAAGCCTCTTGCCATCTTCCACCTCAAAGTCGTAGTTGATGCCCTCCAGACCGCGCGTCTTCAGCTTCGACACATCACAAGTCAGCGTACCCATACACTCGGCAATTGTGAAGGTAGAAGGTTCTGGAACCGTGGTGAAGGAAATATAGTTTGTGCCCTGGAAGGTGAGGTTGCCTTCTACGTCGAGGCGATAGCCCGGTTGTGCCAATTCAATATACACATTGCCGGGCAGCGTGACACTCTTCTTGAAGCTCATCTTGCCTGCAGGTATTAGTCGGCAGCCCTCATAGTTCAGAGCGCCCTCGAAAGTGATGGTATCGAGCAGAATGGCCGTACCTGCAAGCGTACCGCGAGCACGCAACTCGACATGGCCAGCAATCTCACCATTCACTTCCAGCGTTCCCTCGCTGACGATGTTCTGTCCCGTATGGCCCAGGTTACAGTTGAACGTAGCCGTTCCCTGCATCGACTTGATAAGCTGGCCATTGCCAGTTGTACCTATTCCATTAAATGTATAGTCGCGACCACGGGGATTCATCAGGTAGAGCATGGTTGGCGCCTCGCCGTCCACGTTGAACGTTGCTCCCTTGCTCCCTTGCAGGTCGAACATCACGCTCTTGCCGCTCGCCATCTGGTTGCGTACATCGGCCTCGAACACAGGAGGAAGCGGCGGCATAGGCATTCCGCCGCCAAGGTAGAATCCCGTGTTGGGATGTTGGTAGTAGCCGCGTGTGGTGCAGTCGCCACGGTAGTGCGGGTCTTGCTGCAGACAGTAGATGCTATAGTCGGTAGGCATGGCGGTGGTGTAGCCCACGAGGCCTGTGCAACTCTCGGCGTTCTGCTTGGCCAGCAGCACTTCCTCGCGCCAGTCGCCTACGATGTCGCCCATAAAGGCCGGGCGCGTGCCCGTGCCGCCATGAGAAGCCCAGTTGCTCTCCTGCGAGAACTCGGCCAGACGGTCGCCCAGCACCTTCGACACCATCATGTTGGTGCCCCAGCCGCTACCACCGGGCGAGTTGAGCCACTCGCGTTGCAGGTCGCCGTCCCACCAGCAGCCTTCATACATCGAACCCGTGCGCGTCTGTCCGGTCTTCTCACCCTTACAGTCGTACACGAACTCGTCGGCATAGCTCAGTATCTCATAGCCTTTGCGAGAGGCATCGATGTCGAGACAAGTGCCGCGCCCCACGTCGTAGACGCTCGGCAGATACCACTCCTTGATGTGCTCGGCGGTACGGGCGTCATAAAGCAGCTGCCCTAAGAGCGCGCTCTGCTGGATGGCATAGACCTCTAAACCAGGACGGTCAGGGTCAATGTCGCTGAGCACGAAACGGTCGCCGTGGCCGATGCCCGGACTGGCAAACCAACCCGTCTTGGGATTCACCGAGTAGCCGCCCTGAATCATTTCGTCGGTACCATCGCCGTCCACGTCGGCCACGCGCAACTGGTGGAACTCTGCTGGCCAGGGCGTCTTGTCGTTACGGCTCCATGTCTTGTCATGATGCCAATGGGTAGCCACACCCGTGGTCCAGTCATACTCCCAGGTGAACACGTAGTTATGGTGGGTCTTGTTCTTGTCACGGTCTAGGCACTCCATGACGAGCGAGGGATGGATGCCGTCGAGATAGCAGATGCAGAAGTGACCGTCCATCGCTGAATAGCCGTCGCTCATGTAGTTGGGACGCGAGGTGCGCGTGTAGCTGTCCGAGCCGTCGTGTACCTCGTCGTATTTCAGTTCGCTGCAGTCAATCTCCTCGCCAGTCAAGCCGTCGATGACGCTGATATAGAACGGACGGTTGCGTACCGCCTGTGTGCGATAGTCTACGATGCCGTCGCCGTCAACATCGGGCACCGGACTTCCCATGGCATACTTTCCCCAGGTTTCGTTTTGCTTGTCCCAGAAGCGGGTGCCGTCGCTGCTGCGCACCATCACCTCACAGCGTCCGTCGCAGTTAATGTCCCATGCCACCACCATGTCGTTCTGTCCGCCACAGATGTTCACGTTTGGCCCCATGTCCACCGTCCACAGCAGTTCGCCCGTAAAACGATAGGCCTGAATCTTGTGGCTCGTGGTGGCGGTGTTCTCAGTATCTTCCTCGCCCGAGGCCGCACCGGCATACAGACGATCCACCACCAAGGCGTCATATTCACCGTCGCCGTCGGTGTCCATGGGCCAGCAGTACTTCGTACGGTAGTCGTTGCGACGTATCACCTTGTCGTCGAAGTCGATGTTCAGCCACACGTTGGGCCACGGCTGAGTCTTGTAGAGGAAAGGCTTGCTCACCGGACCTTCTACGCCCTCGGGGGTGATGGCCGTTACCGCATACTCCGTATTGTTTGCCAGCGACGCCGGCTTGTAGTTCGTCACTTTCAGCGGCGTGGCATTCATCTTCGTGAATTCCGTTGCGCCCTGCGCACGCTTATATACATTATAGGTAGTACCCTCAGGCTCCTGTGCCAGTTTGCGCCAAGAAATGAGGTAACCAGTGCCCCCCGACGAGGTGACGCTACGGCCGCCAGAGCGATAAACGGCCACCACGCCACGGTCCAATGGTTGCTGTAGCCGCTGGGCTGAGACAGGCTGGTTGGAAAAGCCAAACAGTAAAATTGTTAAGATAAGTAGTTGTTTCATTTTTTGATGTAGTAGTTAGTTTGTCGGTGCAGTTTCTATAAATCCTTCCATGATAGCCGTGGGCTGTGCCTTGCTGTCGAAGGCGCCGAGCCGGTAGCCGCCGGGCAGACACTGAGGCTCCCAGTAGAAGACGCCGCGGCAGTGGCCGTCGGTCTCGGTCTGCGCCTCACGGATGATGCGGGCCAGCTGGCGTCGGCCTTCCTCCATCACCTCCGGGTGCTGCTCGTCCACCTCGAAGCCGGTCTCCACAATCATCACGTCGCAACCGTATTTCTTGCTGCAATAGCGGATGTTGCGCATGCAGTCGGTGATGATGCTGTCGGCGTTCAGCTCCGGGTGATCCTTACGCGCCCAGTAGGGATAGAGCGACATGCCGATCATGTCCCACTTGCCGCCGTATTGCTTCACGATGTCGAGGTTCCAGTCGTAGAGACTCTGCTTGTGACCGCGGTCCAGATGGATGATGACCGTACTCTCGGGGAATACCTCCTTCACGGCATTGTAGCCTGCACGGATGAAGCCGGCATACTGCTCGGGGTTCTGCTCGATATGTCCCATGGGCCAGAGCATGCCGTTGGCCGTCTCGTTACCCACCTGCACCCAGCGGGGCGTGACGCCATTCTGCTTCAGCAGGGTCAGCACGTCGGTGGTATGTTCCCGCAGGTCGCGCTTCATCTGCTGGAAACTGTGCCCCTGCCAGGCGGCGGGAATGCCCTGCTGCTTGGGGTCGGCCCACGTGTCGCTGTAATGGAAGTCCACCATCAGGTCCATGCCCAGCGCTTTTACGCGCTTGGCCATGGCCAGCAACTCGTTCTTGTCGCAGTCGCCATGACGCGGATCCACCCAGACACGCATCCGGATGGCCGACATCTGATAGTCGTTCTTCAACAATTCCAGGCACTCGCGCTCCCGTCCGTTGCGGTCGTGGAACACCACGCCCCGCCGTTCCTGTCCCGTCAGGAAACCGACGTCGGCGCCCTTTACGAAGTTGTTCTGTGCGGCCAGTCCGCCGGGAAATGACCGACCGATAAGAAGCAGTAACAGTGTGAAAAGGATTTTCTTCATTGAACAATACTTAGGGTCTAATAATCTTATAACTCTTACTTGTGCCGTTTATTGTCTCACGGACGATGTTTATACCGGGATAAGGCTGTAAAGATGGGGTGCCGCTGAGATTGTAGTAGAGTCGGTTGTTAGACTGACTGGTCGTTTGGCCGGTTGGGATGGTGCTGATGCCGTTAGTCTCTCCATGATCACCCTTGCGAACCAGCGACACCTCGTCAATGTGGCACCAGGCGTTGGCCTTGCCGTCGGCATAGAAGCCCACCTCCACCTGACCGCCGCTGACCTGCAGGTTTTCGATGATGACCTCATGCCACTTGCTGTCGCTATACGGCATGTCAATACGGGTGGTGTCATTGCCCACCTTGGCATACATATAGAGCTCGTCAAACTGACTGCCGCTCTTGACGTAGCAGCGCAGGGTGTAGCGTCCGTCCTTCAGTTCGACCACGGGTGTGGACTTCACCGTCTGACTCACCTTACGTGTAAAATCCACCTTATCCTGGATGTTCAGACAGTAGTTGCCCGTCACCACCTCGCGGTCGGCCGACGAGTTGCTGGCATTGAGCACGGGAGAGTCTGCACCGCCGATGACTACCTTGTTGCCTTTGATGACCGTTGTCTTCCATCCCTTCAGGTCGGCCTGGCTGGGCTTGTTGCTGCTGGGTATCTTGACACGGTCGGCGTTGAAGAAGTGGTTCCTGACATAGTTGTTGTCATCGCCGACCCACCACTCGCCGGTCTCAGCATCAAGGTGCCACTGCGAGAGCGAGTTGAAATAGGGCTTGCCATCCACAAACGAGATAGGGCACCACTGGTTGTAACCCTTGCCGTTGCCGGCGAAGCCTGCCCAGCGGTCGCCGCAGTAGATGACGGTCTCCTGCTTCGAGCCGCGTACGGTATAGAAGAAGCCCGTCTGCGTGACGTGTCCGTAGTCGTCGGCCGAGCCGGGCATGATTTGCATGTTGTTCGTCGGCGTGTAGGGGCCATAGATGCTGCTGGCCTCCAGATAGTAGACGTTCGAGGCGTTCCAGCCGTAGAGGTCGCTCGCGCACACGTAGTACTTATTCTTATACTTGAACATACAGTCGCCCTCGCGGCCGGCACCCTTGAATATCTGGTAGCAGTCCTTCAGACCAATCTTCCCATTGCTCAAGACACCAATCTCCGAAAGGTAAATCTTGGCACGTCCCTTGCCGTAGCTGTAACAAAGGTACGACTTGCCCGTATCGGGGTCGGTGAAGACGGTCATATCGCCTGTGTTCGGCGTGCCAATCATGTTGGTCATGTCAATCTCGTTGTGGCGGGCGTAGTTGCCTGTCGGCGTCGAGCACGTCGCCACGAGTACATGGTCGTTGAACTGCGTCAGTAGGGCATATTTCTTAGCCTCGGGTATGTAGGCTACGCCCATGCGCCCCACCCAATAGGCCCATCCGGCAGCCTCGGGCGTCAGTACATTGCGTACGAACGTCCAGTTCACCAAGTCATCGCTCACGTAGCACGTCACAGCCAGGAAGTTTGTCACATTACTTTTACTTCCAGCCAATGCCTTCGGACAATAGTCCACGGCCTCTTGGTATTTTGCGCCATACCAATAATAATGTTCTACGCCCTGTGCGTCGGGAAAGCGGAAGATACCGCCGCCCTGACTGTAGATGTAACTGCCGGAAGTTGTCTTCCAGAACGTGTCGTTGTTGATGGTGTTGCCTGCTTTCGTACTGCTGACGGCCACCAGGCTAAGGAGGATAGTAATTAACAGTTTCATAATTGTTTTTAGTAGTTTGTTTGTGGGTGCAAAATTACGAATAATTTGAAAGAAGCGGGTGGACTTTTGCTGCAAAAATGTGCAGAAATCGTTCAAATAGGATACGGCACAGGGAGAATTGTACGCGAATGATTTCCATGTTTCGGCGCCGAAACGGCGTTTAACGAAAAATAACGGCCAAAAATTGTGCGTTCGGTATAAATTGTTTATTTTTGCAGCAACAAACTCATATAAAACCATTCCTAAACAATGAAACTGAATGACATACTGAACGGCCAGTTCAATGCCGCAGAGTGGGAAGTCAAAGGTTACCAGCTTCCAAAGTTTGACATCAAAGCCGTACGCGAAAAGACCGCGCAGGAGCCGACGTGGGTACACTTCGGCGGAGGCAATATCTTCCGCGCGTTTCCCGCAGCCATCCTCAACGACGCGCTGAACACCGGCAAGTACGACCGCGGCGTCATCGTGGCTGAGACCTTCGACTTCGAGGTCATCGACAAGGCCTACGCTCCCTACAACAACCTGTCGTTGCTTGTGAGCCTCCAGTCGACAGGCACCATCGAGAAAAAGGTCATCGCCTCGGTGACAGAAGCCCTGAAAGCCGACCCACAGTTCGCCGACTGGCAGCGCCTGGTGGAGATTTTCAAGAAGCCGAGCCTGCAGATGATCTCATTCACCATCACCGAGAAGGGCTACACGTTTAACGAGGCCGACCTGGCCCGCGGCCTCAGCCCGATATTTGCAATGGGCAAGGTCTGCGCCCTGTTGCTGGAACGCTACAAGGCTGGCCAGCTGCCGCTGACGGTGCAGTCGATGGACAACTGCTCGCACAACGGCGACAAGGTGAAGGCCGGCATCATGGCCTACGCTGAGCGCTGGTTGCAGGACGGACTGGTGGAGCAAAGCTTCGTGGACTACCTGAAGGACGAGACGAAGGTGACCTTCCCCTGGTCGATGATTGACAAGATCACGCCGCGCCCGCACGAGAAAGTAAAGGAGATGCTGGCTAAGGACGGCTTTGAGGACAACAACTACATCGAGACCGAGAAACACACGTTTACGGCGCCGTTCGTCAACGCTGAGGAGGTGCAGTACCTGGTCATCGAGGACAACTATACCAACGGTCGTCCGCCACTCGACCTCGGCGGCGCCCTCTACACCACCCGCGAGACTGTCGACAAGGTGGAGACGATGAAGGTGACCACCTGTCTGAATCCCCTGCATACGGCCATGTCCATCTACGGCTGCATGCTTGGCTATACGCTCATCAGCGCCGAGATGGCCGACGAGGATTTGCGCCCGTTCGTACAGAAGCTGGGCTATATTGAAGCCATGCCCGTGGTCGTAGATCCGGGTGTACTGAACCCCTACGAGTTCATCGGTGCCGTCATCAACCGCCGACTGCCGAACCCCTTCATGCCTGACGCCCCGCAGCGCATCGCTATGGATACCAGCCAGAAGCTCCCCATCCGCTTCGGTGAGACGCTGAAGAAGTACATCGCCCGCGGGCTCGACAAATCAAACCTCATCTTAATTCCCTTAACCTTAGCAGGTTACGCCCGTTACTTAAAGGGGATTAAAGACGATGGTACGACCTTCGAGCCGTCACCCGACCCCATGCTGGCTGAACTGCAGGCTATCGTCGCACCGCTGGAAATTGGCAAGGCAGACCAAGACTGGAGTCCGCTGAAGCAGCTCTACACACGCAAGGATGTCTTCGGCCTCGACCTCTACGAAGCAGGTTTAGGCGAGCAGATTGAGGGCATGGTGAAAGAGCTGTTTGCAGGTCCTGGCGCCGTCCGCGCCACGCTGCACAAATACGTGAGTGCCCGCTAATGGCAACGAAAACCTTTACGCAGATTTTCAGCAGATTACGGACAATAAAATTTGGAGGTATGGAGAATAAACCGTATCTTTGCAGACGAAATTGAAAAACAAACTTCTTAAGTAAAATACAATTAGCATGAAACCATTAAACAAGCAATTTGCGCCTAAGAGCGTGATGCCCGAGAAAGTGATTCAGTTTGGTGAGGGAAACTTCCTTCGCGCGTTCGTTGATTGGATTATCTGGAACATGGACCAGAAGACCGACTTCAACGGTTCGGTAGTCGTCGTACAGCCCATCGAGAGGGGCATGGTCGACTGGCTCAACGCCCAGGACTGCCTGTACCACGTCAACCTGCAGGGCCGCGAGAACGGCAAGGCCGTGAACACCCTGGAGCGCATCGACGTCATCAGCCGCGCGCTGAACCCCTATACCCAGAACGCCGCCTTTATGGCACTGGCCGACCAGCCCGAGATCCGCTTCGTCATCTCGAACACCACCGAGGCCGGCATCGCCTTCGACCCCGCCTGTAAGCTCGACGACGCTCCCGCCAGCAGTTATCCCGGCAAGCTCGTACAGCTGCTCTATCGCCGCTGGCAGACCTTCAACGGCGACCCCTCGAAGGGACTCATCATCTTCCCATGCGAGCTCATCTTCCTGAACGGTCACGTTCTGAAAGACTGCATCGAGAAGTACATCGAGCTGTGGCAGCTGCCCGCTGACTTCAAGAAGTGGTTCGAGGAGTCTTGCGGCGTTTACGCAACGCTGGTGGACCGCATCGTTCCGGGCTTCCCCCGCAAGGAG
>Ga0310697_10006110_pt1 | contig 11494 bp, 13 predicted proteins | sample 172DNAGHGlowgp2_FD_203883 | JGI IMG/M metagenome (GOLD analysis project Ga0310697, IMG submission 203883) | Sheep rumen microbial communities from Palmerston North, Manawatu-Wanganui, New Zealand - 1728 DNA GHGlow gp2 (v2) (version 2) | ecosystem: Host-associated > Mammals > Digestive system >... | reverse complement strand
AAACTTACGGCGAGAATTAGAATCAGCGTCGCAAGAACTCGCCCGAACTTCATTTCCTCCACCTCGTTTAATCGTTTCTTAATTTTGGGCGATTATATCAACCTACACTGAAATTCTTATGGGAAATGCAAAAAAAATTTCTGCAAGCTTGCAAAAAGTTTTAAAGCAGAATAAAATCTTCACGATATAAATTTTGTAGGTAGATAAAAATAAGGAGATGTTCCGGTTATGATGAGGTCATTATGGTCGGCGGCGTCGGGCATGAAGGCGCAGCAGACAAATATGGACGTAGTAGCGCACAATATCGCCAACGTCAATAGCTACGGCAATAAAAAAGTTCGCGCCGAGTTTCAAGATTTACTCTATCAAACACTGCGCGACGCGGGCGGCACTTCCGGCAACGGCACGCAATATCCGCAAGGTTTGCAAATCGGTTTAGGCGTGCGCGTTTCGGCGACCCACAGAGTTTTCACGCAAGGACCTTTGCAGACGACTGACAATCCTAATGATATTGGCATTCAGGGCGACGGCTTTTTCCAAGTTCAGCTCCCAGACGGCACGACCGCTTACACTCGCGATGGTTCGTTTAAACTCGATTCAAATCGCCGCCTTGTCACCAGCGAAGGTTACTTGCTTATCCCCAACATTACGCTTGACGAAAACGCGCCGATTGATAGCTTGGTTGTAAGTTCTGACGGACGAGTTTCAGACACTCCGGCGGGCGGCGAACAAACAGAAATTGGGCAGATAACCCTTGTGCGCTTTGTCAATCCCGAAGGGCTTTACGCTTACGGCAAGAATTTATTCCTAGAAACTGCCGCGTCGGGTGCCCCGATTGAAAGCGAGCCAGGTGCTGACGGCGCAGGCGTTCTTGCGCAGAATACTTTGGAAATGTCAGGCGTGCAAATCGTCGAAGAAATGGTCAACATGATTGTTGCGCAACGCGCTTACGAATCAAATGCAAAGGCGGTAACAACTTCGGATTCAATGCTTGAGACCGCTAACCAGTTGAAACGATAATTTAACATGAAGAAAATAATTTTACTCGCGGCGTTGATTTGGATAAGCTTAATGCCGCGAGCTTTTGCATACACAATAACGGGCGCGGAACTTCATGCAATCGCGCTGAACGCTTTAGAAAATGCGCTTGCCGAGCGCGGCGAAGTTAGGCGGCACGAAATTACATTCAGGCAATATCCGACCGATATAAAATTGCCGGAAGGTACGGTTGACGTCAAGGCGGAACTTCCCACAGCGATAAATTATGTCAGCTTGACGCCCGTGCGAACGATAATTTATGTGAACGGTCGCCCCTATCGCACGATGAGTTTTACGGCAAGCGTTAAGGTTTATGACACGGTGCTTGTTAGCAATCGCGATTTGCGGGTTGAAGTGCCCGTGACGGAAAGCGATTTCAGATTAGCGGAGGTCGCGGTTGACGGTCGTAACGAGTATGTTAAAGACATTTCGCAAGTCGCAGGGCTTGTGCCGCAAAGATTTATCCGCGCAGGTTCGCCAGTCACGCTTACTTATTTTCAACAGCCAATCGCAGTCAATCCAAGTCAGCGCGTCACGATTATAATAAATTATCGCGGGATAAGGGCGACGGCGCAAGGAATTGTTATGACACGCGGGCGCGTCGGGCAAATCGTCAAGGTCAAGAATGAAGCTTCAGAAAGGATTTTATCGGCAAAAGTAATTGATTCTCATACAGTGGAGGTGAAGTTATGAAAAAATTTTTAGCGGCGTTGGTTGTCGGCTTGATAATCTGCGCGGGCGGCGCGGTCGAAGCTAAATCGCTTTGGGTCGACAACGGCGGCAGTTGGTATTCCGATAAAAAAGCGCGTAACGTCGGCGACATTTTGACGATTGTTATTAACGAAGCGACGACGCAAACCGCTGCGAAGTCGCGCACCAATTCAAAATCTGGCTCGATTAATGTCGGGACGGGCACGGGCATTTTCGATTTTATCAGGGCGTTTTCGGCGAGCGGCTCCGATAATTGGCAAGCCGACGGAACCGCCACTGATACCAACAGATTCACTGGTCAAATAAGCGTTACGGTCGTCGAAGTCCTGCCCAATGACAACATGATTATCGAGGGCACGCAATCCATTTGGCAAAATCGCGACGAGCATAAAATCACCCTGCGCGGAGTAATTCGGCGCGACGATGTGACTATGTATAATACAGTTCCTTCAAGCAAAGTCGCCGACGCTACGTTGAAATTCGATGGCAAAGGACCGCTCAACGCTAAACAACGTCAGGGCATTTTGACGCAACTTTTTAACTTCCTCTTCTAATATGGATAACGAAATTAAAATCAGCGAAGAATTTATTTTGCCGCGAGACTTGAGCGCGATGGCAAAAACTTTCTTCGTGCAGACAGAAAAACCGCTAAAGAACAGCGAATTATTTATAAAAAAAGGCTCAACCGTTACGGGAGTTAAGGTTATCGCTGAAGGCGAAGGTATTCACGACATTAAACGACTTGTAAATAAGTATCTATTTCCGAACGGCGAGAAAGCTCAAGCTCAAGACTGGTACAAATGTCGTGGTACAGCTGTTGTAACTGACGGTACAGATGAAAGAATCAAAGAAATTCATTGGTATCAGTGCGCAAATATCGGTAAAATCGAATTTAAAATCAAAGACTGGGAGGAGAAAAATGTTACTTAAATTTACGGGTGACGACCGCCAAGAAGTTTCGTTTATCACTGGAAATTATTATAAGGCGCGAAAAATTCACGATGAATTTGGCGATGCATGGGCAATTTTTGATGAAGGTTATGATTGGTACCGTTATGGCGTCAACTTTGTTGCAGAAAATTTCGAGGAAGTCGCAGAGGACGAACGAGAAATTCGCCGCGCAGTATGACTTCAATTAGGAATTATGAATTATGAATTAGGAATGAGGAATGAAAAAGCAAATTATAATTCCTAATTCCACATTCCTAATTTCTAATTGCTTTTTAGAGGTGATGTCATGAAAAAAATATTAACAATAGCGACGCTGATAGCGTGCCTTGCGCTAATGACTTCGACGGTCTTTGCAGAGTCGGCAATCACGCGAATAAAAGATATTGCTAAAGTACAGGGCGTGCGGAGTAACCAACTTATGGGCTACGGGCTTGTAGTGGGCTTGCCAGGCACAGGCGATTCCGACGATACTTGGCAAATGATTCAATCAACGGTATCATTGCTGAAAAATTTCGGGATAACGATAAACGCGGCGGAATTGGATACTGATAACGTGGCGGCGGTTATGGTCACAGCGACGTTGCCGCCGTTCGTCCGCGAAGGCGATACCATTGACGTAACTGTCAGTTCAATGGGCGACGCAGAAAGTATTCAAGGCGGCGTACTTTTGCAAACGCCACTTAGGGCGGCAAATGGCGACGTTTACGCAGTCGCGCAAGGTTCAATTTCAACGGGCGGCTTCGTCGCGGGCAATGGCAATAATAGTCGTGCGCAAAAAAATTTCCCGACCGCAGGCAATATTCCTAACGGCGGGATTGTCGAGCGAACTTTGGAAGACGATTTAGGCAGGAACGGGCAAATTTCTTTAAGCTTGGGCAATGCCGATTTTACAACGGCGTCGAGAATAACAAATGCTATCAATTCGGCTTATGGTAACGTCGCCCACGCCGCTAATCCTGGTCGCGTCGATATAAATATTCCTGGCTACTACCGCGCAGATGTCGTGCAATTCATTGCTTCGATTGAAGAACTGCCGGTTCTGCCGGATAACGTTGCTAAAGTCGTCGTCAGCGAGCGCACAGGGACAATCGTTATGGGCGGCAATGTTTCCGTTGACGAATGCGCGATAACTCAAGGCGGCTTGTCGATTCAGATTCAGCGCGAAGAAAATGCTTATCAACCTTCTCCTTTTTCTTATGGCACGTCAATGGTTGTGCGCAATGTCGAGACCAACGCCCGCGAGGAAATGTCAAGTTCGGTCGTCCTGCCCGCCACGACGAGTGTTAGCGATGTTATCGGCGCGTTGAATGCAGTTGGAGCCACGCCGCGCGATTGCATTTCTATTTTGCAGGCGATGAAAGCCGCCGGCGCGATTCATGCAGTGTTGGAAATAATTTAAGGGGCGATTGATATGCAAATTGGCGGCGATTACATTTTACCGCAAACAACTTTGAAAAACACGGGCGCGGCAGGTGCTAACGTAGTAAATGACGAGGCGAGCTTTCAAGCCCAGCTCAAAGCGGCGACTGATAAGCTTGACCAGTCCAGCAAGATTAAAACTATGTCCGCCGAAGAAGTCGAAAAGCGCAATCAGGAAATAAAAGACGCGAGCGTTCAGCTTGAAGCGATTATGTTAAAGTTGATGTATACCGAAATGTGGAAAACCGTCCCGAAAGATGAACTGTTCAAGGACGATAACGCAATGGAAATTTATCGCGACATGTACAACGAAGAACTAACGAAGGTTGCGGCGGAAGGCGGCGGCATTGGGCTTGCCGATTTCATTTACAAGCAACTGACACAGACCAAATAAAAAATTTATCCCCGACTAAGAGTTGGGGATTTTTTTGCGCAACTAGCGAAGCGTACCGGCGCGGCGAGCCGCTTTAAAAGCGGCGCAACAGTTGGAGCGCGGCGAATCCGTTCGATAAGTTGTAACGCTTTGCGCGAAAACTGTTTGGTTACTTTTTAAAAGTAACCGCGTCTGCTGTTTGTCCACTTTTCAAAAGTGGTTGGGGATTTTTATTTGGTGCAAACAAAGCCCGCGAATGATTCAACGTGCGAAACTTCAGCGCGAGAATATTTCTGGGCTAATTTTTCTTGCAAGCTAGAAAGCGTTTCATGCGGCGGGCAGAAAAATCCTTGACGGTCGCAAAACTTTTCTGCAAAAAAATCCGTCTGGGAATTTTCGCCCTTAACATACATGCAACCGCAGAAAATTCCGCCGTGCTTCAAAACTCTGTAAGTTTCCGCCCACGCAGAATTTTTATCGGGGAAAACATGAAAGCCATTGACCGATAACACCAAATCAAAAAATTCATCATCAAAAGGTAAGTCGCCCACGTCGCCTTGAATAAATTTTATCCCGCGCAGATTAATTTGCTCGGCTCGCGCCCGCGCCGCCTCAAGCATTTTGTCTGAATAGTCTAAGCAGAAAATTTCCGCGCCGTCCAGATTTTTATAAACAGGTAACGATAAAACGCCCGTGCCCACTGGGACTTCTAGAAGTCGTCCGCTAAAATTTTCCGGTAAGCCCGCGAACGCTTGCGCTAAAAATTTCTGATAAGCCGCCTCGTCAAGTCCCCAAAATAATTTCAACGCCAGTTGCGCAGGTAAATTCGCATTTGTCATCATGCGGTCGAATAGGGGCGATAAGTAGCCGACAAGTTGATAAGCGTCAAGAATTTTCTTCATGAGTGGGCACCGTCGTCAAGAGCGCGTCGCAACGCCCGCAAATTTTCCAGTCGCCTGCGCCCGCCGTCAGTAAAAACGAATCGCCCTTCTGATAAATATACTCCGTGTCGCCACAAGAAATTTTCCCTGCGCCGTCGAGAATCAAGACGTTCAGAAAAGTTTTCTCGTCAACCGCGCCGCGAGCCGCCGATAAAATTTCGCCGTCAAGATTAAGCTTGTCGACAACAAAATAATCACAGGCGGCAAGGTGCGGATAACTGTAGCCGCGCTCGGTCATAGGATTTAAATTCGTCACGTCAAGAGCCTTTTCAATGTGGAGCGGGCGATTTCTGCCGTAATCGTAAACGCGATAGCTGACGTTTGAATTCTGCTGAATTTCGGCGAGAAAAACGCCTTTGCCGACCGCGTGAATTGTTCCCGCCGGAATAAAAATCACGCTACCTTTTTTAGCGGGCACAGCGTCAAGGACTTCGATTAGCGAATTATTTTTTATGCGTTCAATGAACTCCGCCTTAGAAATTTTCTGCTTAAAGCCGCAATAAAGCACGGAATTTTCATCGGCGTCGAGGACGTACCACATTTCGTTTTTGCCGAGCTGATTTTCATGAATCAAAGCGTAATCGTCGGGCGGGTGAACTTGCACCGATAAATTTTCCCTAGCGTCAATGAATTTTATCAGAATGGGGAAATCTTTAAAGTGGCGGCAATTCGCGCCCAAAATTTTTGTGCCATTAGCTTTGATATAATCGGCAAGAGTCGTGCCGCCTTCGATAATCGACGCGCCGTCGGGGTGCGCTGATAACGTCCACGCCTCCGCGCAGATTTTATCGCCGCTATCAAAGCCGAAATCTTCGATTAGCCGCCGCCCGCCCCATATGTAGTTTTTGCAAGCAGGTTTCAGTTTCAGAATCGCCATTAAAATTTTCCTCCTAAAAATTTAAGGAGCGGAAAAATTTCTGCTCCCTAAAATCACCAGTGATAAGGTTCATTCCGATTTATTTTGAAGGCGCGATAAATTTGTTCGACCAAGACAAGCCGCGCCATTTGGTGCGTTAAAGTCATTTTCGATAAGCTCAATCTGAATGCCGCCGCTCGCCTTAATTCTTCGCTAAGTCCGAATGCTCCGCCGATTGCAAAGGTTAAATTGCTTATGCCGTTCAAATTTAGTTCAGAAATTTTCTTTGCGAATTCTTCCGAAGTCAACGCTGCGCCCGATACGTCAAGCACGCAAAGCCACGAATTTTGCCCCGCGAGCGATAAAATTTTTTGTCCTTCCTCTTCGACCGTGCGACATTCGGGAATTTCGCGCACTTCGACGCTTGCGAATTTTTTTAGGCGTTTAAGATACTCCGCGACGCCGTCAATCAAAAATTTTTCCTTGAGCTTGCCGACGACGATTAAATTTATCTTCATTGATTAGACGGTTGCGGCATTTCTTCCAAAGTAACTTCAACAGTCTCTTGCTTGCCGTCGCGGTCGCACAAAATTTTAACTTTGTCGCCGACCTTATGCGCCGCGACTGCGTTGCGGACATCTGCCACCGAATTAACTTCCTTGCCGTCAATGGAAAGAATAATATCACCGCGTTGGAAACCTGCGCGACCGGCGGGCGAATCGAGTCCGACTTGGAAGACGTAAACGCCCTTTTCAATCGACAGCTGATAACCATAGCGGGCGGCAGTCGGCTTGTCAAAAATCGTCACGCCCAGATAAGGACGCGCCACATAGCCTTTATCCATAAGCTCATTGACAATCGCCTTGACAGTGTTAATCGGAATCGCAAAGCCCATGCCCTCAACACCAGTCGTCGCAAGTTTCGCGCTGTTTATGCCGATAACTTCGCCGTCAGCATTGACCAAAGCTCCGCCCGAATTGCCAGGACTAATCGCCGCGTCAGTCTGGAAAAGTTTAACGCGCCTGTCGTTTAAATCCAAAGTCCTATTCAACGCGCTGATAACTCCGACCGTCACCGAGCCTTGAAACTCCAAGCCCATAGGATTGCCGATAGCAATAGCCGGTTCGCCGACGACGACTTCATCGGAATCGCCCAGTTCAGCCGTCGGCAAATCTTTCGCATCAACCTTAACGACTGCAATATCCGTCATTTCGTCCGTACCAATTAAAGTTCCGTTTACGCTGTTGCCGTCGGAAAGCGAAACGATAATTTCTTTCGCGCCCGCGATAACGTGATTGTTCGTGATTATATATCCGTCGTTGCGGAAAATCACGCCAGAGCCAACGCCTTCAGTCTCAAATGCCCGATTAAAAATGTCGTGAGCTACAGCCTTATTAGTTATGCCGACGACCGCAGGACCAACAGTTTTAGCCACGCGCACGGCGGGAGTATTTCGGGCGTCTGAAAGGTTCGCGCTACTTTCGAGCTTATTTGGAGCCGCCTCCGTAACTTTCGCCGTCTGAGTAACTGCAGTCTTTTCGCCCGCCGATTTATTTTCTTCATTTGAATCGCTACTGCTCGTCAAGCCTCCGCAACCGTTAAGCGTCAACGCTGCCGCTACTGCCGCCGCGCAGATTATCTTTGTTATTTTCTTCGCCTTCATGCTCTAAGCACCTCCGCCGCCATTGTAATTTTTGCGCCGCAGATTGTCAAATCAAGTTTCAATTAGAATATTGAAGTTCTATCAACTGATTATGGCAAAACGAAGCCCCCGTACAGTTCACTACGCTGACGGGGGTTCTTCGTTCGGTGAAACCATGATGGAACTACTATCCTCATTGCAGTTGTTAGCCTTTTAAGGCTGAAAATTTATCATAAACTCTAAGCTATGTCAACAGCAAAGCCCGCGCCTTTACTTTTCATAGAAAATACACGATAATATTTGCAAGAAATACTGTTGCCTTTTCTGAAACTGTGCTATAATAATTTTACTCAAAAAGGAATGAGTTTTTGTTAGGGAGGGACAAATCATGTTGAACACTATCAACACAAATTATTTAAGCCAGTACCAAAAAACCGGCAATCTCGGTATGAATTCGGCGAATCAAAATAAATTGACCGCAACCGCCAATTTCAACGAGAAAACTATCGTCGACATTTCTGAAGACGGCTTAAACGCTTTGGAACAATCACAGAACACCGCGCAGACCGACGAAAGCAAACTTTCCGCCAAAGCTCAAAGTTATCTCGAAAATCTCCGCAAGAAATATGGCGACTACGACTTTTTCGTTTCCGATAATCTCGACGCCGCACAAACAACCGGTAGCTCCAAAGAATATTCCGTTATCTTCACCACCGAAGAGCTTGAAAAAATGGCTGAAGATGAAGAATATGCCGAAAAAACTATGGGCAACGTCGGCAAGGCTGTCGATATGCTCAAAAATATTTCCGAAAAGGATTTAGGCGAAGGCGTCCAATTCTCTCAGCTTTCCGTCTCCATTGACGACGAAGGCAATATGAAACTCTTCGCGCAGCTCGAAAAACTTTCTGAGGAACAAGCCGCTCGCCTTGAAGAGGCTAAGCAAAAACGCGCCGAAGAAAAGGAAGAAGTCGAGAAAAATAATCAGCCGCCCGAAAAAGAACAATCCGATTTTACCCAGATTCTTTTCAAAGCCGCTGACATTGAAGCCGATTCCGAAGAAGAATTGCTTGCTAAAATTTTCGGTATCGATTGGTCGAAAATCCCCGAAGAAGAAGCTTATATCTAATCTTGAAAAATTTTCCTACGTCGATTATAATTCGTGTGTAAGATAAAGAAAAATGCCCCGCGCATTTACGAGGCTCAAATTGCTTGAAGGCGGTTTAGCCCCTCATATATAGGTTGTTTCGTTAAAGATTTGGTCGCCTATAGTGTGTGAGACTTAGGCGGCTGTTCCCGAGAATATCCAGAGGATTATTATCATGAGAATGATGATTCGGAAAATAATCGTGAACATCAGCTCCACCCCTTTCCGGGGGCTTTCTTTTTTTGGTCGGCAGGAAAATCTTAGCGGCGGCAGAATTATTCGGCGGGAGGGATTTAACTTGATAGTCTCATGGAACACAACCAACGCTTGCAACATGTATTGCGCTCATTGCTATCGCGACGCCGGCTGCAAGGCTCAAGAAGAACTTTCGACGGCGGAGGCTAAAGAACTTTTAAACCAAATCGCCCGCGCCGGTTTCAAGATAATGATATTTTCGGGCGGCGAACCGCTAATGCGTCCGGATATTTTGGAATTGGTCGAACACGCAACGCGCTTAAAACTAATCGCGGTTTTCGGCACCAACGGCACGCTGATAACTCGGCAAATGGCAAGGGATTTAAAAGCGGCGGGCGCAAAGGGCATGGGCATTTCTTTAGATTCACTCGACGCCACTAAGCACGATAAATTTCGTTCGTTCGCGGGCGCGTGGCAGGGCGCAGTTGACGGCATGAAAAATTGTTTTGAAGTGGGCTTGCCGTTCCAAATTCACACAACGGTTATGGATTGGAATCAACACGAGCTTGAAGCGATAACGGATTTTGCAGTAGAAATCGGCGCGAAGGCTCATCACTTTTTCTTTTTGGTGCCAACGGGACGGGCGGCGACGATTGAAGAAGAATCATTACGCGCAGAAGGTTACGAAAATGTTTTGACGCGAATCATGCGAAAGCAACAAGAAGTTTCAATAGAACTCAAGCCAACGTGCGCCCCGCAATTTTTAAGGATAGCCGACCAGCTCGGAATAAAAACGCGATTTAAGCGCGGCTGTTTAGCGGGTCTAAGCTATTGCATAATTAGCCCGCGTGGCAAAGTTCAACCGTGCGCTTATCTGAACATGGAACTTGGCGACGTGCGCGAAATTCCCTTTGATGAACTCTGGCGGACGAATAAAATTTTAAAAACGTTGCGGACGCTTGAATACAGCGGGAATTGCGGCGGGTGCCGTTATAAAAATAAATGTGGCGGGTGTCGTGCGCGGGCGGCTTGCTACAATGGCGGCGACTTCATGAGCGGCGAGCCATGGTGTAATTTCAATCGGCAATAAAATTTACAGCTTGTGCAAAGGCATAAGCTTTTTTTGTTCAGAAAATTAGAATTGATTTTAAGGCGGTTTGCGTTTTGCAAAGGAAAAAATATATTTGCGTCGAAAGGTTAGCGCGTGAAAAATAATTAGGAGGAAAAAATATTGGATACTTTTGAAATGGAACTCGGCGGCAGAAAACTAATCGTCGAGCACGGAAAAATGGCTAAGCAGGCAAATGGCGCAGTTTTAGTTCGCTACGGTGACACGGCAGTTTTAGTTGCGGCAACAATGTCTGCTGAACCAAGGGAGGGCGTCGACTTTTTCCCGCTGACTGTCGACTACGAAGAAAAAATGTATTCGGCAGGGAAAATTCCTGGCGGATTCATTAAGCGCGAAGGTCGCCCGCAAACAAGCGCAATTCTTAAAAGCCGCTTGATTGACAGACCAATTCGACCGCTCTTCCCTGAAGGTTTTAGAAATGACGTGCAGATTATCGCAACGGTTATCTGCTTCGACGAGGACAACGCGCCCGAAATCGCCGGCATGATTGGCGCAAGTTGTGCGCTTAGCGTCTCGGATATTCCTTTTGGCGGACCTATTGCGGGCGTGCACGTCGGGCGCATTGACGGCGAATTTATTATCAATCCGACTAAGGAGCAACTCGACGTTTCCGAAATGGATTTAATTGTCGCGGGTTCCGCTGATGCTGTCATGATGGTTGAAGCGGGCGTTAAGGAATTGCCGGAAGAAATTGTCCTTGAGGCGATTTTGTTCGGGCACGAGGAGATAAAAAAAATTGTCGCCTTCCAAAACGAGATAAAAGCCGCCGTCGGCAAGGAGAAAAAGGAAGTTACGCTTTTCATGCCCGACGAAAATATTGACGCGGCGGTTCGCGAACTGGCTACGGAAAAAATTGATAAAGTCGTTCGCAATCCGGATAAACTTGCCCGCGAGGCGGCTCTCGATGAAGTCAAAGCCGAAGTCGTCGAAGCCCTTGCCGAAAAATTTCCCGCTGAAGATTATCCCAATGCCGAAAAAGATATTGGCGCAGTCTTCTACAAGGTCGAAAAAGAAGTTGTCCGCAAAATGATTACGCATGAAAAAATTCGCCCCGACGGTCGCGAGCTGGAAGAAGTTCGCCCGATAAGTTGCGAA
>Ga0310697_10006108_pt1 | contig 11495 bp, 15 predicted proteins | sample 172DNAGHGlowgp2_FD_203883 | JGI IMG/M metagenome (GOLD analysis project Ga0310697, IMG submission 203883) | Sheep rumen microbial communities from Palmerston North, Manawatu-Wanganui, New Zealand - 1728 DNA GHGlow gp2 (v2) (version 2) | ecosystem: Host-associated > Mammals > Digestive system >... | reverse complement strand
ATATATTCTTTGATGCCTTGCTCATGCGACCACCTCCTCACGAATGAAGAGATGGCGGAAAGCACGGTTGACATAAATGAGGTTATGCAGTACCCCCCCATGTGAGGTATTGCACTTCAGCCTGACATGTGACAGACCCGCTTCCTGTGCCTCTATGTGCCACTCTTATAAGGGCTGTGTTCCCGCTCTTTTTTACTCCATACAAATCAAGCAGCGCAGAGCCGGTGCCTGACAAATATACGGCACTAATTGCAATGGCATTTGATGGAAGGTCAACAGAAACTTCCGTAAACGATGCGACCCCACAAGTAAAGGTTTTCGCAACTGACCCAATTGTTAATCTGCTAATCTTTTCAAGCAGATTTTTCATTACTTTCATGCTTTGCCCTCCTTCCTACTCTGTTATCCCCAGCAGAGCTGCCAGTTCGTCATACTCTGCTTCTGTCATGCTGCAGTCGTCTATCATCACGTCGGCCACGATTGCCGTCTCCGTGATTTCGATTCCTGTCAGCGTTACTGTCGCAAGGGCCATTCTTCCCACAGCATCGCCATCGTCCAGACTTCCTTCTGTGTAATCCGGAACAGTTGGTGTCCCGTCGGTGCTGGTTCCTTTGATCACTTCCCAGCTGAAGGACTGTGTCCCGTTCTGGTTCTGTGTGATCTTCGCACAGATCAGATCGATGCGGTTCATCCCCTGTGCTCCGCTGTCGATGTCTACTTCATCGTAGGTGTTCGGATCAATGCAGAAGAATCTGCCCTGAAGCATCCCTGTGCCGGACTTGATCCTGACCTTGGTATTCGACATGACCTGCAGTGCAAGGTTCTCACCCTGCGTAAAGACGCATGATCCAATGCCGACCATCGCCCGATGCCAGAGGCTGTCCTGCAACGGCGTGACGTGTGCCTCATTCTGCGCCGATGTAATCAGATTCGCCAATTATGACACCTCCTTCCATAGTGCCTCAGTTCCTGCGACACCCGGTTCCCATACATTGTTGTCGACAAGAGACTCCCAAATTTTCTCGTTATGCCTTACTTTGTCCCCTGTCATGTATGGATTCGTACTGGATGGCTGCTCCCATTCCGGAATGACACCCGGGTCAGGATTCAGCACTTTTGTCCAGAGACTCGGCGCATCTTCCGGATCCCATCCTTCCTGAGATGTATGCGCCTGCAGACACTTGTACAGCGTTTCTTCATAGTTCACTTTGAAGCCTGCAGCATACTCTTTGCCGGATCCATCCCATTCCGGATAGAGATTCTGCACATCGAGTGCCTCTTCATCTGTCAGCTCCTGCGCCTGGATCTTTGCCACTTTCACAGCAGACTTCAGGATCTCTTCTTCCGCTTCAGGCGTCGCAGCCGGTTTGTAGTTGACCACTCCGTAGATGACGCCCGGATATTCGGATGTACAGTAGAACTGTGTGTATCCTTCATAGGTCTCTGTCACGGATCCGTTCTCTACCCGCTTCATCTTCCTTGTCTTTGCAGGATCTTCGAAGATCTCCCGCAGCTGCGCAGGTTCCGCATTGATCGTCTTCACCTCCAGACGGTCTCCGTCTCTCGTCACCGCCTGCACCTCAAGTTCTGAGAGATCATTGAATAGTATCTTCATCCTCTGTTTCTCCTTCCAAAATGTAATTGACTTTTGTTTGACCGTCTTCTTCCTCGTAGATCTTGTTCATGACCGGCCTTGATGCCGTTGTCCCCGTGATGTAGTCACGGCCGCCCACGATGTCACCAATGCCCACGTCGATGCCGATTTTGGCCACGTCCATGCTCATGTGCACATAGTCCATCAATTCACTGAGCTTTTCTGTGCCCTGCTTCGTCAGTTCTTCAGCGCTTTCCACTGAGGAGTAGTCGTAGATCTCTTCGATCTCATCCTCCCCGAAGTAGTGCTGTGTTGTACCGATCGTGCCGTCTTCCTGTACATACAGATCTACCACCATGCGCTGTGCCAGTTCTCCGGATCCCAGACAGATCAGGTGATTCACCTGATACGATGCCTCTTCGATGATGAAGTCTATCTGTGAGTCCTGTGACACTTCGATGGTCTCTGAATAATCCACTGCAGGAACGGCTTCCAGCCTTACATAGCCGGGATTACCACCTTCCTGCTGGATGTATGTCAGCTGCATCCGATATCCCACACTTGCCAGCAGCTTTTTGAGTCCTTTTCGCAAGGTCGTATATCGGTTGAACTGGTAGTTTGTGACCGTTACGCCGGTATCTTCCGTGGATCCCTGAAAGAGCGCTGTCAGTCCTGTTTCTGACAGTAATGCCCGGATCACTGTGTTCAGTTCTCCTGATATCACTTTGTATGCACTCCCTGACGGCGGCTTCAGTACTTTCTTTTCCAAAAATCCCCGCCAGGACCTGCCTCTCACGATGACGGTCTCTTCTGCTGTGTTTGTCTTTCTGCCGTTGATCACGCCCCCGAACTCTGTCCCGGGCACGAATACACGGCCTTTTTTTACGATGTCTGTCTTATATCCTGCCAGCGGTATCGTCAGTTCAAAGTCCATTGTGCTGTCTACATCGATGTCTACCTTGCTGGTCGTCAGCTCCCTGATTTCCTTGCCGAGAGGATCTGTCAGTATTACCATGACGGCTCACTCCTCTCTGTGAACAGTTTGATATTGACGCCAAATGTGCCTGCCCAGGTCACGAGAAGGTTCCCTCCCGGTATCTTTTCAAAGACTGACTTCTCTTTCGCTCTCAGGTCAAATATGTTCCTGACCACTCCATTGTTCAGATGTTTGGTCACAGTCCTCGCTCTGGAATCGATGATGATATATTCCCCTTCTTCGCAGGTGTCAAACACCTGATACGGATAATCATTGATCATGATCCTCGGGTTCTGACAGTATCCGAACAGCATCATCTGGAACTCGCTCGCCGCATAGTGATTCACATTCCATCTGGACTGTCCCGGAATGTCCAATGCGTAGTCGTAATTGTAGTCATACGGATAGTTGAGCCCGCCGGCGTTGTCTTCGCTTCTGCTGACCGGCAGGAAATCCTTCGACACTTCCTTGATCCAGAACGGGTACGGTGCGAGTATCGTCATCACCCGCTCAGCACCGAAGAAATCCTCTGACGGGTATGTTTCAGAGGCGATGATATAGCATTCGATATACCAGTCTTTCCAGTAGAGCTTTCCCGGTGTTAGGTTGACCACATCCTGTTCTGTGATCTCCTGGATGCGATTCAGATTGTTTTCTTTCGCTGTCTGATTCCCTCTGGCTGCGATTGTCATCTCATACGTCAGCGGTTCCTTTGTGAACTGGTCGATGATCACGCCGAGAGCCTGTGCTGTCGCTTTGTACGTCCATTCATATTTGTGGAATCCGCCTTTGTAGATCTGTGTGTTGTACTGTGTGAAGTCGATCGTCCCAGCGGATCCGACGTATTCTAATCTCACTCGAAGCTCACCCCCATTCCTCGCATGCCGCGTCCGAGCTCCCGCTCGTTCAGTATGATCTTGAACTGCATCTGGCCAACCGCAGCAGACATTGCGCTGTAGATCTGCGCATAGTCGAAGGATGAACTGATATTCTCTTTCATCTGTGCCATCCCTCCACCTGTGAGTGATGCCGTACCGGTATTTGATGCCGCAGTAATCATATTTTTTGACGCCGCTTCAATAGAAGGTGTGCCCTTTTGCATTCCGGCTGCCAAGCCTTCCGCTATCGGCATACCTACTTCATCTCTGAATAATCTTGACGGTGAATGAATCTTCGCTTTCGCTTTTGCTGCCCTATTGGCTTCTGCTACCAGTGCGTTTGCTGCTGATTTAACGGTACCCAGTGCTGCACGCAGTCCTGCTGCAAGTCCATCACCCAAAGATCTACCGATGCTTCTCAGTGATCCTCCGGATGCACCGCTCTTGGCCATATCTTTCAGTGCTTTACCTGCCTTTTGTGCAGCTCCGCTTTGTCCGCTTACTCCGGAACCGTAGGTAGAACCCATGCTCCGGCCTTGACCACTTAGGCTTCCTCCGGATGCGCCGCTCTTGGCAGATTCCTTGACCTTGCTTCCTGCGGTCTTCGCACCGCCTGCCTGTTCGGACAGCCCCTGATTGAAGCTCTGACCGGCTTTCTTTCCGTCTGCCTTTGTCTGTCCCGGGGTCTTCCCTGTTTCACCTTTGACTGCATTCGTCAGCTGCTGTGCAGCTTGCTGTGCTGTTACAGTGCCTTCCCGCATGCCCTGCGCGAGGTTGTCTGATGTTTTCTTTCCGTCTCCTACAGCGCGGTTCGCAGCGTTGTCAAACTTGATCAACGCTTCCAGTTCTGATACCGTCGTCGGTATCACATACTTGCCGGAATTGATTCCGTCTTTGACAGACTGCGGGATCTGGATGCCTGCCGCCTTCGCGTCTGCTGTCAGCTGTTTCCATGCTCCAGAGTTTTTGGCTGCCTGGTTCTGCCACTTTGTGGCATCTATCAGAGCCGTAGACATCGAATTGTTGTAATCATCGAGTCTCCGCTTTGACTCCTGCATCGACTGCTGGAGCTGTCCGTTCGTCTGCTTTTCAGAATCACTCAGGTTGTTCCATCTCTCCTTGAGCTGGTTATAATTCCTCTGCTCGTCAGACGCCTTCATCTGCTGTTTGACGTACTCTTCGAGCGCCGCCTTCGCATTCTTCTGATAGGCTGCCGCCATGGCTTCTTCTTTCTGCGCCTGGATCTTGTCCCTGATAGCCTGTGTCGTCTGATTCAGCTTGTCTTTTTCTGCGTCATATGTGAGGTTCAAATCTTTGACGGAACCGTTCAGCTTGTCCACATACGCCTGCATGAGTTCCTTCTGCGCGTTCGTCTTATCTTCCACGCCAGCCAGTTCATTCAGTTTCTGCAGATAGAAGTCCGATTCCTTGGCTTCGCCTTTGATCGCGTCGATCTCTTCCTGGCGTGCTTTCGCATGTTCCTGCACTTTCAGCGTCGCTTCATGTGTCGATTTGTAGGTATCTACCATGGCTTTCGCGATCAGTGCTGCGCCTGCAGCTGCTGCCACCCATGGAACTGCCTTCTGTGCAGCGCCCAAGAGCTTCGTCGCTACTGTTGCCTCTCCTTCAACTACCGTCATCGCCGCGATCGCACCCTTGGCCGATGCTATTGCCTTAACGCTGCCGCTGAATGCTTTCGCCATACCTCCCGTTGCCAGAAGGAGCGGACCTGCCGCCCCCGCCATCAGTCCAATCTTGACCGCTGCGTCTTTTCCTCCGGCAGACAGGTTGTTGAACCAGTTCGTCAGGTTCTGTGCCGCCTTTACTGCTTTCTTGGCCATCGGCACGAGCGTATCTCCTACGGATATGGCCAGTTCCTGCATCTGTGACTTCAGGATCGTGACCTGACCGCCCAGGTTGTCCTGCATCGTTTCTGCCATCTTGAGCGCTGCACCGTCGGAGTTATCTATCGCGTCGGCCAGTTTATTGAAATCCGAATCACTGGCGTTTATGATCGACAGGAACCCGGACATCGCATTCTTTCCCGCGATGGTGGATGCGATCTGTGTCTTCTCGGTCTCCGTCAGGTTCGCCATGCCTTTGCGCAGATCCACCATGACGTCCCGGAATGGTCTTGCTGATCCGTCTGCATTCGTCATCTCGACGCCGATTGACTTCATAGCTGCGCTGACCTGCTTAGTCGGTGCTGCCATCCTTGAGATCGTAGATCTGAGCGCGGTACCTGCCTGAGAGCCTTTGATGCCGGCGTTTGCCATGAGCCCTGTCGCCAGTGCCACATCTTCCATGCTGTACCCCATGGATCCGGCTACCGCTGCCGCGTATTTGAATGTTTCTCCCATCATGGAGACGTTCGTGTTCGCGTTGGATGATGCAGCCGCCATGACGTCTGCCATGCGTCCTGCATCTTTTGCGGAGTAACCGAGCGCAGTCAGTCCGTCCGTGACGATGTCTGACGTCGTCGCAAGGTCTTCTCCGGATGCCGCCGCAAGGTTCATGATGCCGTCGATGCCGGAGAGCATGTCCTTCGTCTTCCAGCCGGCCATCGCCATGTAGTTCATGGCCTCAGCCGCTTCAGACGCGCTAAACTTTGTTTTTGAGCCCATCTCCCGGGCCTTGTCTCTCAGCAGGTCGAACTCTCCGCCTGTTGCCCCGGATACGGCCTGTACTTTCGACATGGAAGAGTCGAACTCTGCTGTCGTCCTGACAGCCATACCGCCCAGCAACCCCGTCGCGATACTCAGCCCGCGCAGTGAATTACCTGCTGAAGTGGCCTTCTGGCCGTACTGTTCCATCCTCGCTGCGGCGATGCCTATTCTGCTGCTTTGTACAGCAAAACGCGCCTGCTCTGCTACAAGCTCTTTCAGGCGCGCTTCCGTTTGTACTATTTCTCTTTGCAGTTTTCTGAACCCGGCCGAGTTCTTTTCTGTTGCTCCGGACTGTGATGCTCTCTGCAGTGCTGCACGCATCTCTTTCAGCTTTCCTTCAGTCTCTTCGATCGAGGAGCTGAGGAGCGTGAACTTCTGCTTGATGAGCGCAGTATTGCCCGGATTCAGCTTCAGAAGCTGGCTCACTCTCTTGAGCTCGCCCTGCATCTGGTTGATCGGCCTATTCAGTTGAGTCAGTGCTCTTGACAGTTTCGAAGTGTCGCCTCCGATCTCGACTGTCAAGCCTTTGATGTTTCCTGCCATGTTTTATCCTTTACAGAGCATCGATGTCCGCCTTTGTGGCGATGATCGGATACTCATAGTCGTCGTTGTGTCTTTCGATAAACATGTCGTTTATCATTCCTATTGAGAGAAGTTCCAAATCAGAAATAGCAATACCCAGCTGCACACACCGCAGCATGAACAGCGGGGTATTCATCTCTCGCGCTATTTCTCTGATTCTTTTTTTGGCCGAGCTGTTTCCTTTTTCTCCGCATTCCAGAGCTCTATCACATCGTCCATGATGTTGTAGATCGTGTTCGGATCTTCGAAGCTCCCCAGCCATTCGATGATATCGTCCGGCATCCCTTCGGGATCTGCGTGCTTGGCCATGGCATACGCCACATTCTCAAAAACAGCCGTTGACTCTGCCTCGAGCTTGTCAGGATCCTGAATGGTCCCCAGCAGGGAGATGTCTCTGAAGATGTCCCTGTTGAACCAGAGTCTGTAGATCCTTGGCAGAGCCCCGGATGTTTTCAGTTTGATTTTTTTCTCGCCGATTTTAACCGTCTTTTCCATTCCGTAGCCTCCTTATACTGTTGCAGTTGTCGCGTAAGTGTAGACTGCTGTGTACCACGCAGCTCTGACAGATGCGGATGTATCTTCTGTTGTCTTGGCTCTGACTTTTCCGTCTGATCCAGGAGCGCAGGAGATCGTGATCGTGTCTGTCTTCGGTTCTACTGTTTCTTCCTTCGTTTCAGCCTCAACTTTCGGTCTTGATGCTGTGCAGTTGTAGAACCAGAACCTGATCGGATCTTCGTCATCAGTATCGACGTCGAATCCGAACGCGAACTCGACCGGCGTCGCATCTGCATCTTCCCACAGCACGTGGTTTGCATCCTCTGTCTCTCCCAGGATAGCTTTCCTGAACGCATCCGGGATCAGTGCAAATTCCACATCGCCTTCATATCCGCCGTTACCGCCAGAGATGTAGTACTTGATTCCATCTGCATAGAAAGGTGTCAGTTCTCCCTGAGGCTCAAGCGATGCACTTATGGCCCCCGGAAGAGCTACCGGGCTGCCCCATCCGTTCTCAGTCTTTGGCGCATAGTGTGCGTTCTTGATGTTAAACTTGACTTTTGCTGCCATTTCTTTTATACCTCCACTTCGTAGACGATGCGGCTGCACGCCTCATCATCTTCCTCAAATTCTTCTTTCTGCCAAAAAGTAAAGCCGAGCGCTGCTTCTACCAGCGCTTCGGTCTGCGGGTCCTTCTTCTTCGTGAACAGCTGCACCTGATAGTGGTCTATCTTCTGATGCACGAGGCCGTCTGCAGAAAAGTTGTTGCTTCTCTCAAAGAAATAGACCAGGAACGGCATCTCAGGGACGTTCGACTCATCGAATGTCCTGTATGCGACCGGCAGCCCTGTTGTCTGCAGCTGTTCATACAGTTCTCTTTCCGTCATGACAGTTCCCTCCTGATATCCTGTTCCAATTTTTTCTTTGCGGTCTGCTCTGCTCTTCCGATGTGCGGACGTGCTCCTCCGGTTCCCAGCACTTTACCGTGTGCAATCATGACGTGGCCGTGCTCCAGCAGGTGCGGAAGCCCAGGCTTTCTACTGTAGATCGTGATCTCCATCGCATGATCCGTCAGCTTCGTCTGCTTTGTGGCCCAGCTGTTTTTGTATCCACCCGGACCTTCCGGCGCTCCGGCCGATATGTCTCTCTTGCACTTGTTCGCTACTCTCCGGACTACTTTCTTCACATCTGCGCCCGCTTCACGGTCGTATTCATCGAGGATGTCCATGACGGCATCAGCGAGTCCATCAACTGTTACTTTCTTCATGAACGCCTCCCTTTTTCTCCAGATATAGCTCGATCTCGTCGCTCACTATGTACGTCCTGTAGATTCCATACCTGACGCCCTCATACTCGGCGATTTTCTCGCCGGCATAATTGCACCGCGGAGTTATAAGGCAGACGGCAGGGTTGATGCCGTGCCGTCCTGCCTCATGCCACTCCGTTCCAGTTACAGACTTTTCAAAGACGTAAATCTGGCGAGCTGTTTCAGTAGAGACCGGGACCCCGATCTCGTTCATGGATACCGTTTCTGCTATCAATTTCGCAACGCTGCAGCTCATGCTAATCCTCCTCTGCCTTCATCTTCTCTGACAGGAGCCGGTTGTTCAGCATATAGCGCAGCATCCTGGACATCGGCACATTCTCCTTGCGCTTTCTGGCCAGCCATGCCGCATACGTTTCGACCAGCATCCCGTCTTCTGCGGACTCCGTCAGTGTGATCCCTTCTGTTTCGATGTTCTTCTTCGCGAGAAGAATGTAATTGTTCAGAAGGCCATCGTAGGCGTCTACACTGATCTGCAGATCTGTTTTTAAAATTGTCAGAATCGTACTGTTATCCATTTCACTTTTTGTCCTTTTTGGCTTTCTTCTGTTCTTCGACCTCTTCGACGAACGCGCCCGCGTCCTGGATTTCCTTGAAGCGTTCCTTGCTCACTTCCAGGATCTCTCCGTACTTGCGCAGCTCGCCTGTATAGCGGTCAATAAATTCGGTTAATACTTTTACTTTCATACGGCTTTCCTTTCCCGCTACTTACTCACCAGGCGTGTATGTGACAGTTACCTCGTATTCCGTTTCTTTCGTCGGATCGTCTCTGTCAGCTACAGTGATCGTCACTGTGTTCTCGCCTTCGGCCCATGTAGCGCTCTGTCCGCTCTGTATTTCAGTCTCCCCGTTCATGATCGTTACAGTATCGCCCGCATCTGTCGCCACTGCTGTAATCTTATTCGTGGCATTGGACGTTGCTGCAGCGTATTCAAGCACGGTTGGGCTAAATGCTGGAGTTAGTTCTAACGTCCCTATCGCCAGCGAAGACAGGGACGTTACTCTGGGTCCGAGCTACCCATCTTGATAGCTGCGAGCTTTTGGGCGTTCTCCACTGCCGCGTCGAACTCAGTCCAGCCGACAACGCCGACTGCGTGCTGCGTCGCGAATCTCTCTTCGAGCACCTGGATCTCCAGCTCTTCGCTGAACTTCAGGGCCAGTCCGGACAGGTCGCCATATACGACAGCCTTGTTGTTCGTGGTTCCCATTGCAGGCATTGCATCAACTACGAATACCGGTTTGCCGAGGAGCAGTCCTGCGTATTCTCCTGTGATGTCGTTGTTCAGCAGATATCTGCCTTCCTGATCCTTCAGGGTTCTGATCTGCGTTCTGGTCGCGGACGCCATGAGCCATACCGCATTCTGCTGGTATGCATCCGGAATCGCGCACTGCAGCTTGATCAGGTCGTCAGCTGTTACGCTGGACTTGTAGGTGCCGGTCACGTTCTGGGTGATACCTGCCAGCATTCCGACCGCCTTCTGGGACGGGCTTGAAGTTCCGTTGATCGCCTCCTGATCGATGAAGGCTCTGAAGGCTTCCGCCATCTGATCCTCAACGAATGGAATGACATCGACATCGGTGTTGTTGATCAGGGTTCTTCCGATTTTGGCCAGTGCGCCAGCCAGGAATCCTGTCAGGTCTACCGTGTCGAAATCTCCGGAGCTTGCCTCAAGTTCTGAGAAGTCTGCTGCATACGCTGCATTGATCACGTGTGAGCTTGATGCCGGATAGAACGGGATCGCCAGAGTGCCCTTGACCGGGTATCTGTGAGCTCTCTCGAAGATCGGTGAAATGTTCGCGATCTTTGTGATGATCTCATCTGCGATGGTCTTCGGGATGATGTCTCCGTTGTTGCCCTTCGCCATGTTGTAGTCGGTCGGATCATTTCTCTTCTCCATTCCGCGGATCGCATTCGCAAATGCGTCTCTCTGTGCCTTGATCAGGTCTTCTCTTTCCATTCTTGGTACCTCTTCCTCTCTCTTTTCAGCAGCTTCTTTCTGCTTTCTCTCTTCCTCCGCGAGCTCCGCTTCAAGGCCGGCCACTTCCTTCTCGAGTGCCGTTCTCTCGTCTTCGTTCGCGCCTTTTTCAGTTTCGAACTCTGCGACTGCCTCCTCGACCGCTTCCTTCTCTTCGTCGGTCTCGGCAGCTTCGATATCAGCCTCCAGCTCCGCTTCACGAGTGTTCAGTTCCTCTGCCTTTGCCTGTGCAGCTTCCAGCATCTTCTTTTTCTCGTCGAGCTTGCGCTTGAGCATCAATACTTTCAGTGCCATCAGTTCTCTCCTTTCAGTTTTTTCAGTGTTGCCTGTTTCCAGGCTTTGTTTGCCTGCTCCCTGCGCTGCTTGCGGATCACCTCAGCATCGCGCTGTCTGGCGCTTACTTCGGTCTCCTCGTATGCCGGGAACGTGCACACCGAAACTTCGTACAGCTTCACTTCTCTGATCGTCCAGTGGATCGAACCATCATCGCTGATTTCGGTCTCTTCTCTGATGATCTCGAATCCGAAGGAACACTGATCAACGTCTCCCCGCTTCACACGTTCATAGAGGTTCATGGCATCCTGATCGTTCGGATTGATCAGGACCCTTCCCCACAGTCCGTGGTCGTCTTCTCTGAGCTCCAGTGTTTCGGCCTTTGTACGGCCGAGCACCAGACGGGTGTCGTGATTGATCAGAGCCCTCACGTCCGCATCTTTGAGCGTCTCTGTAAATGCGCCCGGAGCGATCGACTCCGTTGCATCATTCCAGATTTCGTATGTGCTATTAAAAACGGCGAAGTACCCTTCTATGTAGAGGGCCTCGCCGTCTTCTCTCGTGTTGAATTTTGTAGGGCTTATGAGTGCCCTGCGCTGGTATACATCCCTGTTTCTGTCCATTTTCCTTTCCCTTTCCATGAACTCGTCTATACTGATTGCTCTATCGTCGATGTAGTAGTCTGCACCAATCTTCAAATAGTCTTCCGGCAGTTCATCAAACTGTATCCC
>Ga0310697_10006107_pt1 | contig 11500 bp, 9 predicted proteins | sample 172DNAGHGlowgp2_FD_203883 | JGI IMG/M metagenome (GOLD analysis project Ga0310697, IMG submission 203883) | Sheep rumen microbial communities from Palmerston North, Manawatu-Wanganui, New Zealand - 1728 DNA GHGlow gp2 (v2) (version 2) | ecosystem: Host-associated > Mammals > Digestive system >... | reverse complement strand
CCCTCAGTCCTTCGGACAGCTCCCCTTGCAAAAGGGGAGCAGCCTGGGGGACTTTTTTCTTTTATAATCTTTTAAAATCTGATTGAGAAAAGCAGCTGAAAAAGCGACAGATGGTAGGGTGGAAATGGGGACTTGGAAAGGTGAAAATGACAAATTGGCGTGAGAGGGGTGGGAGAGGGCTCGGGGAGGACGGCGGGGCGATTGTTGATAAGTTGTTGCGGCGAGTGTCGCTTTTTTTGTGTATCTTTGCATTCCTTTAAAAATATTTTATTTATAAAAACAGGATGATAATGAGAGAACTAGGGAGGAAGACGAGGCTGGCGGCGGCGATGGTTGCCGTGGCGCTGGCCTTTGCCGGGTGTTCCGGCGGCGGCCCGAAGGCCGTGGAGGTGAGTTCGGAGGCCGACCTGGCGGGGCTGCGCGTAGGCTGCACGGCGGGGTCGATATACGAGATGATGCTTTCGCAGCGCGCGGACATCGAGCTGTCCACGTTCAACACCCCGAGCGACGACGTGGAGGCGCTGGTGAGCGGCAAGGTGGATGTGATGGTGGAGGACGACACGTTTATGTCGCCCGAGGAGATGGCGCGCACGGGCATCAAGCTGGCGTTCCGGGGCGAGACGCAGTTCCCGGTGGCCTATGCCTTCCGCAAGGGCGACGCCGCGACGGCGCCGGTGCGCGAGGGTTTGAGCCGTTTCATCGACTCGCTGCGCGCTACGGGCGAGTTGCAGAAAATGCACGACCGGTGGTTCGAGTGCGACACGCCGTCGCGGGTGGCGATGCCCAATTTGGGTCCCGAGCCCGAGGGCAAGCCCATCACGGTGGGCTCTGTTGTCAACATGCCTCCCATTGCCTTCCCCGTGGGCAGGGACTGGCGCGGTTTCGAGTCCGAGGTGCTGCTGCGCTACAGCCGCCATGCGGGTCGTCCGGTGGAGATCAATTATGTGCCCCTGGCGTCGGCCACCACGGCGCTGCAGACGGGCAACATCGACATACTGTGCGGCGGAATCTTCGTCACCGAGGAGCGGCAGAAGACCATCGACTTCTCGTCGGTGCACTACTATGCCTATCCGGGCTTCTTTGTCAGGACCGACGGCGCCGGCGGCGTGCAGGCGGGCTTCTGGGAGCGCATGCGCCAGACGGTGCATAACAACCTCATAGTGGAGGCGCGCTGGCGCTACATAGTGGAAGGCCTGTGGGAGACGGTGAAGATTTCGCTGCTGTCCATCCTGCTGGGGTCGCTGCTGGGCGCGGGTGTGTGCTGGATGCGCATGAGCCGCCGCCACTGGGTGAGCCAGACGGCAAAGGTGTACATCAGCCTGATGCGCGGCATACCGATGCTGGTGTTCCTGATGATTATGTTCTACGTGGTGCTGGCGGGCACGGGCCTGAGCGCCACGATGGTGGCGGTGGTGGCCTTTGCGCTGAACTTCGCCGCCTATGTGAGCGAGATGTTCCGCACGGCCATCGACTCGGTGGGCAAGGGGCAGACGGAGGCGGGCCTGGCCATAGGCTTCACGCGGTGGCAGACGTTCTTCTACATTGTGGCGCCGCAGGCGCTGCGCAGCGTGATGCCGGTCTACAAGGGCGAGGCGGTGTCGCTGGTGAAGAACACCTCCATCGTGGGCTACATAGCCATCCAGGACCTTACGCGTGCCAGCGACATGATACGCAACCGCACCTTCGACGCCTTCTTCCCCCTGCTGTTGGTCACCGTCATCTATTTTGTCCTTGCCTGGCTACTGGGCAAGTTGCTTGACTTAACCGTAAGAAACACCGCAAAGAAATGATTACCATCAAACACCTCAGCAAGCAATATATCAATCCCGACGGCACCGTTTTCAAGGTGCTCAAGGATGTCAACTGCGAAATCAATCCCGGCGAAGTCATCAGCATCATCGGGCCTTCGGGCACGGGCAAGAGCACTTTCCTGCGTGCCATCAACCTGCTGGACCCGCCGACGGGCGGCGAGATACTGTTCGACGGCGAGAACATCCTCGCCAAGGGCTATCCGCTGAACAAGCTGCGCCAGAAGATGGGCATGGTGTTCCAGAGTTTCAACCTCTTCGAGCACCTGAGCATCTTGGACAATGTGACCTTTGCGCCGATGAAGCTGCACCACCTGGACCGTCGCCAGGCCGAGGAGGAGGCCATGGCCATGCTGCGCAAGGTGGGCATGGCGGAGAAGGCCAAGGCCATGCCGTCCGACCTCTCGGGCGGACAGAAGCAGCGCGTGGCCATAGCGCGCTGCCTGGCGATGCATCCCGAGGTGATACTCTTCGACGAGCCCACGTCGGCCCTCGACCCCACGATGGTGGGCGAGGTGCTGAGCGTGCTGCGCCAGCTGGCCTCCGAGGGCATGACGATGCTCATCGTCACCCACGAGATGAAATTCGCCCGCGATGTCAGCACACGCATATTCTTCATGAACGAGGGCATCATCTACGAGGACGGCACCCCGCAGCAGATCTTCGAGAACCCCGTGCACAGCGCCACGAAGGCCTTTGTGCAGCGGATCCGCAAGGCGGTCTTCGAGGTGGACGGTCCGGACTACGACATGCTGGGCGTGCATTCGCAGATGGACGCCTTCTGCAACAAATACCATATCGCAGACAAGGGCGTGGCGGCCGGCCGCATAGTCGACCTGGTGGCCGAGAAGGTCATGCCGACGGCCTATCCCTACACACTGCGACTGACATACAGCGAGCTGAACGATGTTGCGTCGCTCGACGTCATGAAGGAGCGCCTGGAGGCCTCGCCGCTGCAGGGCGCCGACGCCGGAGTGGCGGAGGAGCTGCGCCGGCTGTGCAGGGAGATAGTGGAGGAACCCACCACGCGGGGCTTCAGGGTGAAGTTCATCCTGTAGGCCTCGCGTCAACCATTCACCGTTAATCACCAACCGACACAACAAATGGCCAAAAAGACAGACACCGATTCGCCGTTGATGCGGCAGCACGCCGAGCTGAAGAAGAAATTCCCCGACGCGATGCTGCTGTTCCGCGTGGGCGACTTCTACGAGACCTTCGGCGAGGACGCCCGCAAGGCCTCGCAGGTGCTGGGCATCACGCTGACGCGCAAGGCTGCGGGCGCCGGCACCTATACCGACCTGGCCGGCATACCCTACCACGCCGTGGAGCAGTACCTGCCGCGCCTGGTGCGTGCCGGCATGAGGGTGGCCATATGCGAGCAGCTGGAGGACCCCAAGACGGTGAAGGGCCTCGTCAAGCGCGGCATCACCGAGCTGGTGACCCCCGGCGTGGCCTACAACGACATGGTGCTCGAGGTGAAGGAAAACAATTTCCTCTGCGGACTGCACATCACGGACAAGATTCACGGTATCAGCTTTCTGGACGTGTCGACAGGCGAGTTCTATGTGGCCCAGGGCGACCTGACCTACATCGACAAGCTGCTGACCAACTTCCACCCCTCGGAGGTGGTGGTGCAGCGGAAGAGGCTGCGGTGGTTCCAGGAGCATTTTTCGGAGAAATACTATACCAACACGTTCGACGACTGGGTGTTTGCCCCCGACTTTGCCCACGAGTTGCTGCTGAAGCAGTTCGGCACGTCGTCGCTGAAGGGTTTCGGCGTGGAGGACCTGGACATGGGCATCATTGCCGCCGGTGCGGTGCTCTACTACCTGCAGGACACGCAGCACGACCGCACGCAGAACATCACGCACCTGAGCCGTGTGGAGCGGGACCGCTATGTGTGGCTCGACCGTTTCACGGTGCGCAACCTGGAGCTGGTCTCCTCGCCCAACGACAATGCGCGGACGCTGCTCGATGTGATGGACCAGACCCTCACGCCCATGGGCAGCCGCCTGCTGAAGCGGTGGGTGCTGATGCCGTTGAAAGAGGTGGCCGCCATCGAGGAGCGCCTCGGGGTGGTGGACGTTCTGCTGCGCGACGGCGAATTGAGGCAGCGGCTGCAGGTGTGCGTCAAGGAGATAGGCGACTTGGAGCGCCTGGTGACCAAGGCTGCGGTGGGACGCATCAATCCCCGCGAGATGCTGCAGCTGAAACGTGCGCTGGACGCTGTGGGACAGGTGAAGGCGCTGTGCGCGACGAGCCAGGGGGCCTTGGCGAGTCTGAGCGAGAAGCTCAACCCGTGCGCATCGCTGGCCGAGCGCATCGGCCGCGAGGTTCAGGCGGAGCCTCCGGCCAGGGTGGAGAAGGGAGGCGTGATTGCTTCGGGCGTCAACGGCGAACTCGACGAGTTGCGCTCCATGTCGGGCTCGAGCAAGGAATACCTGCTCTCCATCCAGCAGCGCGAGAGCGAGCGGACGGGGATTCCGTCGCTCAAAATCGGGTTCAACAATATTTTCGGCTACTACTTCGAAGTATACAACACGCACAAAGACAAGGTGCCCGAGGAGTGGACACGCCGCCAGACGCTGACCAACGCCGAGCGGTACATCACACCCGAACTGAAAGAATACGAGGACAAAATCCTCGGTGCCGAGGAGCGCATACTGGCCCTGGAGGTACAGCTGTTCGGCCAGCTGATGTCGGCGGTTACCGAGTTTGTGCAGCCCATACAGTATGACGCACAGCTGGTTGCGCGAATCGACTGCCTGCAGAGTTTTGCCGAGGTGGCGCTGACGGGGGGCTACTGCCGTCCGGAGTTGACCGAGGACAACAAGCTGCTCATCCTCGAAGGCCGTCACCCCGTCATCGAGACCCAGATGCCTCCCGGAGAGCAGTATGTGAGCAACGATGTGACGCTCGACACGGAGAACAACCAGATAATGATCATCACCGGCCCGAACATGAGCGGTAAGTCGGCTTTGCTCAGGCAGACGGCGCTCATCGTGCTGATGGCGCAGATGGGCAGCTACTGCCCGGCCAAGCGCGCCACCGTGGGCGTGGTGGACAAGGTATTCACGCGCGTGGGCGCGAGCGATAATATATCCAGCGGCGAGAGTACCTTCATGGTGGAGATGAACGAGACGGCGAGCATTCTGAACAACATCAGCGACCGGTCGCTGGTGCTGCTGGACGAGATTGGCCGCGGCACGTCGACCTACGACGGCATCTCCATAGCCTGGGCCATTACGGAGTATCTTCATAATAATAAGAAAGCGCGTCCGAAGGTGATGTTCGCCACGCACTACCATGAGCTGATCGACATGGAGCAGCAGTTCGAGCGCATACACAACTACCATGTGAGCGTGAAGGAAATCGACGGCAGGGTCATCTTCCTGCGCAAGCTGGTGCCCGGCGGCAGCGAGCACAGCTTTGGTATCCATGTGGCCCGACTGGCGGGCATGCCGCCCCAGGTGTTGAACCGTGCCAGTGCGATGCTCCAGATGCTCGAAGAGAAGAATGCACGTCCCTCGGATGGCGATGGAAAAAGGTCGAAAAATGGAAAAATCGGTCCGAAAAAAGACGATTTGGCAGGCTGCCAGCTCAGTTTTATCCAGTTGGACGACCCGACGCTGCTCGAGATAAAGGACAAGATATTAGGTATTGATATAGATACACTTACGCCGCTTGAGGCGCTGTTGAAATTGAATGAAATAAAAAAAATTGTGGCAAAAAATTAAAAAATATTTTGTCAGTTTGAAAAAAGTTCGTACTTTTGCACCCGTTTTCGGAACCGAAAGGGTGACGAAAAGAGGGGTTTGAAATTGTGAAAAACGCGATGCGGAAATAGCTCAGTTGGTAGAGCACGACCTTGCCAAGGTCGGGGTCGCGAGTTCGAGTCTCGTTTTCCGCTCAGGTCTCCAAAATCAGAGATACAGGCTCTGGTGGTGGAATGGTAGACACGAGGGACTTAAAATCCCTTGCCCGCAAGGGCGTGTGGGTTCAAGTCCCACCCGGAGTACCAAAAGCGTCAACCGCAGTGCGGAAATAGCTCAGTTGGTAGAGCACGACCTTGCCAAGGTCGGGGTCGCGAGTTCGAGTCTCGTTTTCCGCTCAGAACAAAGAGAGTAATTTGAAATGCTGCAGCAGCGGCAAAGTCCATGTCCAATAAAGAAACGCCGAAACCACGAGTTGAGGCCGATGCACGTTGCTGGAACACAAGCGAAAGAAGAATAATGTCTTGGTAGCTCAGCTGGTAGAGCAATTGACTCTTAATCAATGGGTCCAGGGTTCGAATCCCTGCCAGGACACTTATCGCGGGGTGTAGCGCAGTTGGCTAGCGCGCCACGTTCGGGACGTGGAGGCCGGAAGTTCGAGTCTTCTCACCCCGACAAAAAAAACCTCGCTTTTGCGGAACTAAAAACCGCCGCCGCCACTTTAGCTCAGTTGGTAGAGCAACGCATTCGTAATGCGTAGGTCTGCGGTTCGAGTCCGCAAAGTGGCTCAAAGAAAAAAGACAGGACATGTGCCTGTCTTTTTTTGTTTTAGTAAAGTATTAACAAACAAAAAAAACAAACAAAGTAATGGTAAAACAGTACGAAACCGTTTTCATTGCAACTCCCGTTTTGTCTGAAGAACAGATGAAGGAAACGGTAAAGAAGTACGTCGATCTGCTGACCTCGAAGGGTGCCGAGATCGTGTACGAGAACAACTGGGGCATGCGCAAGCTCGCCTATCCTATCCGTAAGAAGACCACCGGCTTCTACTACCTGATTGAGTTCCGCGCCGAAGGTAGCGTCATCAACGACCTTGAGATTGCCTACAAGCGCGACGAGCGTCTGCTCCGTTTCCTCACCGTCAGCCTCGACAAGCATGCTGTGGCTTACAACGAGAAGAAACGCAACGCCAAGAAGGCTGCCGCCGAAGCCCCCGCCGAGGCCTGAATGTCAGTAAAGAGATAAGAGTTAACAGTTAAAAGTTACAAAAGTATGGCTAACGAGACCGAAATCAAATATTTGACCCCCATCGCTGTGGAAACCCAGCGTAAGAAATACTGCCGTTTCAAGAAACTCGGCATCAAGTATATCGACTATAAGGATGCCGACTTCCTGCTGAAGTTCGTCAACGAGCAGGGCAAGATTCTGCCCCGCCGCATCACCGGCACCTCGAACAAGTACCAGAAAAAAGTGTCGCAGGCTATCAAGCGCGCCCGTCACATCGCCCTGATGCCCTACGTCGCCGATTGTCTCAAATAAATCAATGGAGGAAGAATAGATGGAAATCATACTTAAGCAAGATGTGGCCAACCTGGGCTACAAGGACGAAATCGTCAACGTCAAGAACGGCTATGCCAACAACTATCTTCTTCCCATGGGCATGGCTATCATCGCCACTCCCGTCAACAAGAAGATCCACGCCGAGAACATGCGCCAGCGCGCCCACAAGGAGGAAGCCTTCCGCAAGAACGCCGAGACCCAGCAGGCCGCCCTCAACGGCAAGACCGTGAAGATCATCGCCAAGGTCGGCGAAAACGGCCAGCTCTTCGGTGGCGTCAACAATATCATGATCGCCGAAGCTCTGAAGGAGCAGCACAACTACGACATCGACCGCAAGCAGATCAGTGTCGAGGCCATCAAGACCGTCGGTACCTATACCGCCAAGGTCAATGTCTACAAAGAGATCAAGGCCGAACTGAACGTTGAGGTTGTTGCCGAATAAAGGCCAAGCCGAAAACACAAAAAAGCGACCCTCGGGATATCCTAGGGTCGCTTTTTCAATAGGCTGGTCTGTGGTGTTCTTGGAAAAGATGTTGCAATAAATACTTCATATCGAATACTAAAATGTAGGTATTTGATAAAAAATTGCCTCTATGTCAAAAAAAAAGTGTATTTTTGCACCGCTTTTAAAGTGAATAAATAATATAAAAAATAGTAAAATGAAAAAAGTAATCTCTTCATTTTTAGTGGCTGCGATGGCTTTTTGCGCCAATACCGCCAAGGCTGACAATATCTCATTGGAAGAGGCAAGAACTGCGTCTGCCTATTTTATGGGCTATTACACCGGAGTGGAAAGTTTGACCGAGAAAAGCCTCACGCTCGTCTATCAGATCGACAACGAGAAGTTGGGCATCCCTGCGGCCTATTTCTTCAACATCGCCGACTCTGGCTGGATTGTCATGGCTGGTACCACCACCATCGACCCCATCATCGCTTATTCTATCGATGGAACCTTTGATTTGGATAAAGTCCCCGCAAACATGATGTGGTGGCTCAATGGTTATGCCGACATGGTAAGCGAGATTCAGGAACTCGATGCCGTGAACGACTATCCCGACCATCAGATGTGGACCGAACTGAAGACCAAGAGCTATAAAGGTGACACCAAGGAACGCCAGATTACTCTTATGAGATCCGCCTGGGGCCAGGGCCTTACCGATGGAACGACCTATGACCGTTTCTGCCCCCAGGACACCAATGGCCGTCATGCCGTTACGGGTTGCGTGGCCACCGCCATCGCTCAGATTATGCGCTACTACCAATTCCCGCAGAAGGCCACGGGCACTGCCCGCTATTGGCTGAGGAATGCTTTCGCCAGCAACGATCCTCATAAAATGGCCATGCCCAATATTCTGATGAAGGTCGAGTTCGATACTATGGAGCCTTTCAACTATGATATGATGCCTCTGGTTCCTTATGACAGATATAATAATTGGACTTGCACGGATGAAGAAACAAAAGAGATTGCCCGCCTGAGCTACTACGCAGGTGTGTCTGTTCAGATGGCATACCATCCCGACGGCAGCGGCACCCAGAGCAACTATGTGCCGGGTGCAATGAACCAGTACTTCAAATACGAACAGGGCACCTTGGTGGCACGTCGGAACAATGCAGACCGCGATTTTGTCAATGGTATTCGCAACATGCTCCTTAACGGCGATGTGGTCTATATGAGCGGCTCTTCCTCAACGGGTGAGGGTGCCGATGCTGCAGGCCATGCCTGGGTTTGTGGTGGCTATATGGAAACCGACACCAACCGTTATCAAATGAACTGGGGTTGGGACGGCGACGGCAATACTTTCTTCAATCTGGGTATAAACAATATGCCCACACATGGTTATAATTTCAACCGCGGCCAGCGTTATATCCGTGGCATGGTTCCGAGCAACCTCGAGCGTATTGCCGAAGTTGTCGATGGCACCGAGCTTGGCACTCCCTATCCCAGCCCTGCCACGTACAGCGTTACGCTGACCTATGACACCCCCAATGCTTCCGACCTCATGGTCTACAATGTTGAGGGCAAACTGATGGCCACCTACCATGTGCAGGCCGGCGTCGGCGAGCTGACGGTGGATGTCGAAGACTATCCCGCTGGCGTATATATCTATCGGATGAACAGCCGTAGCGGACGTTTCATTGTGCAGTAAAGAAATTATTGTGTTTGAATAAGGGAGGGCCGGCGCGAAGCGCCGGCCCTCCTCTTTTTTTGTCTATTCCAGCGGCAGACTGATAATGAATGTCGACCCCTCGCCAAGTTCGCTCTCCAGGGCTATGTGGCCATGATGCAGCTTCACCACCTGGGCCACGTAGTTCAACCCTATTCCGAAACCTTTCACGTTGTGCACATTGCCGGTGGAGACCCGGTAGAACTTCTCGAAGACATGCTTCTGGTCTTCCTTGGAAATCCCTATGCCGTGGTCGCTCACCCGCAGCTCCAGGAAGCGGTCGGCAATGCAGGTGCTTACGGTAATGTCGGGGGCGTCGCTCGAATACTTGATTCCATTGTCGATAAGGTTGTAGACGAGGTTGGTTATGTGCAGTTCGTCGGCCACAATCACCGATGGCTCTGCATGCAGCTCGGTGGTCAGCCGGCCTCCGCGGTTGGCAATGGGCAGCTTGAAACTTTGTGCCACTTTGCCGATAATCTGGTGCACGTCGACTTCTTTGGGGTTGATACGGAAGTTCTTGTTCGACATCTTGGCACTCTGCAGTATGGTCTCCACCAGCACCCTCATGCGTTGGTTTTCATCGTTGATGATGCCGATGAAGTTCTTCCGCGATTCGCTGTCCTGCGATATGGTGTCGTCGCGCAGCATTTCGCACGCCAGACCGATGGTGGCCAAGGGGGTCTTGATCTCGTGGGTCATGTTGTTGATGAACTCCGACTTCATCTGGTCCAATTTGCGCTGGTTGGCCATGGCGCGGAGCGAGATGATGAACATGGCGGCGATGATAAGCACCAGGAAGAAACTCAGGTAGACAAAAAGATTGGAGTTGCGCTGCAGGAAAAGCTGTGCGCTTGGAAACGACAGGATGATGAAGAATTGGTTGTTGGACACCACTCCGGCAGGGTGGAAGTTGTACCTGTAGGGCGATTCCTCCAGTTTCTGCTCGTGTTGGGGGTCGGAGCTGTAGAGAAACGACCGCTCTGTGCCGTTGTACAGGCCCACCACCGGATGTATGTCGATACCGTTGACAAGCAACTGCTCGATGACGAGCGAGTCGAGCTCCTGGTAGTTGAACGGCTCCGATGCCTGTCCGGGGATTGCTTGCGACTCTCCTCCCAGTTGCTTGATTACCTCGTCCATGGCATTGCTCACGCCGACATTGAACATGTTGTCGTTGATGGAGAAGGTGCGTCGCGTCTGGAAGAACTGAGTTACCACCAAACTGACGGCGGCAATGGCAAAAACCGATATGATAATGACACGTATCCTGCGTTTCATGTTGATTCTTTGTCTGGTGTTAGTAATTAGTTTTTAGTGATATAACGAATCTTCAAAAAAAATATTTTCCCACAGGATAAAGAAATCGCACATTTTTTAGTATCTTTGCAAAATAGTCTTTTTTTGGAAAATATGAAAATAGGAGTTATCATTGCTATGGACATTGAGTATCGCCAGATGCGCGATGCTCTCGGCGGCGACTTTGGCCGCCTGGGAAACAACGAGATTATCCTTTGGCGATGTGGTGTCGGCAAGGTGAATGCCGCTGTGGGCACCATGCGCCTCATTCAGCAGCACCACCCCGACGCCATCGTCAGCACCGGTCTGGCAGGCGGCATCGACCCCCTGTTGAACGTGATGGACATCTTCGTCGCCACGCAGTGCGTCTACCACGACGTGGATTGCGGCGGCATCAGCGAGGACGGGCCCTGCGTGCTCGGACAGGTACAGGGGTTGCCGGCACGCTACGATGCCGACACGCGGCTTCTCGACCATGCCCTCGAGGTGCCCCTCATGGACAACGAGCGCCGCATGACAGGGCTCATCTGCACCGGCGACCAGTTCATTACCGACCGCGAGCGCCAGAACAACATCAAGCGCCATTTCATTGACGGTCTGGCATGCGATATGGAGAGCGCGGCCATTGCCCAGACATGCTATTTGGAGCACGTGCCCTTTATCAGCCTTCGCGTCATCAGCGACACCCCCGGGCGCACCGACGACCACCACATGCAGTGGGCCGACTTCCTTGCCTCCATGTGCAACACCTCGTTCCGTTTCGTAAAAAAATACCTCGAACTACTTTAAACCTTAAACCTTAAACCTTACATGGAAGTAATACAGAGTTTCACCATCGACCATACCCACCTGAAGCCGGGCATCTATGTGTCGCGAATCGACAAGGGCTTCACCACTTTTGACCTCCGCATCACCGAACCCAACCGCGAACCCGCCGTTGCCCCGTCGGCCATGC
>Ga0310697_10006105_pt1 | contig 11504 bp, 9 predicted proteins | sample 172DNAGHGlowgp2_FD_203883 | JGI IMG/M metagenome (GOLD analysis project Ga0310697, IMG submission 203883) | Sheep rumen microbial communities from Palmerston North, Manawatu-Wanganui, New Zealand - 1728 DNA GHGlow gp2 (v2) (version 2) | ecosystem: Host-associated > Mammals > Digestive system >... | reverse complement strand
AAAAACCTAACAAAGAAGAGGGTGATTGATGGTCACCCTCTTGCTATCATGATGTTATTGGACTTACAGGCAATTATTTTGCCTTCTTGGTCGCGGTTTTCTTGCTGGTCGCAGCCTTCTTGTCAGCCGCTTTCTTCTTGGCGACAGCGGGCTTTTCCTCTTCAACAGGTGCGGTTGTGTCGATGGGGAAGTCGCCAGTGGTGTCCTTGACGATGTTGTTGCGCATCAGTTCCACCTCGCGGTGCAGTTTCTCGATTTCCTGCTCCTGGTTGCGGATGGTCAGCAGCAGCGAGTTAAGCTCCTCGTTGTCGATGCTGGCGGGGTACTGCTCCTCAACGCGGGTCATAAAGTCGCTCAGGACGTTCATGTAGTTGGTGAACGCTGTGTAAGGCGAGTCGTAGGGGCTATAATGGCTGTGTACCGAGCCATCATCGTTGTGCTTGGTGGACATATAGAAGAAGTGGTCACTTCCCTGCAGGTAGTTCCAGTCCTGCTTGATGCGGCGGTCGGTGCACAGGCGCACGCGTTCACCGATGGAATACAGTTTCTTGACGGCTTCCTGCTGCAGGGTGTTACCCAGCCAAGCGCTGGTGTCGCGGGCTTCGTCGGTCCATGACATGGGGTAGGGTACGGCCAGCTCGGCAACGGGTTTGAACTTGGAAACGACCTCGCTGGGTGTCCAGAACTGGATATCCTTCTCGGCAGCGAAGCGGGGCAGGGCCTTCATGAACTCAAAGATGCCGCTTTCGCGAGGTTGCAGCTCACCAAAGGTGTCATAGTTCATGAACAGGTTGATCAACTGTTCCTCTTGCGGCAGCTCATCGATCCAGTGGATGTACTTGTCGGCGGTGAGGGGGTAGGAAGCCCACTCTGGGTTGCTGAAGCGGAATGAGATGTCGTCGCTCAACTTGCCGTTCTTCAACATCAACTTGAGTTTGGGTGCCGAGGCCGAGCTGTACAGGAAGTTGGGCGAGCGCCAACCCAGCACATGCTTGGCATCGGCGGTGATGGCCGCCTTAAAGCCCATGGCATAGACCATCGATGCGATGTCGTCATCATAGATGAGCTCGGTGTTGCGGAACACCTTGGGGCGCTGACCAAAAAGTTGGAAAATCTTCTCGTCGTGGGCCTTGACCTGGAATGCAAACTCCTCTGGGTCATAGAGTGATGCCAGGCTGTGGGCGTAGGTTTCGCTCAGGAACTCGACACATCCTGTGGCTGCCAGCTCCTTCATCGAGTCGATGAACTCGGGTACATACTGTTCCAGTTGCTCCATTGCGGTGCCACTGATGGAGAAAGCCACCTTGAACTTCTTGCCGTTCTCCTTGATCATATCGAGCAGCATCTCGTTGGCGGGCAGATACGAGCGCTCGGCGATGCGTGTGATGATGTCGTCGTCGGCAAAGTCATCGTAATAGTAGTGGTCGTTACCGATGTCAAAGAAACGGTAATGTTTCAGGCGGAACGGCTGATGAATCTGGAAATAAAAACAAATCGCTTTCATATATCTTGAGTTGTTAGTTTTTAGTTCTTAAGTTGTTAGCGGTTAACGGTTGATGAGTTTGCGGTAGATGTCGATGACCTTGGCACCGGCCTTGTCCCAGGTAATCTGGGCCACTTCGGCCAGCCCCTGCTCGCGCAACTCATTGTACATCGCAGGATACTTGATGATGCTATAGATGGCATCGGCCATAGCGTTAGTGTCCCAATAGTCGATCTTGATGACGTTGTCCAGGATCTCGGCACAGCCGCTTTGCTTACTGATGATTGAGGGCACGCCCATCTGCATCGCCTCCAGTGGAGAGATGCCGAAGGGTTCGCTCACCGATGGCATGATATACACATCGCTGGCCTTGAGCATCTCATACACCTGCTTGCCCTTCAAGAATCCGGTGAAGTGGAAGCGGTCGGCAATGTCGCGCTTGGCGGCAAGGCGTATCATCTTGTTCATCATGTCACCGCTACCGGCCATGACAAACTGCACGTCATTCACCTTGTGCAGCACCTGGGCCGCGGCCTCGACAAAGTACTCAGGCCCTTTCTGCATCGTGATGCGTCCCAGGAAGGTGACAACCTTGTTCTGCTTGCCTGGGGGGATGGGCAGGTTGAGCAGTTCATCGTTGAGGGGCTCAACGGCATTGTGCACGGTGGTCACCTTGTCGGGGCTGATGCCGTATTTCTCGATGACCGTGCGGCGCGTGAGGTTGCTCACGGTGATGATGTGGTCGGCATGGTTCATGCCGTCCTTCTCGATGCTGAACACGGTGGGGTTGACATTGCCTCGTGAGCGGTCAAAGTCGGTGGCATGCACGTGGATGACCAGTGGCTTGCCCGTGACCTGCTTGGCATGGATGCCGGCAGGGTAGGTGAGCCAGTCGTGGCTGTGGATGATGTCGCAATCCACTGTACGGGCGATGACGCCAGCCACAATGCTGTAGTTGTTGATCTCTTCCAGCAGGTTGTCGGGATAACGGCCCGAAAACTCGATGCAACCCAGGTCATTGGTGCTCATGTAATTGAAGTCACCGTAGATGTGGTTGCGCAGGTCGAAATAGAACTGAGGATCCATCACATTGCCTATGCGGCTCTGCACGTAATCCATATTCACATCTCGCCAAGCCACAGGCGTGCTGTTGGCTCCGATGATGCGCGCAAAATCCTTGGGCTCGTCGCCCCACGGCTTGGGGATGACAAAGGTGATGTCCATGTCACCGTTCTCCCACATGCCCTTGGTGAGTCCATAACTCGCTGTTCCCAGTCCACCCAGGATGTGAGGCGGAAATTCCCAGCCAAACATTAATGCTTTCATATCTCTTGTAGTTTAAAATAATTTCTACCTTGGCCCTAAAAACTTGTCTCCATTGAGATGTATCATGTGATCTGGCATATCAGCAATCCACACCTCAGTTTCCCAAGCTAGTAGATGCGAGAATTTTTTATATGTCGCAAAATCAAGAAATGCTGTCACATAGATTCTGCCTGAATCAATGTGCTCAGTAAAAGATTTGATTTCTATTATGCGTTTTGGATCCATTGGACCGACAGACGTAACGGCCTCAATAAAGTAAATCCATCCTTTATCTTTACGATATAGAACAACATCGGGCATTTTGTCGTGTAAAGTGATGGAAAAGCCAAGCTCTGTTAGCTTGTCATTTTGCTTAACGAGGTCTTTTTGAGTAGTGTCTCCAACGTATAAACATTCCGAATTAGGAGCAAATCTCGGAGCGAAATCCTCAATAATAGCTTTTTGAAGAAGATTATGCTTACCAGGACTAAACGTGAGTTGTTCGCCGTTAATCATAACGGGCATTTTGGCCATAGCTTTCTTGGATGCATAAACATCAATCAATCTCTGGTGTTTTTTGAGAAAAAGATCAAGTTCTTTATTTGTTTCTTCTCCTAAGCTGCGGATTACCAGAAGAAACTCTGGTGTGAGTCTCCACATGTAATTAGGGCTGTTAGTCGCTTTCCCGTTATCTTCGACAAGTGCTGCAATTCTAAAATGATGAAGCGCTTGTTTTCTGAACGTCTCTCGGGAATTCTCGGCATAATTGACATCAAAATGGGTATTACAAAATGTAATGATGTCATGTATTCTAACCCATTCATTACTTGCTGCCGACCAAGAACTCTTTTTTGTAATACTACACAATGCAAGTATTGTGAGAGCACACAAATCAGTCTGTTGTCTTGGCGGAAGACCTATTTTTGCAAGGAGATTTTTTATTGTGTTTATACGATCCATTTGTCTATTATTTTATCACAATTAATCTCGGTAAGCTCTTTGCCCATCAATTCTAAGCCCATCTTTCTTATGTCTTCCCTTGAAGGGACTGGCATAGAATTGATTTCTGTTGAGTTGACTTGAGTTGAACCATTTAGGATGCGATAGTATTTATCATAAAGTGTTGAGTTCAATATGACAAAAATGCCATAAGCGAATTCAGGATTATCACATTTTATATAATTGATTTTGTTCTGGGTGCTGATAAATCTGTAATCGCTAAAGTCAGTGTTGAGATAAATACCACACTGTAAACGTCTCTTTTCTTCTTTTGCAGTAAAACGCTTGACAAAAACGTAATCAGTGTTCTCTTGCAAATATCCTGTTTTGCTCGTGACAATATATTCATTTTCATGACCAATTGGCCATGAGATTCTTCCATCTTGGATGTGATGGGAATAGAATAGCGGATAAGCGCCCCGTTCGGCCTTGCTTCTTAAAACTTCGCGAGTCCTGAAATCTACAATAATACCCGTTCGCATGCGTAGGTTGTCTGATACAAGAGTATGGCTTTGTTTGTTGACTCTTGCTAGAATTGATGCCTCTTCTTCGCTTGTGACAAGATAGACATAACGGTTGGGTGCTACTACAGTATTATATTTGACGTCATAATGAGTTAAATCTGTAAAATCCGAAGTGCTAGAATAAGTCATTTTAACAAAGTGAGGCTTGTTGGTTGTTTTTCTCACTTTGATGATCATTGTTTCTTGTAATACGGATTCACCGTCAAATACCCGATCTCTACTACCGAAGAGATGAATATCTGTAATGACACAATTATTAAATAGGAACTTGCGGAATTTCTCAAAATATGCTCCTGAAGTCCATGAACGTGGGATAATGTAAACCAGTTCTCCGTTGGCTTTAAGGTTGTATATCCCCATTGCCCAAAAGAGGAAATACAAGTTTGGTGCTCCGTAACATACTTCAGGCAAAGCTTTTGCTTCTTCTGCTTTTTTTGAGACTTTCAAATAAGGGGGGTTGCCGATAATAATGTCAAATTGTTCAATCTTTCCAAAAAGACCAGAAAGTTTGTCCGATTGAGAAAGAATATAGTTGTCAATTCTGATTTGGTATTTTATATCGGAAACTCTTTTCAGCATTTCCATGTTCTCGGATAAGACTGGTAAAACCCTCACATCATTTTCATAACAGATGATTGAGATGGTTCCAGTATAGCCTTGTTCCCTTATTCTTTGGACAAGAGCTGCTGATAATATTCCTGTGCCAGCTCCAGCGTCTAAAATCGACAGGCTTGGCTTATCAAAATCAATGAGAAATAAAGAGGCCATAAATTCAGCCGTTTTCATCGATGTGAAAAACTGGCCAAAAGCTTTGCGCTCTGATTTCGCTCTTGAATTGATAAACGTAGAAGTCGTTTCGCAAGCTAACGATAATATATTGTCAATAACTCTCATTAAAAATAATGTGTTGACGGTTATTCGTCAATGATGTGCAGGTTCTTGAAGGTGCGCAGCACGCGCAGGATGCCGCCCACGTTGGGGGCGAAGCTCACGGCTCCGCGGCCAATGAAGGGCGGGTTGCCGTCATACAGCTCGCTCAACGACCCGATGCAGCCTTCCTTCATCTCGTCCTCAAAGCCGATCATCATCCTCTCGATAAACGAGATGCTGTTCAGGCCGAAGACGCGTATGTAGGCCTTGCTGTAGAAGTCCATCAGCCACGGGCGGGCACTGCCGGCATAGTAAGCCGTCTGGCGCTCCTCGGGGGTGCCAAGATACCATGGGATGTAGCCGTAGCTGTTGGGGCTAAGGGTGCGCAATCCCTTGGGTGTCAACAGTTCGCGGGTAGTGATGTCGAGCACGCGTTTGCGCTGTCGGCGATCCAGGGGGCTATAGTCGGTGGCGGCGGCGATGATCATGTTGGGGCGCACACTCAGGTCGGTGTAGCTGCCGTTCACATAGTCGTAGAGGTAGCCGTAATCGGTCATGAATGTCTCGATGAACGCTGGCTTGCACTTGTCGGCGATGGTGTTGCAGCGCTCCACAAAGGCCTTGTCCTCATAGCGGTCGGCAGTGAAGAGTTCCTCGGTGGCAAAACGCAGGGCGTTGTACCACAAGGCGTTGAACTCTACCAGATAACCCGTGCGCGGAATGAGCGGCGTGCCGTCGGGGTGGGTGCTGTTCATCCACGATACGGGACGCTTGGTGCCATCGGTGGCTACCAGGCCGTTAGGCTCCAGCTTGAGGTTGGGATGCTTGCCGTCGGCAATAAAGTTGATGATGTCCTTGACCAGCTTGCCGTAGCGCTCTCGTGCGGCATCGGCATTCAGGTCGTGGGCATAGCGTTGCACAGCCCAGATGGCCCACAGCGGCACATCGGGCAACTCCAGACCGTCGAGGTGCTTGTCGAGGGTGCCGTCGCGCATCCAGTCGTTGAGGGCGCGCTGGGCGGTATCCATGATCAGCTCAAAGTCCTGGCGGTGATGTACCGACAACGTGCAGCCTGGCAGGGCGATGAACTCATCGCGGGCGCGAATCTTGAACCAGGGATATCCGGCCAGCAGGTAGTGACCCTCCTTGTTGGTGATGTAGAACTGCTTGGCGCTGTTCTTCATGCAGTTGTAGAAACTCGTGCGTGGAGTGCGCGGCTTGATCTCGTCCTCGTACATCTTGGTCAACGTTCTGGTGTTGACCTCCTCGATGCCAGCCGAGAAAATGAGCGGCTCGCCCTTCTTGATCTCGACCTCAAAGTAGCCCGGCACATACAGGTCCTCGCTGTAGGGGATGCCACGCTCCTGGTCCTTGATATACTCGATGTTCTTGTACCAGTGCGGGTCAAACACAAAGCGGGGCTTGTGGTTCATCTGCATGTACAGGGTGGGATAGCCATTATACATGCAAGTGGCGATACCATTTGCCACCTCCTGGTAGTCGCGACTGGCGACAGCGTTTTCAACACACAGGTCGTTGGCGTTGCGGAAGGCCAGGAAAGGCCTGAATTGCAGCGTCGTGGCCGAGTGGGCATCCACCAGCGTGTAGCGGATGAGGATGCGGTTCTCGTGGGTGATGAAGATTTTCTCTTTCTTCAGGATCACGCCACCCACGCGGTAGGTCGTGGTGGGCACGCGCTCGCAGTCATACTCGCGGATGTACTTGTGACCGTTGGGACTGTAGGTGTCGCCCTTGTAGCGGTGCAGACCCAGGTTGAACGGGGCACCGTGCTGGATGACGGTCTCGTCGAGCGATGACAGCAGCACGTGGTTGTTGTCGTCGAGCTCTGGCACGGGGATGACCAGCAATCCGTGTTGCTTGCGGGTATTGCAGCCCACGATGGTGGTGCAATGGTAGGCCCCCGACTGGTTGGTGCGCAACATCTCCTTGGGCAGCGACTGCTCAAGGTTGATCATCAGGTTTTTGTCAAATTTTAGATAACTCATTATATTTTGGTTTTAAATCTTTTTAGTTCAAGGGTAAAATAGGGGGACGGTTCTTTTGATGTAAAAACAACCCCCTTGATTTGGATAGTGATGAAAAGTGTTTACAAAGAGCTTTTTCATATTCTTGATGACTATCACCTGCAAATATACAAAGAAAAACATAATCATCATTATGATTGACCGACAAAATGTCAATACCCACAAGAATTGTTGCCAGAACCAATCAAGTCAACTTCATCTGTTTTGTTCACTTGCCCCGTCATACCCATCAAAATTACATCAAAAGAACCGTCCCTTTTTTACCCATTGGGATTAGATGTCGTCGGTGACGGTTGGCGGTACCAGGATGCGGATGCCCTTGCTCACGACCTGGAAGTCGAGCTTGGCGGGCATCATGATGGGGTCGCCGTCGATGTGGATGATGTCGTCGGCCTTGCGCTCGATGCTCACGTGCTTGCCACGATAGATGCTCACGTGGCGGTCCTTGTCCAACTGGCGGAAGAATAGGCGTGCCCCGATAAGGGCGCTCTGTGCCAAGTTGAAGCCGTGCATCACGGTCACGTCGATGAGCCCGTCCTGCATGGTGGCACGTGGGGCGATGTAGGCGTTGTTGCCATATTGTGCCGCATTGCAGCATGCGATGACAAAGGCGCGTTCCTCAAGGGTGCTGCCGTCGATGTCGATTGTGTAGTCTTGAGATTTATACTTGAAGAATTCGGTCAGCGTAGTCTTGATATAAGTGATAAAGCCTCTAGTACCTTCGTTAGAGAACTTATAGCTCACCTCGGCGTCAAACCCCATGCCGCAGGTGCAGAAGAAAGGCTTGCCGTTGACCGTGCAGTAGTCAAACTGGACAATCTGGCCATTGTTGAGCACCTGCAGGGCTCGGCTGGCGTTCATCGAGATGCGCAGGTGGCGTGCGAGGCCGTTCCCCGAACCGCTGGGCACAATGGCGAGCGTGGTGTCGGTGCCCACAAGGGCGCTGCCCACCTCGTTGATGGTGCCATCGCCACCGATGGCAACCACCACATCCATTCCCTGGTTGACTGCCATTGCTGCAATCTCGCGGGCATGCCCTGCATACTCGCTCATGACGATGCTCACGTCACTGTTGTCCTGATCAACCACGGTGTCGATGAGGCGAGGAATCTTGTCCTTGCTGCCGATTCCCGACACAGGGTTGATAATGGCAAGGATATGTCTGCGTTTCTCTTCCATCCACTGCAAAGATAATACTTTTTGCGGGATTTTTTTTGAAGATAGACGAATTTGAGATATTTTTGTGAAAAAATTATTTACAACCCTTTTATACTTATAGAAAACAATGAAAAAAGTCAGTATTAACCTTCTGACAAATGTGATTTTGCTGCTTGCCGGCATCATTCTCATCATCTTTCATGGTGTGCCCAATGTCTTGATTTGGGGCTCTCGTGTCATTGGGGCCATGTTCCTCTTGCCAGCCGTGGCCTATCTGATTATGGTGGCCGTGCGGCATTCCGATGCCCGCACGAACGCCGATTATATGGGTGTGTTGCCTGCCGTGGGTGGACTGTGCTTTGGTGTGGTGATGATGGTCAAAGCCCATTTGTTCGACGAGATCCTGCAACTGCTCTTGGGCGTGTTGCTGGTTGTGTTGGGACTGTTCCATGTCATCTATTTGCTCTTGTCACGTGATACTCTTAAGATTAAGGGTTGGTATCATGTCTGTCCTGTGATTGTGGTATTGTGCGGCATGTTGTCTCTCTTGCTGCCGTCGTTGCGTGCCAACGTATCTACCGTTGTGCTCATCACCGGCATCTGCCTGTTGCTGTTCAATTTCACCAGTCTGCAGGAATACCTTGCCGAGCGTCGTGTGCGCCGTGCAATCACTCAACCGGCAGATACTCAGATAAAAGAGACGCAACCCTTTGCTGTGGATGACAACATGATTGACACTGACCAATGAAAGAGATAAAGGAGGAATACCATCGGTTCCGCAAATGGCAGGAAAATCCGATTCATTATCAGGACAGCCATGAGAATCATCACTGCTGCAACTGCGGCGTGGATATGGAAAACAACTATTGTCCGCGTTGCGGGCAGAAGGCCGTCTATGGCCCCATTACGTGGAAAAGCGTGTGGCAGGGTGTCATGGACGTGTGGGGTGTAGGCACCCGCTCATTGCCTTATACACTGTGGCAACTTATCTGGCGCCCTGGCTATTTGATGCGAGACTACATCAGCGGCAAGCGTCAAGTGAGTTTCCCTCCCGTCAAGATGCTTCTGCTCGTGGGCTTTGTCGCATTGTTGATCGACAATTTGACAGATCCTGAGACTGTCCAGACTGCTGCTGTTACATCGACTGGAATACGGTATTATTTAGATGTGGTATTCAATTGGTTAGACGTCCACTATGCGTGGTCATTCTTGATAGCCTTTTGTTATCTGATTATTCCTGTGTGGTCTTTGTTCCGAGAGGCACCCAAATATCCTCATCACACACTGCCCCAAGGCTTTTTTATTCATGTGTTAGTTGCCACGCAGTTTCTCTTGGTGACGATATTGGTCTATGTGATAGCGTTTTTCTTGTTTCCAAAATATGATGGTGAATACTTTGGGGGATTTGTATTCTTATTAATCATTCCGCTCTTGCTGCTGATGGATTATAAGCAGTTGTTTGGCTACAACTGGTGGGGCACCTTGTGGCGGGCAATCATGGTGGTTCCGATGGCGCTCTTGTTCTTTTGGGCTTTGGTTCAATTCGGCCGTGCATTCTTGCGGTTAGTTGAGCATGGTATGGGGAAGCAATTCTGGGAATTTGTGCTCATGGGTATAGACGGTGCGGTGTTGTTGTGGTTGGTGATGGAAATTGTGGGTGTCATCAACCGCAAGGAGTGGCGCCATAGCGGCTTGTGGCAAGTTGTTAAACGTCCCGTGCTGATTGCCTTGATTCTTGCGGTGACCAGTAGCGCTTGCTACTATTTTGGCTGTCAAGGAGCCTTAGCCGGCCTATATCATATTTATATTGGACTTACCACTCTTTAAATTGATTTTGTCATGAATTTAGTTCGAAGGATTTGTGTCGTGGGCTTATTCATTCTGCTTATGTCTTTTCAGGCTTCGGCTGACGATTTCTTGCGAGGCGACGTGAACCGGGATGGCCGGGTTGATGTTAGCGATGTAGCGGAGCTTATCGACTATCTGATGATTGGGGAGTGGCATGACGAGCAGGCGGTTAATATATTCACCGTGGCTGGCGTGTCTTTCAATATGGTGAAAGTCGATGCGGGCTCATTCATGATGGGTGCCGCCGCCGACGATGACGAAGCTGCCGACCGTGAACGTCCAGCTCATCAAGTGACACTCTCGGGCTACAGCATCGGCGAGACCGAGGTGACCCAGGAACTATGGCAGGCAGTCATGGGTTATAATCCCAGCGACTTTACCGATGACCCTCAGCGCCCTGTGGATTATGTCTCCTGGGATGATTGCCAGCTCTTCATCGCCAAACTTAATGAAATGACAGGTGCAACTTTCAGATTGCCCACCGAGGCCGAATGGGAGTTTGCTGCCCGTGGCGGCAATCTCAGTAAAGGCTACAAATATGCCGGCAGTGACAATGTAGATGATGTGGCATGGTATGAAATCAACGCCTACAATGTGGGCATGAACGACCCCGACTTTGGACCCCATGCCGTGAAAACCAAGGCACCTAACGAGTTGGGACTGTATGACATGAGTGGCAACGTCATGGAATGGTGCCAGGACTACTACGGCCTCTATAGCAATGAGGCCCAGACCGACCCCGTGGGACCATCCAGCGGCTATGGCCGTGTGACACGTGGCGGCAGCTGGGGCGGTACTGCTACCTCATGCCGTGTGTCCTACCGTGGCGCTGGCACGGCTCCATCCAGCCGAGGACATTACCGAGGCTTCCGCCTCGCCCAATCAATACATCCAATACATCCGTAATGTAGAGACGCAAAATCTTGCGTCTCCAAACGAGAGGCGTTACAAAAAATGCCTACCTAGAGACGCAAAATTTTACGTCTCTACATCTCCGATGATAATCTATGCGTGTCAAGTGTAACGAATAAAACAAGCGGCGCGCCCTCCTCGATTGGGAAGGGCGCGTCGCTGTGTCTTGTAGTAACTGCCGCGAGCGCTCACGACAGTGATGATGTCTTGTCGTCTTATTTCTTCTTGCGGTTGCCGTAGCGCTGCATGAACTTGTCCACGCGACCTGCGGTGTCGACGAGCTTCTGCTTGCCAGTGAAGAAGGGGTGCGAGGTGTTGGTGATCTCGAGCTTTACCAGAGGATAAGTCTTGCCGTCGATG
>Ga0310697_10006104_pt1 | contig 11504 bp, 15 predicted proteins | sample 172DNAGHGlowgp2_FD_203883 | JGI IMG/M metagenome (GOLD analysis project Ga0310697, IMG submission 203883) | Sheep rumen microbial communities from Palmerston North, Manawatu-Wanganui, New Zealand - 1728 DNA GHGlow gp2 (v2) (version 2) | ecosystem: Host-associated > Mammals > Digestive system >... | reverse complement strand
CTTGAAGTCTTCCTTGGTGAGTCCCGGTGCGGCGAGTTCCACATCGTACTCTTTCTCGTTCTCAATCACATTGATGGCCGGAGCCGTGTAGTTTGTCCGTTCCATCCAGCTGTTGTCGAAAAAGTCGTTGAAAATGTCCGGCAACCAACTGTCATGCAATCTTCTTGCAGGTAACATAGTTCAAAAACTTTAATCGTCCCGGTTTGGAGGCCCTCCTGCGGACCCTTATTCCCGGAGTTCCTTGTCGGAACCGCCTAAGGGAATTGCAAACCCGGGACCAATGCCGGAAAAGTGGACAAAACGGCACGCGAAGTGCCAGAAAGTCCATTTTTGAGACAAAATGACCAGTGGCCGGGCAAAGTGGCAAGTGGCCCGTCCTCCCGCTGGATCCCGGGCGTCGAATGGAAGTGGTTGATGGACAGTGTGTTAACGAAAAGTGACTGGTCAAATCTAATCAGTCACTTAGTTGTAATTTACTGGCTATTAGGTTGTTACATTCGACACTTCTTTGTAGCGACATAATATCTGGGCAAACAAAAAAGGACGTCGCCCTATGCGGGCGGCGTCCTTTTTCAATAGGAGATGTTTCCAAGCCGCTACTGGACGGCGATCTGCTTGACGGTTTCGGGTTTCTGAGCCTTCTCCTTCTTCGGGATATGGACATTCAGCACGCCGTGTTCCACCTTGGCTTCGATCTTGTCGGCCTCGGCATCCTCCGGCAGCAGGAGCGTCTGCTGGAATTTCTCGTAGGAGAATTCGCGGCGGAGGTATTTGCCGTGCTTCTTGTCCTCCTTGTTCTCGGACTTCTTCTCCATTTCGATGTGCAGGTTGTTGTCGGCGTCGATGTGGACCTTGAAGTCCTCCTTGGTGAGTCCCGGTGCGGCGAGTTCCACATCGTACTCCTTTTCGTTCTCAATCACATTGATGGCCGGAGCCGTGTAGGTCGTCCGTTCCATCCAGCTGTTGTCGAAAAAGTCGTTGAAAATGTCCGGCAACCAGCTATCATGCGTTCTTCTTGCAGGTAACATAGTTCAAAAACTTTAATCGTCCCGGTTTGGAAGCCCTCCTGCGGACCCTTATTCCCGGAGTTCCTTATCGGAACCGCCTAAGGGAATTGCAAACCCGGGACCACTGCCGGAAAAGTGGACAAAACGGCACGCGAAGTGCCAGAAAGTCCATTTTTTGGTCAGAATGTCTGCTTTGGGGCCGATGTGAAGGCATCAGCCTCATGACAGATGCCGTCGTCATCGTGGACAAGGAAACCGGGGTGAACTACCTCTCCGTGGCAACCCCGCCGGGATGGCGACGGCCTTCCCCGCTCGAGGCGTCATACAGACGGCCGGACATCATTTCTTCCCGGATGCTCATGGCAGATTATCTGTTTATCCTGATTGCGTTGATGATCCTTCCGCATTGGATGCCTTCCCGCCGGGCGGAGAAGAGATCGGCCGAGGTGTAAGTGTCGATGCCGCAGCAGCGGATGTTCCCGGCCGGGACGCCGGCGCTTTCCAGCAGCCATGCATTGGCCTTCCAAAGGTCGATATGATGCCCTCCGGACATGGGCGAGCCGTCTCCCGGGCCCCGGAAAGACCAGATCTCTTCCATCGGGAATCCCGCGTCCTTGAATTGCATGGCCACCTCTTCGCCCACCTGGAAACTGTCCGGGCCGATGGAAGGTCCGATGACCGCTTGCAGGTCCCCGGCCTCGCACCCGAACTGCTGTTCCATGACGTCGATGGCTCCCCGGACGATATGCAGGACCGTGCCTTTCCATCCGGAATGCACGGCCGCCACGACCTTCCGGACCGGATCGAAAAGCAGGACGGGAACACAATCGGCCGTCCGCACTCCGATTGCGACGCCGGGAAGGGCGGTCACGAAGGCGTCGTATCCCTCCAGATCCTCGCGGGTATAATCCGGACGGTCGATGACGGCGACTTTCGAGCCGTGGACCTGATGCCCTTGGATGACGGGATACGGAAGCACGCTGTCCCTCCGGGTGGAGAACGCCTCCACCCCTTTCCCCAGGTCATATTTGATAGGCGTTGCATGCATGGCCGTGCAAAAATACCGATTTCTTTCCATATATCGGTACGAATTCCCGGGCGCCGAAACGAAAAAACAAGTATATTCGCGTATCCAAAACCTGATGGACATGAGGAAAGTCGATTTCATGGGACTGGCGCTGCTCGCTTTCGTCATCGGATGCCGCTATTCGGTGCCGATGGCGGATTTCTACGCGGAGCGCTGCTACCCGGTCATCTCGGCGATCCTGTCCCGGGTTGCATCCGTCTGTCCGGTCTCTTTGGAGGAGGTTGTCGTCCTGGGATTCACCATCGCCTTCCTGGTCGTGCTGATTGGATCAGTCATCCGAAAGCGGGGATTCTTCCGCTGGCTCGCCCGGACGGCCCGCGTGGCCATGTGGCTCGTCGTGTGGTTCTACCTGGGGTGGGGGAACAATTACTTCCGTACGCCGCTGTATCCCCGCATGGGCATTGAACGGGCGGCCTTCGACAAGACGGAATTCGAAGGTTTCCTTTCCAGCTATACAAGAGCCCTGAACGCCGTTTCCGGCAGCGCCGTTCCGGTGGACAGAAGCACGCTGGAAGCGGATGTGAAGGCCTTTTATTCGGACAAGGTCACCCGATTCGGATACGCGCCCATCCATCACTGGCAGCATGTCAAGGACCCGCTGCTGAATCCGCTGTATTCCTCCGTCCGGGTGCTGGGCTTCATGGGCCCGTTCTTCTGCGAGTCCCAACTGAACCTGGACCTTCTGGAAAACGAATACCCGTTCACGCTGGCACACGAGCTGGCGCACCTTGCCGGGGTGACGAGCGAGGCCGAGGCCAACTACTGGGCCTATACCTATTGCCGGCAGGCCTCGAGCCCCTTCGTGCGGTACAGCGGCTGCCTGGGCCTGCTCCCGTATGTGGCATCCAATGCGGCGGCGCTCCTCCCGGAAGATGAATATGCCGCCTGGGCAAACAAGCTGGAACCCGTCGTCAAGGCCGATTATGCAGCGTCCCGGGATTACTGGGACGGGAAGAGAATCAAGGTTGTCGATGACATCCAACGCTGGCTGCTGGACCTTTTCCTCAGGTCCAACCACGTCTCCGAAGGGGCGCAGGACTACGCCGGCGTGGTCGGGATGATCATGACGTTGGATCAGGGCAGGGGAATCTAGCGGGGGCAGTAAAAATCATTCCCGACTTGTTTGTGAACCTGCCGGACGAGATTGAGGAGACGGTGGAAGGTAACGGTCAGGGACCTACTGCCCTTCCGGTCTCAGGATGGCTTTGGCAAGGATGTCTTCGGGAACGCCCTGGCTCCGGAGGGCTTCCAGGATTCGCTGCCGCTCTTCCTGGATCCCTTCCTCTCTCCCTTTTTCCATCCCTTTCTCTATGCCCTTCTTTTCGGCGAAGGCAATCTGGTTCTTGATGTCCCGTTCAGTGGTCATGTCGAATTCGTATTTGAATTTCTCCTTTGGCGTAAAGGTAGCAATTTCAGCGGATTCGAACAAGAGTTGGAACAGTTCTCCTTCGAAACCTTCGGGCATTCCCTGGAGGTTCTCCATGTTGTGGAGCGCATAGCAGAATTTTTCGAGGATGGTTGCATCCGGTTCAAGCGCATGCCGGGCGTTGGTGAGTTCTAGGAACAGGTACTGGATGCGGTCGGTCATCAGTTCGAAGGAATCGCGTTCTCGGAACTGATATCGGTAGAGCACCTGGTCGGTCCCTTTATGGATGGAAAAGTCCATGACGCCGATAAAGTACACGGACGGGAAATCGTACGAGCTTTGTCCGGAAATCATCTGCTCCTGGATCGCGAAAGTGGAGTTGAATACAGCTCTCTCATAGAAGAACTCCTGCTCGGAGAGTTGCATTTCGACGACGAACCGGGTTCCGTCTTCGTCGGTACATTCGACATCGACGCGGACACCCTTGTTATCGGGAAGGGGGTTGATGTGTTCCTGGGGAGCATAGCTGAGCGAAACGATCCGTCGTTCCGGGATGAGTTCCTGGAGGAAGAGGGTGAGGAGTCTCTGGCGTCCCTCGATTCCGAAGGCTCTCTTGAACCAGTAGTCGAGCAGGATTCGGGCGTATCGCCTCGGGGTTTTTGTGGTGTCCATGGCTTTTTTTCGCAAACATGGGGAAAAGAGCTGTCTCAAAAAAAGTTTAGACGGTTAATTTCCGAACCGGCCCTGCAAGCCTGCAGAAGGCCGATTCCGGTCCGTTTCGGCCGACACGATCTGCACTTTTTGCGGTTCATTTCTGAAAAAACACTTTCGAATCGGCCCCGGAGACTGCTGCAGTGTGCATAATCGGAAAAAACGCTTAGACGGCTATGAAGCAAACCACCCCCACCTTCAAAGACATCGCCAACCGCTGGCTTACCGAGATGGCCTGCGTGGTGACGCCGGTGCCGGGCGACAGGCTGGACATTTCGGAGGAGGAAGTCAAGGCGCTGGACAGGTTGAAGGGCTGATTTCCGGGTGGGCCGTCTTTCTTTTCTCTCTCCTTTTGATTATCTTTGAGGCTGCCAGAACGGTAGCCTTATGCGTCGTTATGATGAAGGAATGAAAAAGGTAGCATTGGTACTCTCCAGCGGAGGCCCCCGGGGCTTCGCTTATATCGGGGCCATCGAGGAGCTGGTCCGCCGGGGCTATGTCATCTCGTCCGTTACCGGGACCTCCGCCGGTGCCCTCGTGGGGGGCGTCTATGCGGCCGGAGGCTTGGAAACGTTCAAGGAATGGATTACTGGCCTGACGCCCGCCCAGGTCATGACGCTGATGGACCCGGCGTTCAGCCGGACGGCCCTCGTGAAGGGAGAGCGGCTGATGCGGGAGATCCGGAAAAGGGTCCCGGACGTACGGATCGAAGACCTTCCGATCCCCTTCACTGCCGTGGCGACGGACCTGTATACCGGGGAAGAAGTCCTTTTCCGGGAGGGGCCGCTCTTCGACGCCGTCCGGGCCAGCATATCGATTCCGTCGATGTTCGTGCCGGTACGCATGGGCACGCACACGCTGGTCGATGGCGGCATCTGCAACACCTTCCCGCTCAACCGTGCCGTCCGGACGGAGGGCGACATCCTCATCGGCTTCAACGTGAACGAGATCGACGCGGGGGAGATCCGGTCCTTCCTCGAATCGCGGAGGGAACTTGACGACAGAGGAACCGCACTGAAGGAGGAAGCGCAGCATGTCCTCAAGGAGACGCTTTCCGCTCCCGGAGTCGATTCCCTCCGCCGGGTGAAAGAACTGATTATGACCGGTGTCGAGACTTTCCAGGAGGACCATCAACTGGAATTGGACGGACGGGAAAGACGGATTCCGACCGGGGCCGACGACAACGTGGCGACCATCCTGGACCGGAGTTTCGGCATCATGAACTGCGCCATGGCGCGCCAGAGCATCGCCCTCGCCCCGCCCGACATCCTTGTAAGTCTTCCTTACGATTCCTATCAGGGGGTGGCCGCATACGCCCGTGCCGGCGAGATTATCGACAAGGGCCGGGAACTGATGTCCCGGGCCCTGGACCGCCATGAAACAGGATCATCCGTGAAACCTTAGCGCATGGAACAGAGGGAAACCGTTACAAAAGAAACCTGGCAGTACCGCGAGGACCTTCGGGAGCCGAAGCGGTATCAGGTTTTCGTCATCAACGATGACATGACGACCTTCGAGTTTGTCGTAAGCGTCATGATGGACGTGTTCGGCAAAAGCGAGGAGGACGCCTGGATGATCGCGGACCGGACCCATCATCACGGAAAGGCCCTCGTCGGGACCTACACCTGTGATATGGCCCATACCAAAGTCAACAAGGCGGTCTCCCTGGCGCGGGAGAACGGTTTCCCGCTCAGTTTTACCATCGTACCGGAAGAGAAGAAATGAACAGTGAGATATCACCCGGCGTCCAGTTGGCGCTGAACAAGGCGGCGGGATTCGCCGGCAAGCACCATACGCAGTATATCACCCCCGAGATCTTCCTGCAGGGGCTCTTGACCCTGGAGCGGTTCCGTTCGGTACTCGAGGGGTTCGCGACCTCGCTGGCGGAGGCCGGGAAGGACCTGGCGGGCTACATTGCTGCCAATGCCGAAAAGGCCGACGGCGATATCAAGGAGTTGGAACTGTCCTACCAACTGATGCAGGCCTTCCAGATGGCCGATGTCCAGGTGATCCAGTCCGGCGCCGAACGGATCGCCGTCCCGCACATCATCTACGCCTTCTACCAGCTCGAGGACAGTTATGCCGCCTTCTGGCTGAAAAAGTATGTCACCCCGGCCCAGGGCGACCTTGTCAGCGCCTTGAATGATGCTTATGCCGATGAGCCCTCCGGAGCGGAGGCCCAGGGCGCAGGAGACGAGTCGCAGAAAGCCTGGATGCGTTCCTGCCGTTCCTTGTCGGCGGAACAGGACTGGCGGCTCATCGGGCGGGAGAAAGAGATCGCCAGGGCCCTGCTGGTCCTTTGCCGGAAGCAGAAGTGCAATCCGGTCTTCGTCGGCGAGCACGGGGTGGGAAAGACCGCCATCGTCCGCGGGCTTGCCGCCCTGCTGGAGAAGGGAGATGTCCCCGGACGTCTGCAAGGAAAGAAACTGTATTCGCTTGATTTCTCATCCGTTATATCCGGAGCGCAGTTCCGGGGAGACCTTGAGCGAAGGATGAAGGAGGTCCTGGACGGAGTGGCCGCCGAAGGGAACATCATCCTTTTCATCGACAACATCCATGAGATTGTCGGAGCGGGGCGCACCGGCGACAGTGCCAGCGACGCGACGAGTCTCCTCGTCCCCTATATCGAGCGGCGTGACATCGCCTTTATCGGGGCGACGACCTTCGAGGACTACAAAAAGAGCGTGAACCGGAGCAAGAACCGGGAGAGGCTGTTCCAGAAGATCGAGGTCGAGGAACCTTCCCGGGACGAGGCCGTGGAGATCCTGGAAGGACTCCGGGGGCAGTTCGAGGCCTTCCACGGAGTCCGGTATGCGGACGGCGTCATCCGGTATGCCGTCGAGAGCAGCGAGCGGTACATCCACGGACGTTTCCTGCCCGAGAAAGCCATCGACCTGCTGGACGAATCCGGGGCCTGGCTGGAGATGCACCCGTCCGAAAGCGGGGAACAGGTGGTGGACAAGGCCCTCGTGCAGGCGGTGCTGAGCCGGATCAGTGGGATCGACCTGACCGACAAGGGTGAGGATGAGGACGCCGTGTATTCGCTCAAGGACGAGCTGAAGAAGCGGATCTTCGGGCAGGACGGTGCCATCGACACCGTCTGCGATGCCGTCTATACGGCGAAGGCGGGCCTGTCCGATGCGCGGAAGCCGATGGCGTCGTTCCTTTTCGTAGGCCCTACGGGTGTGGGAAAGACCCAACTCGCCAAGGACCTTTCGGACCTCCTCCGGATGCCGCTCCTGCGTTACGACATGAGCGAGTACGCGGAGAAGCACACCGTGTCCAAGTTCATCGGCGCCCCGGCCGGTTATGTGGGCTACGAAGACGGCGGCATCCTGGTGGACGCGATCCGGCGTTCCCCGCACTGTGTCCTGCTGCTGGACGAAATCGAGAAGGCCCACCAGGACATCTACAATCTCCTGCTCCAGATCATGGACTATGGAACGCTGACGGATTCCCGCGGCCAGAAGGCCGATTTCCGGAGTTCTATCATCATCCTGACGTCGAATGCCGGCGCCCGGTTCGCCAGCCGTCCCTCCATCGGTTTCGCGCCTGAAATCCATGCCGGCGAGGCGATGGGGAAGGAGGTGCGGAACGTCTTCGCCCCCGAGTTCGTCAACCGGCTGTCGGCGACGGTCGTTTTCAACAACCTCTCCGAGGAGATGGCCCGCCTGATCGTCGATGCCAAGATCCGGGAGTTCGATACGCAACTCGAAGGGAAAGGCATCCGCCTGACCTACTCCGGCGAAGCCCGCGCCGGAATCCTCCGGAAAGGGTATTCGCAGGAATACGGGGCCCGGGAGATCGAGAGAGTCATCACACGGGACATCAAGCCGCTCGTGGTCAAGGAAATCCTGTTCGGCTTCCTCAAGGACGGGGGAGAGGCCGAGATTACCTGCACGGCCGACGGTTTCATCCTGAAGAATAAGTCATGAGCCGCATCGCCGTGGAAGAAGGTCTTTTCCCGAAACCGAAGAAGGGGAATGGCTACGGTCTGATAGCCGTCGGGGGCGACCTGTCCCCGGAAATCCTCGTGGAGGCCTACTCCCACGGTGTTTTCCCCTGGTCCGACTTCCGGGAAGGAACCATCCTGTGGTACTGTCCCTATGACCGTTTCGTCATCTTTCCGGCCGAAATCCATGTCTCCCACTCGACACGGAACCTCTTCAACAAGGGGATCTACCGGATCAGCTTCAACACGGCCTTCCGGGAAGTTATCCGGCATTGCAGCGAGCTCCGGATCGACGAGGAAGGCGCCTGGCTCGGCCCTCAGATGGTCGAGGCCTATACCCGGCTGCACGACCTTGGCTTTGCCCGGAGCGTCGAAGTCTGGAATGGAGAGGACCTCGTCGGCGGACTGTACGGGGTCCATCTGAACGGAATCTTCGCCGGGGAAAGCATGTTCTCCCTGGAACCGGGCACCTCCAAGCTCGCCCTAGTCAGCCTGGCCCGGAAGATGGAGGCGGACGGCGAGAAACTGATTGACTGCCAGTTCCGGACCGACCACCTGGCGTCCATGGGCGGAAGGACGGTCCCCTACGACGAATACATGCGCATCGTCCGGGACGGACGATAGATGGTCATGAAAGCATCCTTAAAACTTTGTATGATATGCAGAACATTCCATTGAATAACGGCGTCCGGATGCCCATCATCGGGTACGGCGTGTACCTGGTGGACCCTTCCGTTACGGAACGGTGCGTAATGGATGCGCTCAGCGTAGGATACCGTTCGCTGGACACTGCCCAGTACTATGAAAACGAGGCGATGGTGGGGGCGGCGGTCCGGAAATCCGGCATCTCCCGCAACGAAATTTTCATTACCTCGAAACTGTGCCTCTCCAGGCCGTCTTACCAGCGGGCGAAAGAAAACGTGAAGGGCACCCTTCAGCGGATGCGGCTGGACTATCTGGATCTCATGCTCATCCATTGGCCGATGGGAAACGACGGAGAGATCTGGGCGGCCTTCGAAGACCTCGTGAAAGAAGGATGCCTGAGGAGCATCGGCGTATCCAACTTCTATCCTGAGCAGTTTGACCGGCTGGTCCGGAACGCTTCGATCATCCCTGCGGTCAATCAGATTGAGACCCATGTCTTTTACCAGCAGCGGCCGATGATGGCCAGGATGGCCGCGGCCGGAACCGCCGTGGAATCCTGGGGGCCGCTGGCCGAAGGCCTGAACGGCATTTTTACGAATCCCGTCCTGACCGAGGTCGGAGCGGCGCATGGAAAGACGGCTGCCCAGGTCGCGCTCCGCTTCCTGACCCAACAGGGCGTCATCGTCATCCCCAAGTCAGTCCACAGGGAGCGGATGGTCCAGAATCTGGACACGCTGGACTTCGACCTCTCGGATGACGAAATGGACGCCGTCCGGGGCCTGGACACCGGCCATAACCTGGAAGGCTGGCCGTCGGATGCATTAAAGTACAATCCCCAAGATTACCGCCGATGAAAGCACTTGTCATAGGCGCCACCGGCGCCGTCGGAAAAGACCTTGTAGCTCAGCTGCTTAAGGATGACTCTTTTGAAAGGGTCGATGTCTTTGTAAGAAGGGAGATTCCCCTCCTTTCCTCCAAGCTGGTCTCCCATGTGGTTGATTTTGACCATCCCGAGGGGTGGACCGGCCTTCTTACGGGCGATGTCCTCTTCTCCTGCCTGGGCACCACGATTAAGGCAGCCGGCAGCCGGGATGCCCAGTGGAAGGTGGATTATACGTATCAGTTTGAAGTTGCGAAGGCCGCATGGGCAAACGGCGTCCGGCAGTACATCCTTGTTTCCTCCGTCGGGGCCGACGCTAAATCCAAGATATTCTATTCCAGGATGAAAGGCAGGCTGGATGAAGACGTGGCGAAACTCGGTTTCCCGGGCTGTTTCATCCTCCGTCCTCCGTCCCTGATCCGGAAGGGGAGTGACCGGTTCGGAGAAAAAGCCGGGGTGGCTGTCCTGAAGGCGCTGAATGCCATCGGTCTCATGCGCTCCTGGACACCGATGCCCACGGAAGATGTGGCGGCCGCCATGGTCCGTCTCGCCAAGTCCGGGAAAACCGGACACGACATCATCACCTCGCAGGAAATCCGTATATTCGCATATTCAAAGTGATTTGGCTATGATCCTTTCCACACCTCCGGCCATGGAAGAGCCCGTACTCAACCCGCATAACAAGGAAGAGTATCCGCCCATGCATACGGCGGAGCATATCCTCAATGCAACGATGGTGCGCCTGTTCGGCTGCCCCAGGTCCAGGAACGCCCACATCGAACGAAAGAAATCCAAGTGTGACTATGAGTTGGCGGAGGCTCCTTCGGATAAGCTAATCGCCCGGATCGAAAAGACCGTCAACGATGTTATCGCCAGGAACCTTCCCGTCACGGTGGAGTTTCTCCCCAGGGAGGAAGCTGCGGGGATCGTGGACCTGAGCAAACTCCCGGAGGGCGTCTCTGACACGCTCCGGATTGTCCGGGTAGGGGATTACGACGCCTGCGCCTGCGCCGGTGCCCATGTGAAGAACACCTCGGAAATCGGTACGTTCAGGATTCTCAGCCATGATTACGGGAACGGTCGCTGGCGTGTCAGATGGAAAGTTCAATAGTATGAGAAGAATGCTTTCTGTATTTGCAGGGCTTGTCTGTATTCTGTCCTGCCAGCCTCCATCCGAGTTGCCATACACCCGGATGAGGAATTACTATGTCCGCAACGACGCGGAATTGCCTGTTGAAGGAAAAATCGATGACCGCGCCACGTTCGAGAGCCTTTTCGGGATGGCCACACTTATGGGAACGGACGGACAGCCGACGCCTGTTGACTGGGATGGCGAGTTCGTCCTTGCCGTGGTGGACCCGGCGACAAACAACCTGGCCACACTTGACCCGGAGTCCCTGCGTCAGGAGGGCGAAGAACTCGTCTTCACATACACGGAGACTTCGGGGGACAAACAGTCCTACTGGACCATCCCTGTCCTGATGATAAAAGTGGACAGGAAGTACGGTACGGGATCGGTCAGATTCATCCGCCATAAGACTGGGGGATCCGGGCGGGCCGTCCCCGGGAATCGGTAAACGAACGGGCTGAATTACTCCCCTCAGTCGTAATTGGGACTATGAAACCGAAGAAGAAACAAAAGAAACTCCACATCAGCGAAGCCGACTTCATGCTGGCCAACCGCCGTGCGGCTCGGCTGGAAGAGATCGAGCAGCACGGAAAGCCCGTTTCCTTCAGGAAGGTCTTGCATAAATCCAGGAAGGTCTATGACCGGAAGAAGATAAGGAAGGAGATCCCTTCCGAGTGACTCCGTCACCGTCAAATACCCCGTATCAAATACGTGTTCCTTTATCGTT
>Ga0310697_10006102_pt1 | contig 11507 bp, 7 predicted proteins | sample 172DNAGHGlowgp2_FD_203883 | JGI IMG/M metagenome (GOLD analysis project Ga0310697, IMG submission 203883) | Sheep rumen microbial communities from Palmerston North, Manawatu-Wanganui, New Zealand - 1728 DNA GHGlow gp2 (v2) (version 2) | ecosystem: Host-associated > Mammals > Digestive system >... | reverse complement strand
AACAATGTAAGGGTGGGGCAACACCCACCCTTATTCTACGGGTGTAGCTCAGTTGGTAGAGCATCGGTCTCCAAAACCGAGTGTCGAGAGTTCGAGCCTTTCCACCCGTGCTTTTTATTAAGGTTCAATAGAAGATGAAAATAATCAATTACATTAAAGAGTGCTACACTGAGCTCAAAGAGAAGGTCACTTGGCCGACTTGGCAAGAGCTTAGGAGTAGTGTGCTGGTAGTGTCCATTGCTTCCCTATTAATCGCTTTGGTGGTTTTTCTGATGGACATCTCCTTCAAGAATCTGTTAGAAGCGTTTTACAACCTGTTCTGATGGATTGATTGAATCTTGATGAGCAAGTATTTGTTAACTCACTAATTTTGTCAGGAAGATGAGCGACACGAACGAGACGAAGTGGTATGTGGTGAAGGCTATTTCTGGTAAGGAGAAAAAGGTAAAGGAATACCTTGAGTCCGAGATCAAGAGGCTGAACCTGCAAGACCTTATTCCTACAGTCCTTATCCCGACTGAGAAGTACTTTGAAGTGAAAAACGGCAAGAAGGTGTGCAAAGAGCGCAACTATTTGCCGGGTTATGTGCTTGTGGAGGCTGTCTTGGTAGGTGAAGTGGTTCATGTCATTAAGAGTGTCCCTAATGTGCTCGGTTTCTTGGGCACGGCAGGTGAACCTACCCCGATGCGCCCGCAAGAGGTGAAGCGGATTCTTGGCAAGGTGGATGAGCTCCAGGGCATGGGCGCTGGCAGTGATGTTACGTTCATGGTTGGACAGTCTGTCATTGTGAACGACGGTCCTTTCAGCACATTCCAAGGTGTCATCGAAGAGGTGAACGAGGAAAAGAAGAAACTGAAGGTCGCCGTTAAGATTTTCGGTAGGAAGACGCCGCTTGAGCTGAGTTTCTTCCAGGTGAAGTTGGAGAGTTGATAAGTATTTGTGAGTTAAATTGTTGCCTAACACTTAATTAAGGATTTAAAAATGGCAAAAGAAGTAAGCGGATTAATTAAATTGCAAATCAAAGGAGGAGCTGCGAATCCCGCCCCGCCCGTCGGTCCCGCATTGGGTTCGAAGGGTGTGAACATCATGGAATTCTGCAAGCAGTTCAACGCCCGTACCCAGGATCAGGCTGGCAAGGTTTTGCCCGTCATTATCACTGTGTATAAGGACAAGTCTTTCGATTTCATCGTTAAGGCTTCTCCTGTGGCTGTCTCCATCATTGAGGCTGCGAAGATCAAAGGCGGCTCCAAGGAACCTAACCGTACGAAAGTCGGTTCGTTGACTTGGGACCAAGTGCGTGAAATCGCCACCAATAAGATGAAAGACATGAATTGCTTCACCGTCGAGTCAGCCATGTCAATGGTTGCTGGTACGGCACGCAGCATGGGCGTGAAGATAACCGGCGAATCACCTTTAAAGAAAGACTAAGATCTTTCATGCATTTGTAGAACAAAAAACAGTTAGTTAAATGTCAAAAGTATCCAAACAGAGGAAAGAAGCTTTAGCTAAGTTCGACAAAAGCAAGAGTTACTCCTTGAATGAAGCAGTTAATATCGTAAAGCAAATCACTTACAGCAAGTTTGATGCTTCTGTAGACTTGAACATCCGTCTGGGTGTCGATCCCCGCAAGGCCAATCAAATGGTGCGCGGTTCGGTGACGCTTCCTCACGGCACTGGTAAAGTCGTCCGCGTCCTGGTTCTCTGCAACCCCGACAAGGCACAAGAAGCTTTAGACGCTGGAGCTGATTACGTTGGTCTGGATGAATACATCCAAAAGATCAAGGATGGTTGGACCGATATTGACATTGTGATCACCACTCCTAACATCATGCCTAAGGTGGGTGCCCTGGGCCGTATTCTCGGTCCCCGCGGCTTGATGCCCAACCCCAAGACAGGAACCGTTACGATGGACGTCGCAAAGGCTGTTCAAGAAGTGAAGGCCGGTAAGATCGACTTCAAGGTCGACAAATACGGCATCATTGCTGCTGGAGTCGCTAAGGTTAGCTTCTCTCCTGAACAGATTTTTGATAACGCCAAGGAACTGATTCAGGCCGTTATCAAGTTGAAACCAGCTGCTGCTAAAGGTACGTATGTGAAGAGCATCTATATCTCTAGCACGATGAGTCCGGGTGTGCAGATCGATGTCAAATCAGTAGCAAACTAAATGAAAGGAAGTTATTGAAATGAGAAAAGAAGATAAACAAGTCCTCATCGACTCCATACTCAGTGAACTGAAAGCCTGCCCTAATTTCTATCTGACTGATGTCTCCGACCTCAATGCCGAGAAGACAAATCAGTTGAGAAGACAGTGCTTTAACAGTGGTGTGAAAATGATCGTTGTCAAGAACGCTCTGCTTCATAAGGCTATGCAGCAGATGGAGAAGGACTATGAAGGCCTTTACGACGTTCTGAAAGGATCGACTGCGCTGATGCTTTGCGAGACCGGAAACGCTCCCGCCAAGCTGATCAAGAACTTCCGTAAGACCAGTGACCGTCCCATCCTGAAAGGTGCATTCATCGAAGAGTGCTGCTACATCGGCGACGATATGATCGACGCCTTGTGCAACATCAAGTCGAAGAACGACCTCATCGCTGACGTCATCGCCTTGCTGCAATCACCGATGAAGAACATCATCAGCGGTCTGCAGTCTGGTGGCCACAAGTTGAGCGGCATTCTCGAGACATTGTCCGAAAGACCAGAATAATAATCGAATGTGATTCATTCAAACAAAAGAAAGTATTAACAATTTAAAATAAATAGTAAAATGGCAGATCTTAAAGCTTTTGCTGAACAATTAGTCAACCTCACCGTGAAGGAAGTGAACGAACTTGCTAACATCCTGAAGGAAGAGTACGGTATTGAACCCGCAGCCGCCGCTGTTGCTGTTGCTGCTCCTGCTGCTGGTGGCGCTGCTGCCGCTGCTGAAGAGAAGACTTCTTTCGACGTCATCCTGAAGAGCGCAGGCGCTCAGAAGTTGGCCGTCGTGAAGTTGGTGAAGGAACTCACCAGCCTCGGTCTGAAGGAAGCCAAGGAACTCGTTGACGCTGCTCCTAAGGCTATCAAGGAAGGCGTGAGCAAAGACGAAGCTGCTGCACTGAAGAGCCAACTCGAAGAGGCTGGTGCAGAAGTGGAAGTGAAATAAGGATTCAATTCCCGTTAATAACGGCATTCAACCTCAGTCCCGAAATAGGGGCTGAGGTTTGTGCCGATTTTTCGCTTTATGCGAAATTCCTCCCTTCGTTTGTTCGTCACTCCCATTACATCACTTAAAAACAATAAACACCTTGGCAACAAAAACAACTGAAAGAATCAGCTTCGCGTCCATCAAGAAGTCGTTTGAATATCCTGATTTTCTGGATATTCAACTTCAGTCTTTTCAGGATTTCTTCCAATTGGAGACCAATCCCGACAACAGGAAAAACGAAGGCCTTTACAAGGTCTTTGCTGAGAATTTCCCCATCACCGACGCACGAGGCAATTTTAATCTTGATTTTCTTGACTATTACATCGACGCTCCTCGCTACAGCATTGAGGAGTGTATCGAACGTGGTCTGACCTATAGCGTTCCTCTCAAGGCGAAACTTAAGCTTTCTTGCAACGATGAGGAACACGAAGACTTTGAGACCGTCGTCCAAGACGTGTATCTCGGCATGATTCCGTATATGACGCCTCGCGGCACTTTCGTCATTAACGGCGCCGAGCGCGTTGTGGTCTCACAATTACACCGTTCCCCCGGTGTTTTCTTCGGCCAGAGCCAGCATGCCAATGGCACCATGTTGTATTCGGCTCGTATCATTCCCTTCAAGGGCTCTTGGATGGAATTCTCGACCGACATCAACAATGTCATGTATGCCTACATCGACCGTAAGAAGAAATTGCCCATCACAACTCTGCTTCGTGCCATTGGATACGAAAGTGACAAGGACATCCTCGATGTCTTTAACCTTGCCGAAGAAGTGAAGGTTTCCAAAGCCGGCCTGAAGCGCGTGTTGGGTCGCAAACTTGCCGCCCGCGTATTGCATACTTACTATGAAGACTTTGTCAACGAGGACACGGGCGAGTGTGTGTCCATCGAACGTAACGAAGTCATCATCGAGCGTGATGTTGCCCTTGAGGAAGAACATATCCAAAAGATTGTTGACAGTGGCGTGAAGACCATCTTGCTCCATAGCGAGTCGGAACGCGACGAGAATGACAGAATCTCTGACTATTCAGTCATTTTCAAGACTTTGGAAAAAGACCCCAGCAACTCCGAAAAGGAAGCTGTCGAATATATATATCGCCAACTGCGTAATGCCGAGCCGCCCGATGAGGAAACGGCCCGTGGCATCATCGAGAAGTTGTTCTTCTCCGACAAGAGATATGACTTGGGGTTGGTCGGTCGTTACCGCATCAACCGCAAGCTTAACCTTGACATTCCCGATGATGTCAAAGTCCTGACCAAGGAAGACATCATCGCCATCATCAAATATTTGGTCGAGCTGCTGAGCAGCAAGGCCGAAATCGATGATATTGACCACTTGAGCAACCGTCGTATCCGTACTGTTGGTGAGCAACTGCAAGCCCAGTTCGGCGTTGGCTTGGCCCGTATGGCCCGCACCATTCGTGAACGTATGAATGTGCGCGACAACGAGGTGTTTACACCTATCGACTTGATTAACGCCAAGACGCTGTCGTCGGTCATCAACTCGTTCTTCGGTACCAACCAGCTGTCGCAGTTTATGGACCAGACCAACCCGCTTTCTGAGATTACGCATAAGCGTCGTATCTCCGCCCTGGGTCCTGGAGGTCTGTCTCGCGACCGTGCCGGTTTCGAAGTTCGTGACGTGCACTACACGCACTACGGCCGTCTCTGCACCATCGAGACCCCTGAAGGTCCTAACATCGGTCTGATTTCGTCGCTCTGCGTGTTCGCCAAGATCAACAACCTCGGTTTCATTGAAACGCCTTACCGTGAGGTGAAGGATGGCAAGGTCGACTTCAAGAACGATCCGATCTACCTGACCGCCGAGCTTGAAGAAGACAAGATCATTGCCCAAGCTACCACTCCCGTTGATGACGAGGGGAGGTTTATCGACAAGGATATCAAGGCACGTTATATTGCCGACTATCCTATCGTTTCGCCAGAGGAGATCAATCTGATGGACGTCGGTCCCAACCAGATCGCCTCTATCGCCGCTTCTTTGATTCCGTTCCTGGAGCACGACGACGCCAACCGTGCTTTGATGGGTTCGAACATGATGCGTCAGGCTGTACCTTTGATGAATCCCGAAAGTCCTATCGTGGGCACTGGTATTGAACGCTCTGTTGCCAAGGATTCGCGCGTTCTTATCACTGCCGAGGGCGAGGGTGAGGTCGTCTTCGTCGACTCGAAGAAGATTGTCATCAAGTACGATCGCACTGACGAGCAACGTCTGGTCAGTTTTGACGACGATGTGAAGACCTATTATCTCACGAAGTATGCCCGTACTAACCAGAACACGAGTATCAACATCAAGCCTATCGTGCGTCGTGGCGAGCATGTAACCTTTGGTCAGATTATGACAGAAGGCTACGCCACGCAGAATGGTGACTTGGCTTTGGGTCGTAACCTGAAGGTGGCATTCATGCCTTGGAAAGGCTACAACTATGAGGATGCTATCGTTATTTCGGAGCGCATCGTGAAGGAAGACTTGTTCACCTCCATCCATATCGAGGAGTTCACCCTTGAGGTGCGCGACACGAAGCGTGGCTTGGAAGAGTTGACCAACGATATCCCGAACGTGAGCACTGACGCTACCAAGGATTTGGACGAACATGGTATCATCCGTGTGGGTGCCGAGGTCAAGGAAGGTGATATTCTGGTGGGTAAGATCACGCCTAAGGGCGAGAGCGATCCAACACCTGAGGAGAAGCTGCTCCGCGCTATCTTCGGCGACAAGGCTGGCGACGTGAAGAACGCCTCGCTGAAGGCTGGTCCTTCAATGAAGGGCGTGGTCATCGGCAAGCGCTTGTTCTCCCGCTTGCAAAAGGACCGCAAGGCCCGCGCCAAGGACAAAGAAGACATCGCCAAAATTGATGCCGCCTGCCAGAAGGAGTTGGGTGCCTTGAAGGACGTGCTGGTCGAGAAATTGATGACCTTATTGAATGGTCGCACTACGACGGGTGTCTACAACAACTTCAAGGAGAACCTCATTCCCAAGAAAGCCAAGTTCACAGCCAAGGCGCTCTACGAAATCGACTATCTGTCGGTCAACCCGAACAAGTGGACGTCGGATGAGAAGATCAACACTATGATTGGTGCCATCATCGACAACTACACGGTGAAGCACAAGGAGATTGAAGGCCGTTACAATCGCGAGAAGTATGTGGCCAGCGTCGGTGATGAGCTGCCTAACGGCATCGTCCAGATGGCCAAGGTGTATGTGGCCAAGAAGCGTAAGCTGATGATTGGTGATAAGATGGCCGGTCGTCACGGCAACAAGGGTATCGTGTCGAAGATCGTCCGCGCCGAGGATATGCCTTTCCTCGCCGACGGTACGCCTGTCGATATCGTTTTGAACCCCTTGGGTGTGCCTTCTCGTATGAACCTCGGTCAGATTTATGAGACTGTGCTCGGCTGGGCCGGTCACGAACTTGGCCTGAAGTTTGCCACGCCTATCTTTGACGGCGCCACTTTGGATGAAATCAATGCGTATATGGCTAAGGCTGGTTTGCCTGCCAATGGCCGAATGCAACTCTACGATGGTGAGACGGGCGAGCCTTTCGACCAGCCTGCCACCGTGGGTTACATCTACATGTTGAAGTTGCACCACATGGTTGACGATAAGATGCACGCCCGTTCGATTGGTCCTTACTCGCTGATTACGCAGCAGCCTCTGGGCGGTAAGGCCCAGTTCGGTGGCCAGCGTTTTGGTGAAATGGAGGTCTGGGCTCTCGAAGCCTTTGGTGCTAGCAACGTGTTGCAGGAAATCCTGACCGTGAAGTCGGACGATGTGAACGGCCGTGCCAAGGCTTACGAAGCCATCGTTAAGGGCGACAACATGCCTATCCCGGGCATTCCTGAGTCGTTCAACGTGCTCATCCACGAGCTCCGTGGCTTGGGTCTGGAAATCACCTTCAAGGACAAGGAAGGCCGTGTGTTGAATTGATGTTTAATGCTAGTAAAGAAAGGAAAGAAAAATGGCAACCAATAATATTGTAAATAGCAATTTCGCTAGCATAACGGTGAGCTTGGCTTCGCCGGAATCGATCCTCGCCCGTTCGCATGGCGAGGTGTTGAAACCCGAGACCATTAACTATCGTACCTACAAGCCCGAACGTGACGGTTTGTTCTGCGAGCGCATCTTCGGCCCTGTCAAGGACTGGGAGTGCCACTGCGGTAAATACAAGCGTATCCGCTATAAGAACATCATTTGCGACCACTGCGGTGTTGAGGTGACCGAGAAGAAAGTCCGTCGTGAACGTATGGGCCACATCTCGTTGGTGGTGCCTGTCGCTCACATCTGGTATTTCCGTTCGCTGCCCAACAAGATTGGCGCTTTGCTTGGTATTCCTACCAAGAAACTTGATTCCATCATTTACTACGAACGCTATGTGGTGATCCAAGGTGGTATCTTGGAAGGCAAGGAGATTCCAAACGACAATGATGGCCGTAAAGTCACTAAGTTGGAATTCCTCACCGAGGAAGAATATCTCGACCTGATGGAGATGATTCCGATCGAGAATCAATATTTGAGTGACGATGACCCGAACAAGTTCATCGCCAAGATGGGCGCTGATGCCATCTACGACCTTTTGGCAAAGCTCAACCTTGACGAGGAAGCCAACCGTCTTCGTGCCGAAGCCAATGAGGTGAAGGCCCAACAGAAAAAGCAGGAGCTGCTGAAGCGTCTGCAGGTGTTTGAAGCTTTTCGTGAGGCCAACAACCACATCGAGAATCGTCCTGAATGGATGATTGTGAAGGTGGTGCCGGTGATTCCGCCGGAGCTCCGTCCTCTCGTCCCGTTGGATGGCGGTCGTTTCGCCACTTCTGACTTGAACGACCTCTATCGTCGTGTCATCATCCGCAACAACCGTCTGAAGCGTTTGATTGAAATCAACGCTCCTGATGTCATCATGCGTAACGAGAAGCGTATGCTTCAAGAGGCCGTCGACTCGTTGTTCGACAACTCGCGCAAGTCGAGTGCAGTGAAGACCGACTCGAACCGTCCGCTGAAGTCGTTGAGCGACAGCCTGAAAGGTAAGCAAGGTCGTTTCCGTCAGAACCTGCTCGGTAAACGTGTCGACTACTCAGGCCGTTCCGTTATCGTGGTTGGTCCCGACCTGAACATGAACGAATGCGGTCTGCCTAAGGACATGGCCGCCGAGCTGTTCAAGCCGTTTGTGATCCGTAAACTCATTGAGCGCGGCATCGTCAAGACCGTGAAGTCGGCCAAGAAGATTGTCGACCGTAAGGATCCCGTCGTGTGGGACATCCTCGAGAACATCCTGAAGGGCCACCCGATTCTGCTGAACCGTGCTCCTACGCTGCACCGTCTGGGTATCCAGGCCTTCCAGCCGAAGCTTATCGAAGGTAAAGCAATCCGCCTGCATCCCTTGGTGTGTACGGCATTCAACGCTGACTTCGACGGTGACCAGATGGCTGTCCACGTACCACTGGGCAACGCCGCTGTGCTTGAGGCTCAGATTCTGATGTTGGCTTCGCACAATATCTTGAACCCCTCGAATGGAGCTCCTATCACGCTGCCTTCTCAGGATATGGTTTTGGGTTTGTATTACATCACCAAGCCACGCAAGAGCACGCCTGAGCATCCTGTAAAAGGTGAGGGCATGTCGTTCTACTCGCCGGAAGAGGTGATCATCGCCCACAATGAAGGTCGTGCCGACATGCACGCCATCATCAAGGTGCGTGTTAAAGTGCGTGAAGAGGACAAACTCGTCACGAAACTTATCGAGACTACTGTGGGTCGTGTCATCTTCAACCAAGTGGTTCCTGATGATCATGGTTTCATCAATGAGCTGTTGACCAAGAAATCGCTCCGTAGCATCGTTGGTGACATGGTGCGTATGGAAGGCACTGCCGTTACCACCAAGTTCCTTGACGACATCAAGAATATGGGTTACTATCAAGCTTACAAGGGTGGTTTGTCTTTCAACTTGGGCAACGTCCTTGTGCCTCAAATGAAGAGCAACCTCATTTCTGATGCTAACGCCAAGGCCGCTGAGATCCGTGAGTTCGAGAAGATGGGCTTCATGGGTCCCAACGAACGTTACAACCAGATCGTTGACCTTTGGACTGACGTCAACGCAAAGTTGACCCAAGAGGTGATGAAGGTGTTGTCGAGCGACGACCAAGGTTTCAACCCTGTGTACATGATGCTTCACTCTGGTGCTCGTGGTTCCGAGGCTCAGGTTTCGCAGCTTTGCGGCATGAGAGGTCTGATGGCCAAGCCTATGAAGGCTGGTTCGGGCGGCTCTGAAATCATCGAGAACCCGATTCTGTCGAACTTCCAGGAAGGTCTGTCCGTGTTGGAGTACTTCATCTCCACCCACGGTGCCCGTAAGGGTTTGGCCGATACCGCTCTGAAGACCGCTGACGCTGGTTATCTGACCCGTCGTCTGGTCGACGTGGCCCACGATGTCATCATCACCGAGAAAGACTGCGGTACGCTCCGTGGCATGACCATCTCGCGTGGTGAAGAGATCAAGGAACCGGGTAAGCACTCCTTGCTTTACGACCGCATTCTTGGTCGTGTGGCTTTGCACGATGTGACGCATCCTCAGACGGGTGAACTCATTGTCGCTAGCGGTCAGGAAATCAATGAAGCCATTGCCGAGGCTATCGATGAGTCGCCTTTGGAAGGTGTCGAAATCCGTTCCGTGTTGACATGTGAGTCGAAGCGTGGTGTGTGTGCCAACTGTTATGGCCGCAACCTTTCTTCAAGCAAACTGGTACAGAAAGGTGAGGCTGTGGGTGTTATCGCCGCACAGTCCATTGGTGAGCCTGGCACCCAGCTGACTCTGCGTACCTTCCACCAAGGTGGTAAGGCTTCGAAGGGCTTGGTGGCTAACAGCACCGAGGCCAAGTATGACGGCTACATTGAGATCGACGAACTTCGTTCTGTCGAGGTTAGCAAGGACAATGATACCTATCAGATTGTCATCGGTCGTTCTGCTGAATTGAAGCTCCACGACAACAACACTGATGTCGTCTTGATGACAACCAACATTCCATACGGTGCCAAGTTGTTCTTCAAGTCGGGCGACCAAGTGAAGAAGGGCGACAAGATTTGCGAATGGGATCCCTACAATGCCACCATCATTTCCGAGTATAGTGGTAAGGTGCGTTTCCAGAATGTCATCGAAAACGTGACCTACCGTAACGAAATCATCGCAGAGACGGGATTCAACGAACGCGTCATCATCGAGGGTAGGAGAGGAGCTAAGAACCCGCTCATCGACATCGTGGATGAGAACGGCGAGACCATCGTTTCCTACGACTTGCCCGTCGATGCTCATGTCGTTGTTGAAGAAGGCGATGCTGTCACAGCGGGTGACCAACTGGTTCGTATACCGCGTAACGTCTCTGGTGGCGGCGATATTACTGGCGGTCTGCCGCGTGTGCAAGAGCTGTTTGAGGCTCGTAATTCCATTGATCCGGCTGTTGTGTCCGAGATTGACGGTATCGTCCACCTCGAGAAGAAACTCAAGCGCGGTAACCGTGAGGTCGTAGTCACTGCCAAGACGGGAGAGGAGAAGCGTTATCTTATTCCAACCTCGAAGCAGATTCTGGCTCAAGAGAATGACTTCGTGAAGGCAGGCCAACCGCTTTCGGAAGGTGTCATCACACCTGCCAGCATCTTGGCCATCATGGGACCGATGAAGGTGCAGGAATACATCGTCAACGAGGCACAAAGCGTGTACCGTCAACAAGGTGTGGTCATCAACGACAAGCACTTCGAGGTCATTGTGCGTCAGATGATGCGCAAGGTCGAAATCCTTGATCCGGGCGATACTCGTTTCCTGCAGGGAGAGCTTGTCAACAAGCTGGCCTTCCAGGAGGAGAACGATGACATCTATGGCAAGTTCTTCGTTGAGGACAATGGCGCTTCTGACAAGTTGCAGAAGGGTGAAATTGTTTCAGCCATGAAGCTCCGCGAAGAGGAGTCTGCACTGAAGCGTAAGGACTTGACACTGCCTACGGTGCGTCCCGCACGTCCCGCCACGGCCACCCAGGTGCTACAAGGTATCACCCGTGCCGCTTTGGCTACCGATAGCTTCATCTCGGCTGCCTCCTTCCAGGAGACCACCAAGGTGTTGACTAATGCTGCTATTGCGGCTAAGAGCGACTTCCTGCTCGGCATGAAGGAGAATGTGATTGTCGGTCACAAGATTCCAGCTGGCACAGGTCTGCGCGAGTATGAGGATTTGATTGTGGGGTCTCGTGAAGAGTACGAGGAACTGCAAGAAAAGGCCTCTGCTGAATAACACGTTAATGAATCTAGCGGGGATGGCCTTCGAGGCT
>Ga0310697_10006101_pt1 | contig 11508 bp, 15 predicted proteins | sample 172DNAGHGlowgp2_FD_203883 | JGI IMG/M metagenome (GOLD analysis project Ga0310697, IMG submission 203883) | Sheep rumen microbial communities from Palmerston North, Manawatu-Wanganui, New Zealand - 1728 DNA GHGlow gp2 (v2) (version 2) | ecosystem: Host-associated > Mammals > Digestive system >... | reverse complement strand
GACGCTTCCAGGAAGGCTACGAAGGAAGACATCGAGGCTGTAGCAAGTATATTGAATAAACTGTCCAATAATTAGGACGGCTCGGAGAATAAAATGCTCGCATCAGGAGGTGATGCGTATGAATGTGATCTTGGCGGACCTCCCCGAACATATCAAGGGGATGACGGTCAGGACTTTTGATGAAGAGGAATGCTATACAATAGTATTGAACAGTCGGCTATCGTGGGAGCAGCAGCTCGAAACGTATCGCCACGAACTGGATCACATAGGCGACGCTGACTTCGGCCTTGACTGCTCACCGGATACGATAGAATGGCTCAAGCACGTAGGATAGGAGAAACAAATGGCTAATGCAAAACGTTGCTCGCATTGTGGGGCAGTGTTCCCTGGCAATCTGAATGTCTGCCCTTATTGCGGACGGAAATACAAGAAGCCACTTTCTTCGCGGTGGTGGTTCATTGTCCTAATGATTGTCGGCGGGCTTTTTCTGATCATGCTCATCGGCACGTTACTCGGAGAGCTGGGCAAGCCGGATGTAAGATCTCCCGAAGAAATAGCCGAGACGGAATATATGGAAGTAACCGTTGACGACCTGTATGATGCCCTCCTGGCGAATCAGTTGGCAGCTGAAGACACCTATGTAGATGCCTTTGTTGCAGTTACAGGCGAGCTCTCATACATCGATGCAAACGGCGAATACATAAAAATCTCCGGGAGCACGTATGACATGATGTGTGATATTGAAACGACCGAAGTCCTGGACAAGGTCAAGACTCTGGTCATAGGTGATACCATCACAGTCAAGGGACAAATCAAATCGATAGATTCGCTTGGATACTATATGGATATCGAAGGCATAGAATAATGGCAAGAAAAGGATATGTACAGAGGACGCTAATATATGAGGGTGTCCGCTATTATGTGACAGGGAAGACCGAAGCAGAGGCCGAGGCAAAGCGTGAACTGCTTCGCCGAGATCTGGAAGACGGCAAAGTCGGCATCACAAAGAACATGTCTGTCGGGAGATGGGCAAAGGAATGGCTCGAGATCTACAAGAAGCCCGAGGTGAATCCGAGGCACTACAAGGACCTAGAAGGCATCGTGAACAATTTCATCGTTCCGGACCTTGGAGGGATGCGAGTCAAGAGTGTGAAGCCTGTGCACCTGAAGAAGATCCTGTCGAAAACGACCGGATATTCTGACAGTTATGTCAGCAAGATCTATGATGTCATTCGGCAGATATTCCGTGAAGCATACCGCAACAACCTCGTTGCTCAAGACCCCGCAGAAGCTCTAAAAAAGCCTTCTGGGCGAGGAAAGAAGCAAAGGCGGGCAATCACTCCACAAGAGCGGAAACTAACGCTAAAAGTCGCAAAAGAGCACCGAGGCGGCACGTTCATATTGATAATGCTATATAGTGGTCTTCGCCCTGGCGAGGTCGCTGCGCTCACTTGGCGTGACATCGACTTCAAGGAGCAGGCCATCCACGTGAGACGCGCCCTGAAGGCAGACGGCACTGTTGCCCTGCCTAAAACGAGCGCCGGCTATCGTGATGTACCTCTTCCGTGGGATCTCGCTGATTGGCTGAGAACAAGGCCGAGAACATCGATGCTGGTATGCACTAATTCGCAGAACGAGCAGTACACGGCCTCATCGATGAAAGCGATGTTCCGGAGCTTCAAGCGCGATATGAACATTGAAGCCGGGTGCCGTGTGTTCCGCAATCAGGTGATGCCTCCATATGCGGTAGGCGATGACCTGACACTATACTGCTACAGGCACACATACTGCACCGACCTTCAAGCTGCAGGTGTCCCGATCAACGTAGCAAAGGAACTGATGGGCCACTCTTCCATAGCCGTAACAGCGCAGATCTACACTCACAAAAGCGAGGATGCGTTCAAAAATGCAGCGGATCTGATAAACGCCTATGTGGTACAAAGTGTGGTACAGGATTCAGAAGACGTTGAAACATCAATAGGTTGAGGCTAAACAGCCTCTATCTCTTAATCAGGGTGTCCAGGGTTCGAACCCCTGATCATCCACCACTCGAAAACACTGCAATTCCAACGGATTGCGGTGATTTTTATTTTTAGTCAGGAACGCTTCTAATGGCGTAATTTGACCTAATTTGACCCATTTGGTGTGGTACATCGTGTGGTACACATTTTTCAGACACGCAAAAAGACCGGGGGAAAAAACAAATAAAAAACCCCGGTCTTTTGCGTAGTATAAGTAGAAAGGAGGCTTTCTCCCTTAGGAGCCTTAATCCTGTCCGAACCATTCCGGCTCGGCTATTTTTTTATCTATCAGCCATTTGTTGAACATAGATGTCATATACCAGTTGCCGTGTAGCACGTGGAAGTAGTGCTCACCCAGAGTCAGGATCTCCTGCGTCTCCTCCGGCTTTAAAAGCAGAAGGAGCAGGAGCTGAGTGCGGAGCACGTCCTTCTCGAGTACGGCAAGTTTGCCTTTGACATTCTTCTTTGAGTCGTGGCGAGTGATAAGGTACTGGAGCAGAGCAAAGAGTCCGTTGCTGGCTAATATCGCCACTATAATCGTTGCAGTTGTATCCATTGTCCTTACCTCACTTTATCTTTTTGATTCTTACAAGCATATTGACCTTGCGCTTGGCATACGATGAATAGTTCACTGACAGCCCGCGCTTATGGCCCATAGTATTGAATATCGAGTTGCCGTCCTTGTCCGTGCCCATATATACCATCGTGTGGTAGCCTGGGTTGCCGAAGCCTACAATGTCGCCCTTCTTGACCTTGCCTTCCTTGCGGAGCTGCTTAAGTGTCTTATTCGGATATGAAAGCGCATACAGTTCCTTGTGCTTCTTCACATAGTCCGCAGCAGGACCGCTGATGCGCTTGTGATCCGGATGGAAATAGAAATACTCGCCCTTCGGTATCATTCCGAGCCTCTGGAGGCTTACAGCAGGGAAGGTTATGCAGGTGCCTTCCTTCCTGCTGTTCTCGATGGTCGGATGGTCGTTGAAGTGGTACTTCTGATTCTTGCTCCAATTGAACTGCATACGCATCGCATCGTACCAGAGCTTGAGCGGATCTGTCTTCGCTGGTGTCGGTGTCGGCTTCGGTGCCGGTACTGGAGCGTGAGCCTTGATTATCGCCTCGGCTTTCTTCTTGCTCTGGCTTCCGAAGATCCCGTCGACCTTCAGTCCGTACTGCTTTTGGTATTTGCGGATCGCCTTGTCAGTCAGCCCTCCGCAGTATCCGTCAACATCGAGTCCCGCCTTGATGCACCAGTTGAGGAACTTCTGGACGTGTTTCACGTCCGTTCCCTTTGTGCCTTTCTTCACTGTGTACTGTGGAAGACCGCCCGTGTACGGTGTGCTCGGTGTGTACGGCTTGGACTCGGTCTTCGCCTTGTTTGTGGTCTTGAGCTTTCCCGACCACACCTTCAGGACGTCGCCCTTCATATTGTCCTCGTATGAGATCCAGCCGTTCCGGAGCGAACTGTTCGAGTAGGAGTCCTTCACATAGATCCAGTGCTTGCCCTTCTCATATTTGTACGCCACAGAGCAAACGAAGTGTCCTCCGCTTGTCCAATGAACGCCCTTGCTCCCGCCTCTGCGAGATCCCATCAAATAAACAGCCACCCTGCTGCCCTTTGCGAGCTCTGTCCAGAGTGGCTTCATTGTTTGGTGTTCCTGTACTTCAGTTAAGCCGTAATGCTTCATCATAGCCGGGATCCCGCTCCAATAGGTGCCGTTACCTTTCGGATCTGCGAACTGTTTGCAGTACGGCTGAATGGTTGCCGGCGTGATGTTCTTGTACGCCTCCATCTCGATCAAGATGTTAGCGATGCTGACCTCACCACACCCGCAGTTCCTGATGTAGTACGGCTTCTTCGGGTATCCGAGACCGCCCCACCGAGAATCGGTCTGCATGAATTTAGTCTTGTTCATCGTCCTCACCGTCCTCGAGATAGTCCAGTTCGGACACGTCCATCGGCTCCAGCTGGTAGAAGTCCTTACTCGATACGCCGATGACCGCAGCGATAAAGAGTCCGACTGCGGATATGGTCGCTCCGATGTTGTCATAATAAGGGAGTCCCCAGATCTTCCCCACAGTCAGGACGAGTGTCGCTGATGCGGGAATGACCACGAGGGCGATCCACTTGAGAATGTCGTATGTTCTGTTTGATAGTTTCATTCGTTTACTCCTATTTGAAAGCCGCACATATCACATAAGGGTGAATCGTGGAACTTCGGTTGTTAAATACTCTGATTGTTGCCGTTGTCGCATTGTACGACGCCACAGCCACACATACAGATCCGATGTTTGCCGCAGTACCACTTGAATTAAGTGTTGCCAGTACAGTTGGGTAGCTGCCAAAGTCCGCACTGGAATAGTTAAAAGTAACATCTTTATAAGAGTTTGCACTGATCGTGCCACAGTCTATGTAGCCTGTCGCCATCTTGATGTTCTGCCTCGCCGTGAGCGACTGGATGGCGTTCGACACCTTCGCGATCCATTCCTTCATCTTGAATGTCATGCCGCCCACCCCCTCTCGGAAGTGAGTGGTTTCAAGGCTTTAAGGAATTTACGTACTACCCCCCCACCTTGCGATAAAGGATTTGGAACGTAAATGTGACCGATACCGTTACCGATGCGTTGCGGAATACGTATATGTGCAGGGTGTTCCCACTGATGAAACACTGGCTCATCATCCAGTCAACGGATTGCGTATTCCATCCCACGATGCCAACTGGCACATACCCAGTTTTGGATATGTCTTTTGTGAAAGATTTATACCGCTGATTCGAGAATGACACAGGTAGTGTCACCGATTCCACAGTCCATATCAGCGATGTCAGTATCTTTGCTATCAGTTCTTTCAGTTTCAATGTCATTCCGTCACCTCACTATCCCAACCAAGTGACACAAGTGCGTCATAGATGTCCTTGTCGATGTCATCGGTAGTAGCGTACCCTGCAAGGTCGATGTGTACGTTGCCATCCCACTTGACCGCGAGGGCGTTGCTTCGGGCAGAGTCCGATGTGCCGTTGCCAATGATAAATGCCTTTTGGTCTGCTACCGCTGTGGCTGTGTCCTCGATGTTGTATTTTCCGATTGCAGTTTGGCTATCTTTTGAAGCGATGGTGTGACTATTTTGTGCGTGTGAGTTATCGCCTTTCGCTACAGTAAACAAGCCTTCTGCGTGTGCGTCATCGCCCCCAAGTTCATATATGTCATCACCGCATATGCAATTAGTACCTTCTGCGTGCGATGAACCGCCATATGCTTTGCACGTGTCGCCTTCTGCGTGCGATGCTTCGCCTATTGCTCTACAATCGATTCCTTCTGCGTGTGCGCCACTACCTCGCCCCGCTATGAATGTTCGAATCCCTTCTGCGTGAGAATAATACCCCTGTGCTATCGTGCGGTTGCCTTCGGTATGCGACCCTATCGCTTCTGCTCTTGTGTTTACCCCTTCTGCCACAGAATAATTCCCGATACCGCCACTTGCCCTTGTACCAAGCGTATAGTATGGAGTTGTAGCAGTGCTTCCACCCTCTGCGTTGCCAAGACCATAGCCAAGGTGTGCTATTTGTGTGCCGTTCTCCGCCTGTATCGTTGCACCACCTGCGGTAAATTTTGCAAACAGTGTATCGTTGCCGTTGACCTTGCCGATGATATATGTGCCCGCTACAGGGTAGCCTGTGCCGTTGCCTGTTGCTATCAGCACTCTGTTCCCGCCTGAGTCAGGTAGTATCCAGAGCCCCTCCGAGTCAACAGCCAAGTGAGTAGCCACATAGTTGTTCAGTGACTCGTCAATGCCAAGCTCGTAATATGTCGACATCGCAGATGTTACAGGCTCAGCCACTACACTGTAGTGCGTGCCGCCGACCACATAGTCGCCGTTAGCATCCACTACGAAATACACATGTGAAGGGTCGGGCGCTGTGTCAGTGGTCAGCGTCATCGTGCCGTGCTGTGTCACCCATGCAAGCGTCTCCGCTACGCTCTGGACGGATGACAGATTACCGAGCGCACGCGCAGCATATTCGCCGGCATTGTCAGCTGAAGCCTGTGCCTTGTTCGCCGATGTCTGCGCAGCACTTGCTGCAGAAGATGCAGATGATGCGGCACTTGCGGCAGCAGAGGCCTGTGACTGAGCAGCTGAAGCGGCAGATGCCGCCGCAGAAGCCTGTGTCTGAGCAGAGGATGCAGCTGACTGTGCCTGCCCTGCCGCAGTTGTTGCTGCAGCCGCAGCAGTTGCCGCCGCTGATGCCTGAGACTGCGCGGAGACCGCGATCTCGCGTGTCTCGTTGATCGTAGTCATTATGTCCTTGTTGTATTCAGCTCTTGTGTCCGAGCCGACAGAGGACACCACAGCGCCGCCTTCGCCCGATTCAAGGTGCATCACAAGCGTCGGCGTAGTGCCGAATGTCGCTATCGTTCCGACCTCGAGTCCGTTTTCCTCAAACATCGAGCAGGTCAGAGGCGCGTATGCGAAGTCCTTGACCGCGTTATAGATGTTTGTGGCGTTCGTGCTTGTCGCATTCTCCAGGAACGGATTTTGACCGATGAAGAGGCTGTTCGTGCCGGAGCCGGCAGATGCCTGGACCTCGCCCTCCATGTTGTAGATGGTCACGTTATCGATGGCCGCACACGTGTAGTCCGCGACCTCGAGCTCTATGTACTCTGATGCCGTGACCGTTATGCCGCTGTCGGCGTAATACATGAAGCACAGGTGATCAGATCCGTCTATCTTGACCGAGCACCCGCTCGCCTCTGCCACCCTTCCGAGCAGCTCCCTGATGGTCATGTCCTCATCGAGAGATGCCGCCGTCAGGGTGCCGTTCTTGACAGTGCCGGAGATAGTGCATCCGATATATGTCGCTATAGCGGATGCACAGGCCGACACAGTGATAGGGAGAGTAAGTGAAAGATTGGATATATTCTTCTCGGTCAGATACATCGCATCGTATGCGGTGACGGTGTACATGCCGTTGTTCTTTGTCACCTCGGTGATGTAGAAGCGGCCTTTGTTCGTGCCGTCAATGTTCCATACGAAGACGCCGTTCGTGCTGTCCTTGGAGTATTTAGGCACCTGCGTGTCCGTGGTGAATGTCACGCACGCCGATGCAGTGTTCCCGATGCTGAATTCATCGCCGGCATTGAGGTCGACTGTGTAGTTGATCCCACCGAAGATGTTCGCGTCTGTCAGCGTCAGGTTCGCAAATGTTAGTGTGTTTGCCATTGGTTACACCTCTATCGCATGGAACTCCACGCCCTGATACAGTCCGTTGTACAGAACGCCGCTGTAGCATTCGCCCGTAGCGTTCGATGTGTACATCTGTACGGTGACTTCTGAATTCGTGCGCGGGTCGTGGAATGTCATATTGTACTTCTTACCGGAGACGGCAGTCAGGAGAGCGGAGAGCTGCGCCATCTTCATCGGAGGCATCACTACCTCGACCTTTCTGATGTTCTGCCTCACCCACGTGATGACCATAGTGCCGTCATCGCTTCGCCCGCTCTTCGATGTGGCGAGCGAGTCATATGTCACCTTGAGGCTCTTCGGCTTGTATTCCGTCGAGCCTATCTTGAAGTTGCCTTTGCTTGTCAGTGCCATTGATGCCCTCCTATATCGTCAGCAGTGCCTTGCCGGTCCTGTTGTAGTATGCCGTGTTACCGCGCTGTGCGGATCTCGCGACCTGCTCATCACCTATCTGTACGGTCATGTCCTTGCTCTCGATGGCCGCTATCACCTGACGCGTCATCGATGCGAACGCGTTCACGAGGTCGCCGTTCGCCTTCTGTATGGTGTCATACATCAGGGACTGCGGTGTCGCGATCTCTGGGTTCTGACGAGCACCCGGATACTCACCGAGGAGTGCCGTTGTAGGTGTTGTCAGGATACCGCCGGAAGCCAGCTTCGGGATGAGGTGGTTCTTGAGGATAGGGACCTTCTTGAACTGTGCGTTGACCTTGTCGATGATGTTCTTGTTCACCCAGCTCTTAAGGTCAGATGCAGCAGCTGAGAACTTGAGCCCGATGCTGACCGTCTTGCCTTTGAACTTGCTCTTCAGTTTTTCCCATTTCTTCTTCAGGCTGTCCCATGTAGGTATCTTGACGGATATGCTCGCGCCCTTGCCCTGGAAGTTGCCGATGAGCTTGTTCCAGGCGGTCTTGATGTCATCCCAGGACGGGATCTTGACACCTATCTTCGCCTCGACATTCTCCTTGAATAGATTCCACGCCTCTTTCGCCTTGTCGCGGATATCGCCCATGTTTGTGCCGAGATTCTCAAAGAAGCCTTGGATGTTCTCCCAGCCTGTGCTGAGCCAGTCCCTCCAAAGGTCGCAGAACTCCTGCCACTTCTCACGCATAGTGGTGATCCACTGCAGTATTTTGGAGTTCTCCAGCTTATCCCTGAACTCTTCCAGCTTCTTGAGCAGGTCGCTGTCCATGATGTCCGCGAGGGTAGTGTAGCCGGAGATGTCCTCATCGGATATGCCTCCGACGCTGACTCCGCCTCCTCCGCCTCCGCCGCTTCCGCTTGATGCGGATGATGTCGACTTCTCGATGAGTTTGGTGAGTTCGTCAATGCCCATCAGGGTACGGCGCAGCTGTTTGGCGTGCTTGACTGCCTTGCCGAGGTTTTTGGCTGTGTTGCCCGTATTTGTGGCTACGCTTCCGGTAGTCTTCGGCAGGGATGTCTTAGTATTGCCATTTCCGCCGAAGGTCTCCTTGACGCCCGTGATGAATGCGATGACCATGCGGACCTTCGCGATCAGCAGTGTCAGCCACTGCACGACCTTCGTGATGATCGGGATGACCTGACGCGCCTGGAGCTGTCCGAAGCCCGCCATAGCCATCTTGAGCTGGAGTATCGAATCAGAGCAGGTGTCGCTTGCCGCTACGAATTCGTTCGACAGTGTCGCACCCATCGCTCTGTATGTATCCATCAGCCCCTGCGTTTCGGCGTTGGTCTGATTGAGTACCGGGAAGAGTTCGAGCGCTCTGGCGCCGAAGAGTTCAGTGGCGGCCGCTACCTTCTCCGTCTCCGTCTCAAGGCGCTGTATCGCAAAGACGGCCTGCTCGAACGCCTCGTCGATGTTCGATGCCGTGATGCCGTACTTCTTCAGCGCTGCATCGCCTGAAGCGACACGCTGTGAGAACTGGCGCATCGCCACCTTGAGCGCGGAGAGTTCAACGCCGTTCTGATGAAGCACATAGCCCCATTCCTGGTATGCCGTCGTGCTCAGGAAGACCTTCTGCGATTCGTCCTTGATCTTGTCGCCTACGGCAGCCGCCTGTATGACCGCCTCGATGTACTTCTTCGCAAGCCTCAGCCCTGCGATAAGCGCACCGACGGCCACAGATACGCCGCCGAGCGATGAAGACAGGCCTGACATCGATGCGATGCTTCCCTTTGCGGAGTCCTGGACGCCGTTCAGCGTGGTCTTCAGCGCACTGAACTTCGATGTCGAGGTCGATGCCTCGCTTGTCGTCTGCTTCAGCTGGTTTTTGAATTTTCCTATTTCAGCCTTTGCCTGGGAGGCATCAGCCGTTATTTTCACTTTCAGTTGTTCTGTCGCCATTCTGTTCAAACCTCTTGTTGAATGCGGTTGCGAAGTTCATGAAGTTGGCTGCGGATCTGCTCATTCGCTCTTCTTCTTCCGCTTTCTTCCGCGCCTCCTCGGCTTCCTCGCTCCCGAAGAATTCAGGATAGATGTCCTCTATCTTCGGCACGTTCTTTCCGCTTATGGCAGAGCCGAAGAAGAGCCCGATGGAGAGCGCCTGAAGGAAGTCGAACCGGGCACGCTCTTTGAGCTGCGCCGTGTGCGCCTCGCTTGCCCTTATGACCTCGCCGAGCGTCATGTCCCAAAAGTCGCGCTCTGCGATGCCGTTCTTGAGGCTTTCCGCACGCCAGTCCATGATGATTTCTGTGAGGGACTTGTCCTGTCCCTCTTCATTTAGTTTTTTCGCTCACCGGCTTCTTTCTCCAGGAATCCCGCTTCCTGGAACGCCTCAATGAAGACAGGCACGAGATCCCAATAGGTGTGTCCGTCCGCGATGTAGTCGCCGATGATCTCGTATGTGTCGTCAAGGCTGATGCCGTGCTCATAAGCCTGAAGCATCTGATGCAGTATGATCGCCATGTCGGATATCTTCGGGAGGACATCATTGTCTATCTCCATGAAGATCTGAAGCGGCGAGAAGCCGAGCGATCTCTCGAGGGCTACGATGCCCTGCACTGTCAGCCTTAACTTGTATGTATGGTCTCCGACCTTGAATTCAGTGAACATAGTGTGCCTCCTTGCAAATAAGGGGAGGCGCTATTGCCTCCCCTGCCCTTATGCTTATGCGAAAGTGATCGCGCTTGATGGCTTGAGCGACAGCGTATATGTGATAGCGTCGTTAACGCCTACGCCGTTCAGCCTTACAGACGGCTCCGCGTCGAATGTCGCAGTAGCCCCGCCTGTGCCCGGAAGAGTTACCTTCCAGCTGTTGGATCCCGACAGGCCGTTCAGAGTATTGAACTGTGTCTTCTCGTACAGGAATGTGAAGTCGAGGCTGTCACCATAGTCGAGAAGACCATTGATGTACATGTGCGCAGAATCCGCAAGTGTGGTCACTTCTACGGAATCAGCGCTGCCGCCGATATCAGGGATCTCCTGCAGGTTTGTCAGATCTGTGTAGGAGCTGGAGCTGCCTGCCTTGTAGCTCAGCTTGATGCCTTGTGAGAGAGTTCCTGCCATTTGTTATTCTCCTTCCTCGAAGCCGATGGCTTCGTAGTCCATTATCTTTTCTATTACCCTGCCGCTCGCTATCTCGTTCGCTGAGTTCCGGACAAAGCCCAGTCTCTTCATTGTGGAGTCGATCTCCGCAAGGTATGACTGCTGACGCTTGTCATCCATCCACAGCTTGATGGTGTAGTTGAGATGCGAGTATCTCAGCGTGTCGCCTTCAAGGTATGAGCTGTTGTTGTTCTCCACGAACGTGATGCACGGCAGTGTGATCTCATCGGTGATAAAGTTCTCGTAGTAGGTAGGAAGGATGACGGAAAGCGCCTCCACTATGCTCGGGTCAAAATCTATCATCGTATTCCTCCTTAACGTATTTCAAAAAGTTGTATTTCTTGCTGTTGAATGCAGGGATGAGGAATGGCCTCGGCTTCACGCCGTATGTCGTGTAGAACTTGCCGTCCGAGCCTCTATATGTCCACGGGATCGGATGCTCGGGCGTTGCCGCCCTGCCCTTCCCATCGAATGCGTGGATGCCCGTGCCGTGTTCCACGTAGACCGCGTATTCCAGATTGGTGCCGACCTCGACACTGTTGCCGTCGAGCTCTGCGCGGATGCTCCGCTTCAGTGTGCCTGTAGGCTCAGCAAAGCGCCCGTTGCAGTTCTCTTTTGCCTTCGTTTCGATGTCGTTGCCGACCTTCAAAAGCGGTCTTCTGAGGTCGATGTTCTCGCACCGTTCGAGCTTCACTATCAGCTCGTTCGCGTTCTCGAATACTACC